>Ga0187877_1000350_pt1 | contig 59801 bp, 56 predicted proteins | sample June2016WEW_17_1_3_FD_132430 | JGI IMG/M metagenome (GOLD analysis project Ga0187877, IMG submission 132430) | Peatland microbial communities from SPRUCE experiment site at the Marcell Experimental Forest, Minnesota, USA - June2016WEW_17_100 | ecosystem: Environmental > Terrestrial > Soil >...
CGGGGCGCGCCGTCACCTGCACGTGCGCCGGAAGGACCGACGCCGGAGTCCACGCCGCCGCCCAGGTCGTCCACGTCGACCTCGACGAGAACTTCCTCACCGGCCACTACGGCGAGGAAGCGGTCTCGGCGGGTCGCGAGCTGCCGCGGCTTGCCGAGGCGCTCTCGCGCCAGCTCGGCCCGGAGACCGTGGTCTGGCGGGCGCTCGTCGCCCCGGAAGGCTTCGACGCCCGCCGCTCGGCGATCGCCCGGCGCTACCACTACGACCTCGAGACCGCGGCGCGGCCGGATCCGCTGCGGCGCGGGAGCGTCTGGCACCTCGAAGCGCCGGTCGACCTCGCCGTGATGCGGCTCGCCGCCGACGCGCTGCTCGGCGAGCACGACTTCGCCGCTTTCTGCCGGCGGCCGCCAGACCAGCCCGACGGCCCGATCCGACGCCGGGTAGCCGAGGCGCGCTTCGTAACGCCGGGCGAGGGTCTCCTGCGCTTCGAGATCGAGTCCGACGCCTTCTGCCACCAGATGGTGCGCTCGCTCGTCGGCGCCCTCGTCGCCATCGGCACCGGCCGACTCCGGCCGAGCGACCTCGTCGCGCTCCTCGCGGCGGCGAACCGCCTCGGCGCGCCGTCGCCGGCCCCGCCGGGGGGACTCTGCCTTGTCGCGGTGCGCTATCCGGTCGCGCTCACGGGGACGTGGGCGTAGCGGCGCTCGCCGGCCCCGCAGGGCTTTCAAATGGCGGGATAATGGTTCGAAGAACGAACGGAGGGTGCGCCGTGGAAGACGAAGCGGGAGGAGAAGGCGAATCCGAGCGCAAGGAGCTCCTCGGTGTGCCGTACGACTTCCGACGCCCGACGGCCGAGCGGGCGAGATCGCGCCTTTGGAACCCGGACGACGGGCGCCTGTTCCCGCCGAAGAGTTTCGGGTGGGGCTGGACGATCAACTTCTACTGGTGCGTGCACCCGCTGCGCTGGCGCGCCCGACGGCGGCAGGAGCCGACGCCCTGAGTCGGGTCGCGTCGAGATCGAAAAGAACCGGCGGCGACGCGGACATGGCACGGTCGAGGCGCTTGGTCGGCGTCATCAGCCAGGAGGTCGTCGGTGATGGCCGAGACGGGCGCGTCTCGGCCAGCCGGTCGCCGACAGATACATCGCGCCGATGCGGCACGTTAGGCTTCGCTGGCGTCTAGTGAGCACCGGCGGCCGGAGCCATCTTGGGAGGAACAGCTGATGTCTCGTCCAGCACCCCGCCTGGAGAGGTACGGCTCGATGAGGGCGAACTCGGACTTCGGGCTGCCCGTCGAACGCGGCGTCCGCTGGCGCTTTTTCAAGCGCCTCGTCGCCCGGGTGTGCTGGCCGCTGCTCCGTGCCCAGGTTGATTTCAACCGGGAGCTGCTCGGCGAACTCGTGCGACACGACGACATCCTCGAGGACGTGCTCCACGACCGGATCCTTTTGCGCGAGGAGGTCGAACTCGCCCACGAGCAGTCCTTCGCGCGCCTGCACGACGCCGTCGGGGCGTTTCGCACGGAACTCGGTGAGGTCGTGCAGCAGATCCGCGGCGAGATGGCCGAAGTCACCAGGGCGAGCAGCGAACTCCACCCTCGCCTCGCCGAGCTCGGCGCTCGGATCGAGCAAACCCAGATCCGCCTTGCCCAGGTCGACCTGCTGCTCAACCGCGTCCGGCGCAGTCTGCCCGACCTGCCGCCGGCCGAGGAGCTCGCCAGCCTGCCGAGCGCGATCGACAACCTCTACGGCGCCTTCGTCGAGGCGTTTCGCGGGCCGCGCGAGGTGGTCAAGGAGCGGATGCGCGGCTACCTCGCCGACATCCTGGCGGTCGACTCGGCCCTTCCGGTGCTCGACATCGGTTCCGGTCGGGGCGAGCTGCTCGAACTCCTCATCGAGTCCGGTGCCGCCTGCTACGGCATTGAGACCAATCCGTACTACGTCGAGTCGGCGCAGCAAGCTGGCTTGGACGTCCGGCTCGGCGAGGCGACCGAGCATCTCGCCGCACTGAAGGAGCGGAGCCTGCGCGCCGTCTCGGCGATCCAGCTCGTGGAGCACCTCCCCGTGGAGGAGCTCGTCTTGCTGCTCGATCTCGCCGTGCGGGCGATCGAGCCCGGCGGTCGGCTGATCCTCGAGACGCCGAACCCCGGGAACCTCGTCGTCGGGGCATCGTCTTTCTACCTCGACCCGACGCGGCGCCAGCCGATACCTCAGGAACTGCTCGTGTTCTTGGTCGAGACGCGTGGCTTCACCGAGGTCGAGGTGCGGCCGCTCGAGCGCCCGGATCTTCCGGTTCCGGCTCCTCTTTCTGAGGGCGAGCCCTGGGCCGAGGACATCAACCGGGTCCTCGACCTCCTCAGGGCGCGGCTCTTTGGCGCACCGGACTACGCCATCGTCGCGCGTCGTCCGTGACGGTCACCGCTGGGAGCCGCTAGGTGAGGGTCGCGGTCTGGACGCCCGTGCCTCCGCAGCGGGGCGCGGTCGCCCATGATGCTTACCTTCTGCTCGCGGCGCTGGCGCGTCGTGCCGACGTCGTCGCGGTGGTACGTGACGACCTCGCCGCCGTGGCCGAGGTTCCCGAAGGCGTGGAGATCGTCGCCGCGTCGGACTACGAGCTCCTCGACGTGGACATCGACGTCTACCAGATGGCCGACGACGCGACCGCCCACGGTTACATGCACTCGGCGGCGCTCAGGCACCCCGGGCTGATGGTTCTCCACGATGCGGCGCTCGTCGCTTTCTATCGGCGGCTCGGCGGTGGGACCGAAGGGGCCGTATTCCGTGAGGAGGTGGCGTTCAACCGTGACGGGGCAGCCGGCCCGTCGCCGAGCGGTTCCCCGGCGGGGGGGCCCGTGCCCGGCGCGGTGCCGACCTTGCTCTCCCGGCGTCTCGTCGAGGCGAGCCTCGTGACCGTCGTGGGAAGCCCCTCGGTCGCCCAGGAGCTCTCCCGTCGATCGCCCGGCGCGGACATCGCCTGTGTCCCCCTGGTGGCCGGACCCGGCGGGAGGGGCGCCGACGAGCCCGAGGCCCTCGCCGCCGCCTTGCTGGAACTTCTCGCAAGCTGCGTCTCGCGGCGCCTCGACGTTGCCCGAGCTCGGGGCGCCGATTTCGGCGCGAGCGGCTCGATCGGCGTGAACGCCATCGGCAGCTGGGAGGCGACGACAGGGCTCGCCGAGTCGGCCCGCCGCTGCGTGTTCACCCTCGTCGACGCCGGGGTCGACGTGGCGATGGAGGACTACGACTACGGCGCACCCCGCGACCCGCACCGCTTCCCCGTGCGGTTGCGGGCCCTGCCGACCGGCCGCCCCCACGACGTCGACCTGTGCTTTCTGAACGTGAACGAGCTCGCCCTCGTCCCCGAGGAGTACTTCTTACAAGCCGATCAGCACCGTGTTGTCGCCTTCTGGCACTGGGAACAGGTCAGCCTCCCAGACGAGCTCCTCGTCCAGCTGGACCGCGTCGACGAGATCTGGGTCTCGAGCGAATTCGCCGCCGAGACCTTCCGGGCCTTGACGTCGAAGCCGGTCGAGGTCGTGCCGTGCGTCGTGGAACCGGTCGCAGACACCTCGCTGGGGCGCGCCGACTTCGGCCTTCCCGAGGAGTCGTGCCTGTTCTTTTTCCACTTCGACGTCAACTCGACAGTCGCCCGCAAGAACCCGCTCGGGGTGATCGAGGCCTATCGCCGGGCGTTCACGCCGGCCGAGCGGGCGGGCAGCGTCCACCTCGTCATGAAGACGATCAATCTCGCCAACCACCCGGAAGCGCAGGCGCTGCTGGAAAACGCCGTCGATCTCGTCGGCGGGACGATCCTCGATGTCGACCTGCGACCCGAGGCGCTGGCCGCCCTGATCGCCTCGTGCGACGTCTACGTCTCGCTCCACCGCGCCGAGGGGTTCGGGCTCGGGATGGCCGAGGCGATGTACTTCGCCAAGCCGGTGATCGCGACGGCCTATTCGGGGAACATGGAGTACATGACCGTGGCGAACAGCTGCCCGATCGGATATCGCATGACCCAGATCGACATCGGCGATCTCCGCTTCAACCGCCGGACCGAACAGGTCTACCGCCCCGGGGGTTGGTGGGCGGACCCCGATCTCGACGACGCGGCGCGTTGGATGCGCAAGCTCTACGCGGACGCGGGGCTGCGAGATCGCCTGGGCAGGTGCGCGGCGAGCTCGATCCGCGAGAAGTGCAACAGCCGCGTCGTGGGCGAGACGATGCGAAAACTCCTGGAACGGGGCGTCGCGGGCGGCGGCAACGGCCGGGTCCCGGCCGGAGCCGACGTGGCCTCGTCGGCATCTGCCCGAGCGAGCCGGCGGTGACGGCGGCAGGGGGGATCCGGTGACGACCGGACGTCCGGCCGCGACCGGCGGGGCTCCGCCCGGAGGGCGCCGATCCGTGGGAGTATCCGCCGCGGGAGCAGGAAAAGGGGCGAACGGGTGACGGAGTCGGGCGAGGAGTCGGGCCACTGGGTTGCGGCGAACGAGCACGCCGGGCTCGGGCTGCCGATCGCCCCCGGCGAGCACCATCGACTCGTCAGGCGCCTCGTCGCCCGGCTGGGCCGGCCTTTTTTCGCCCATCAGGTCGAATACAACCGGGCGCTCCTTGCCGAGCTCGTGACGATCCGGGACTCGCTTGTGGCGCAGACGATCGCCCTCGGCGGGAGCACGACTGAGCGCTTCGCCGGGCTCATCGAGCGGGTCGACGTGCTCGGGGCGCGCTGCGACGAGCTCGCGGTGGAGACGAGGTCGCTCGACTCCGACTCCGCCGAGCGAGTCGCCGGGCTCGCCGAGCAGGTCGGGGCGCACCTCGACGGGCTGGGGGCGCGCCTCGACGGGCTGGGGGCGCGTCTCGACGGGCTCGGGAAGCACCTCGAGGCGCTGTCCGCGCTGGTCGAGGAGACCTCGGTAGACCGTGACCTCGTCCATGCCGAGGTCGAACTCGGCCAACGGCACGCCATCGAGCACGTCCGTGAGGCTTGCGAGGGCGTCCGCGGCGAGCTGGGCGACCTCCGACGCCAGACCGAGAAGCGCCAGCGGGAGCTCGAAAGGGCGATCGGCCGGGCCCGATGAGCATGAAGCTCGCCGTCTGGACCCCTCTGCCGCCGCAGCGCAGCGGGATCGCCGACTACTCCTACGGCCTGCTCGCCGAGCTCGCCAAGCGGGCCGAGGTCGTCGCCGTCGTGCGCGACGGCGCGAGGTCGCCGGCGCTCGCCCCCAAGGGCGTCGAGGTGGTGATGAAGTCCGCCTACAACCCCCGTTCGACCCAGCTCGACATCTATCACTTCGGCAACCATTCCCGCTTCCACGGCTACATGTACGAGGCGATCTGCCGCCGTCCCGGCATCCTCGTGCTCCACGACCCAGCACTGCCCGATTTCCACTACGACCTGTGCGGCGGGTACGACTCGCTGCTGTTCCGCGACGAGGCCCACTTCGACGACCCGGGAAGCGACACCGCCTATCCCGTGCGCTACGTCGACGACCACGTCGAGGTCGACTGGCTCCGGCTGCCGCTCGCCCGCCGTCTCGTCGAGGCGAGCGCGCTGACGATCGTGCACAGCGCCTGGGCCCGCGACGCATTTGCTGCCCGTTATCCGCGGGCGACGATCGTCCACCGGCACCACGCGACCCCGGTCGGCGGCCGATCGACGAGAGCGCCGGACGATGGGGCGGTCACCTTCGGCACCTTTGGCGGCATCTCCCGGCCGAAGCGGACCGCGCAGGTGTTGCACGCCTTTGCCACCGTGCGGCGTGAGACCCCCCGGGCAAGGCTGATCATCTGCGGCCGGGCAGACGGCGGGGGGCTGCTCGCCGACGAGACCCGCGCCGCGATCGCGCGGGCACGGCTTGCGGGGTCGGTCACTTTGCGCATCGACGCGCCCGCCGACGAGATGACCCGGCTCATCGGGGCATGCGACGCGGTCGTCGCCCTGCGCTGGCCGACCGTCGGCGAGACGAGCGGGCCGATGATGCGCGCCTTCGGGATCGGCCGGGTGGTGATCACTTCGGACGTTCCGCAGAACCGGGAGATTGATCCGCGTTTTTGCTGGCGGGTGCCCGTCGACGCCGGGGAGGACGCCGCGCTCGCCCAGCGGATGCGGGACGTGGTCGCCGATCCGCGGTCCGTCCACGCCGCCGGGGCGATCGCCCGCGAGTTCATCCGTCGTGAGGCCTCGTTCGCCGTCGTCGCCGCCCAGCACCTCGAGCTCGCCGAGCAACTGATCGACGGGACCCGGCGCTAGCCGGCCGGCCGCGACCCGGCGCGAGCGGAGTGGCGAACGGGCGCGGCTACGTCACCCGTTGGAGAGCCGGGAGGACGTTTTCGAGGTAGCAGGCGTTGAAGCGCTCGGTCACCGTCGCTGCCTGCCGGACGGAAAGGCCCGGACTGTTGTCGACGCCGAGGTACTCGGCGAGCCAGCGGTCAGCGTGGGCGAGGTAGGCGGCGAGCGTCGTGGCCGGACGCGGGGACGGTCGACGGGTCGGGAAGGCGTGTTCGAGGTCGTCCACCACGTCGGTGACCACCGCCGGCGCACCGATCGCCTCGATGAACGTGCGCGCCGCCGGGAGGCGGTCACGGTCCGCCATCACGGCGAAGAGGTAAAAGAGCGAGCAGACCACGGCGACGAAGGAGAACTCCTCTTCGCTGAGCGGGGAGCCGCCGGCGCTCCGCTGGCGCAGCAGGCTGGCAAGCCCCGGTCCGGCGTCGTCGTCTTGCCAGACGTACTCCGTCGCCACATACCATTCTGCCGACTGGCAGCCGGCAGCCGAGACGGCCTTGTCGATGACCTTGGCGCGATCCGAAAGCGTCGGGCTCGCCTCGATCCTGTCGAGGATCCGACCGCCAGAGCGCCCGGCGAGATCGTGGACGAGGCGGCGATAGGCGTCGTCGACCGCGGGCTTGACCGGCGCGGGTCGGACATCGATCGGGGGCTTGACCGGCGCGGGGAGGACGACGTCAACGGGAGCCTCGACGGCGAGGCGTTTGCCTCTCCTCACGGCACCACGCTAGGCAAGCGGCGGGCGCGGTGCGGGGCTTGTCCGAACCCCGCCCGTCTGCGGGCGGTCCCAGCGGGCGAGCGCGTCGGCCAGGGCGGTTTGCGCCGTTCGAGCAGGTCATCTAGCCTAAAGAACCGGCCAAAAGCGCAGTTGCGTCTTCGATGCGCGGGTTCGGCCTCTGGTGACCTCGCGACTCTGGCCGTGGGCAAAGGATGGGCAGTGCGCACGTTCTCCCCGAAATCGAGCGACATCGTCCGCGAGTGGCACACCGTCGACGCCGACGGGCTCGTCCTCGGCAGGCTCGCGACCGAGGTGGCCACGTTGTTGCGTGGCAAGCACAAGCCGATCTTCGCTCCGCATGTCGACACGGGCGACCACGTCATCGTCGTCAATGCCGCGAAGGTGGTCCTTTCGGCGAACAAGTCCGAGGACAAGATCGTCTACCGCCACAGCGGCTACCCGGGCGGGCTCAGGGCGACGAGCCTCGCGAACCTGCTTGAGTCCAAGCCCGAGGAGGTCGTGCGCCGTGCCGTCGCAGGAATGCTGCCGAAGGGCGCGCTCGGTCGCCGGATGTTGACGAAACTCAAGGTCTACGCGGGTCCGGACCACCCCCACGCCGCCCAGACGCCGAAGCCGCGTCCCGTCGAGCGGGCACGCCCGGCGTCGTAGCGAGGAGAACCTGATGCCCGAACCGCTGTGCCAGACGACCGGGCGCCGTAAGGCCGCGGTCGCGCGGGTCCGCCTCCTGCCGGGCGACGGCAAGGTGACGGTCAACCGGCGTCCGCTCGAGGATTACTTCGTCTCCGTCTCGAACCGGATGCACGCCACCGAGGCGTTGCGCCTCGCCGGACGCGCCGAGAGCTTCGACGTCGTGGCGACGATCGACGGCGGCGGCGTCGCCGGTCAGGCCGGGGCGCTGCGGCTGGGCATCGCCCGCGGCCTCGTCGAGGTCGAACCGGAGCTCCGCACCACCTTGAAGCGGGCCGGACTGCTCACCCGCGACAGCCGCGAGAAAGAGGCGAAGAAGTACGGCCTCAAGAAGGCTCGCAAGGCCCCGCAGTACTCGAAGCGCTGAACCGAGCCGGCCTCGCATGCAGCCGCGGTTCGGCACCGATGGCATACGAGGTGTCGCGGGAAGCGAGCTGACCCCCGGGATGGCGCGGGTGATCGGGCGCGCCGCCGCCCGCCATCTCGGCGGCGCGGGCTTCATCGTCGGCGCGGACACCCGGATATCGGGCCCGGTGCTGAAAGGGGCGCTGGCGGCGGGGCTTGCCGCCGAAGGCGAGACGGTCACCGACTTGGGCGTCGTACCGACGCCAGGCCTCGCCTGGCTCGCGGCCGAGCGCGCCCGACCGGGCGCCATGGTCTCGGCGTCGCACAACCCGTTCGCCGACAACGGCATCAAGCTGCTGTCGGCAGAAGGGACGAAGCTCCCCGACGCCGTCGAGCGGGCGATCGAGCTGGAGATCGACGAGCTCGTCGGAGCGGGCGACTCCGGTGTTGCCGCGGTCCCGGCCGATCCTTTCGTCGGGGAGATCGTCGACGGTCGCGACGCCGTCGACGACTACGTGGCGCACCTCGCCGCCGCCGTCACGCTGCCCGAGCACAACCATCTGCGGGTCGTGTGCGACTGCGCGCACGGTGCGGCGTCAAAGGTCGCGCCGGCGGTCCTCTACCGACTCGGTGTCGACGCCGAGATCGTCGGCAACGCGCCGGACGGGGTGAACATCAACGCCGGCTGTGGCGCGACGAAGCCGGACTTCGTCGCCCGGGAGGTGGTCCGTCGCAACGCCGACCTCGGCATCGCCTTGGACGGCGATGCCGACCGGATGATCGCCGTCGATCACCTCGGCGGGGTCGTCGATGGCGACGCGCTGCTCGCCCTGTTCGCTTTCGACCTCCACGAGAAAGGAGAGCTCGACAACGACGCCATCGTCGCCACGGTGATGAGCAACCTCGGACTCCGCCGTGCCCTCGCCGCCGCCGGCATCGGGCTCGTCGAGACGCCGGTCGGCGACCGTTTCGTTGCCGACGCGCTCGTCACACATGGCCTCGTCCTCGGCGGCGAGCAGTCGGGGCACATCGTCTTCCGCCGGGAGGCGACGACCGGCGACGGAATCCTCACGGGGCTGAAGCTCATCGAGCTCGTCGAGCGCCTCGGCCGCCCGCTCGCCGAGCTCGCCGGCGCGGCGATCACCCGGGTTCCCCAGGAGCTGCGCAACGTCGCGGTGGACAACCCGGGCCGACTCGGCGAGGCCCGCCTGGTGTGGCAGGAGGTCGAGGCGGTCGAGCGCCAGCTCGGGGAGTCGGGCCGGATCCTGTTGCGCTCGAGCGGGACGGAGTCCGCCGTGCGGGTGATGGTCGAGGCGGACAGCCGGGAAGCCGTCGACGCCGCGCTCGCCCGTATCGTCGCCGTCGTGGAGCGCGAGCTCGGGTCCTGATTCGGCGATCGGGGGCCCGTCCCCCGGCGTGCCCGGTGAACCCGTAGCCTGGGGGCCATGTGCGGCATCTTCGCAGTCACCGGCGCCACCGAACCGCTCGACGTCGTCCTCACCGGACTCGAATCGCTCGAATACCGGGGATATGACTCAGCCGGGGTCGCGTTCGTCGATGAAGACTCGGGTGAGCTCCGCGTCGTACGCGCCGCCGAGCTGACGCGCTCGGTCGAGAAGCTGCGGGTGATGCTTGCCGACGCGCCGGCGGGCGCGGGCGCGGCGATCGGCCACACGCGTTGGGCGACCCACGGCGCGCCCACCGAACGGAACGCCCATCCGCACCTCGACTGCACCGGCAGGGTCGCGATCGTGCACAACGGGATCATCGAGAACCACCGCGAGCTCGCCGAGGCGCTCGTCGCGAACGGGCACACACTCGTGTCCGCCACGGACACCGAGGTCGTCGCCCACCTCGTCGAGGCCGAGCTCGCCGGCGGATCCGGCCTCAAAGAGGCGGTGCGCCGCTCGATGGCGATCCTGCGGGGCGACTTCGCCATCGCCGTCGTCGCGCTCGCCGAACCCGACACGATCGTCGTCGCCCGCCGGACCTCGCCGCTCGTGATCGGCCTCAGCGAGTCCCTCGGGCTTGCGGCGTCGGACCTCGCGGCCCTGGTCGGCACGACCCGGGAGCTGTACCTGCTCGACGACGACGAGGTCGCCGAGATCCGCCCGGGGCGCGTCGAGGCCTGCGACCTTTTCGGCTACCCGGTCGTGCTCCGGCGCCACGAGGTGACCTGGAGCGTCGCCGACGCGAAGAAGGGCGGCTACACCGACTACATGTCGAAAGAGATCCACGAACAGCCGCACGCCGTGGCCCAGACGCTCCTCGGCCGGATCAGCGCCGACGGCGTGACCGAGATCGAGGAGCTGGCGATCCCGCCCGACGTGCTCGGCTCGTACCGCCGGGTGCTGTTGCTCGGCTGCGGATCGAGCTACCACGCCGCGCTCGTCGGGCGGCAGTCGATCGAGGCGTGGGCCCGGCTCCACGCCGACGCCGAGATCTCGAGCGAGTTCCGCTACCGGCTCTCGGTCGTCGGCCCCGAGACGCTGGTCATCGCCGTCAGCCAATCGGGCGAGACCGTCGACTCGCTGCACGCGATCCGCGAGGCGCGCCGTCGCCGGGCGGGGGTCATCACCGTGTCGAACGTCGTCGACTCCGTCATGGCCCGCGAGTCCGACGGCGTCTGCTACACCCACGCCGGACCCGAGATCGGCGTGGCGTCGACGAAGTGCCATGTCGCGCAGCTCGCCCTGCTCCAGGTGCTGGCGCTCCACCTCGCCCGGGCACGGGGCGCGATCGACGATGCCGAGGCGCGTCTCGTAGCCGACGGGCTCGGCTCGGTTTCCTCCCTCATCGCCCGGGCGCTCGGGCGGGCGGACAGCTACATGGCGGTGGCCCGGAGGTTCGCCGGAATCGACGATGTGTACTTCCTCGGCCGTCGGTCCGGACTGCCGATCGCGATGGAGGGCGCGCTGAAGCTGAAAGAGCTCGCCTACGTCCGTGCCGAGGCCTATCCGGCCGGAGAGATGAAGCACGGCCCGATCTCACTCATCACCCCCGGCGTCGTCGTCGTCGTCGTGGCGACCCGGACGGGACTGTGGGAGAAGGTGATGGCGAACGTCGAGGAGATGCGCTCGCGGGGCGCGACGATCGTCGCGATCGCCGACGAGGACGACGGCGAGACGGCGGCGCTCGTCGATGCCGTGCTGGAGGTTCCCCCAACGCTCGAGCTCCTCACGCCGATCGTCGCCGCGGTCGCGACGCAGTGCTTCGCCTACGCGATCGCCCGGGCCCGGGGCAACGACGTCGATCGGCCCCGCAACCTCGCCAAGGTCGTGACCGTCGAATGACGCCAGCCGGCGGGAGACATCTGCGCCGTCTGGGAGCGGTCGGCTCGTGATCGGCATCGGACTCGACACCGTGGACGTGGCGCGCTTTCGCCGGGTGCTGGCACGGCGCCCCGGGATCGCCGAGCGGGTGTTCACATCGCGCGAGCGAGCCGACACGGCGGGCCGCGCCGACCCCGTGCCGGAGCTCGCGGCGCGGTTCGCGGCGAAGGAGGCGGCGATGAAGGCCCTCGGGGTCGGGGTGGGTGCCGTCCGCTTTGGCGAGATCGGTGTCGTGCGGGCGCCGTCGGGCGCCCCGTCGCTTGAGGCGACCGGTCGCGCCGCGGCCCGCGCCGCCGCCCTCGGGGTCGGGGTGCTGCGGGTCTCGCTCACCCATACGGACACCCATGCCGGAGCCGTCGTTGTCGCCGAATGACCCCACGCCCGGGGCGGGCCTGGGGCTGCGGATCCTGAGATGAGGCCGGTGCTCACGTCGGCGGAGATGGGTGCCGTCGACGAGGAGGCCCGGCGTCGGGTCGGTCTTGCGACGCTCGTCGCCCGGGCGGGTTTCGCCGTCGCCCGCGCCGGGGTCGGCTGCATGGGGGGCACGTACGGGCGGCGGGTCGTCGTTGTCGCCGGCCGGGGCCACAACGGGGACGACGGGCGCGTCGCCGCCTCGCTGCTCGCGAGGCGTGGCGCCCGTGTCACCGTCTTTCCCGCGGCCGAGGCACCAGACGAGCTCCCGCCGTGCGATCTCGTCCTCGACGCCGCCTACGGGACGCGCTTCCACGGCGACTACCGCGCCCCCCGTTCCCCGGACGGGGCTTTCGTCGTCGCCGTCGACATCCCCTCCGGCGTCGTCGCCGACACCGGGGTGGCGACGCCGGGTGCCGTGCGCGCCGATCTGACCGTGACGTTCGGCGCGCTGAAGCCCGGTCTGCTTTTTGGCCGGGGCCCCGAGCTCGCCGGGGCGGTCGTCGTCGAGCCGATCGGGCTCGATCCGGGGACGCCGGCCCAGCACCTCGTCGAGGACCAGGACCGCGGGTGGCTAAAAGGACGCGACCGGCGGGGCAACAAGTGGGACGCCGCGGTCTACGTCGTCGCCGGCTCACCCGGCATGTTCGGTGCCGCCGCCCTGGCGGCGAACGGCGCGATCCGGGCGGGAGCGGGGATGGTCCGCCTCGGTTCGCCGGGCGTTGAGCCTGGGACGATCCCGGTCACCGAGGCCGTGGCGCGCCCCGTGCCGGCGGCCGAGTGGGCCGGGTCGGTGCTTACCGAGCTCGTCCGCTGCCAAGCCCTGGTCGTCGGGCCCGGGCTCGGGCGGAGCGAGCCTGCGATCCGGGGCATCCGCGAGCTCGTGGCGCAAGCCGAGGTCCCGCTCGTCGTCGACGCCGACGGACTGTTCGCCCTCGGCGCGGCGTCCGAGGCGGCGAGGATCGTCGCCAAGCGGCGTCAGCCGACGATCATCACGCCCCACAACGGCGAGTACGCGCGACTCAGCGGCTCGGCTCCGGGCGACGACCGCCTCGAGGCGAGCCGCGAGCTCGCCCGCCGAGTCGGGGCGTTCGTTCTCCTGAAGGGCCCGGCGACGGTCGTCGCCGCGCCGAGCGGTGAGGCGCTGATCGCTGCCGCCGGGTCGTCCAGGCTGTCGACCGCCGGGACCGGCGACGTGCTCTCGGGCATGCTCGGCGCGTTCCTCGCCCGGGGCCTCGAGCCGTTGCGCGCCGCCGGCCTCGCCGCGCACGTCCACGGCCGCGCCGCCCAGATCGGCTTCGCCGAAGGCCTCGAGGCCTCGGATCTCCCCTTGCTTGTCGCGTCGGTGCTCTCCGCCGGCGCCCCTCAGACCTAGGGCGATGGCGACGGCGTACCGCCCCTCGTGGGCCGAGATCGACACCGGCGCGGTCCGCGCCAACGTCGAGCTGTTGTGCCGCCTCGTCGCGCCGTCGCGCCTCTGCGCCGTCGTGAAGGCCGACGGCTACGGCCACGGGAGCGTCGCCGTTGCCCGGGCCGCGCTCGCCGGTGGCGCCTCGATGCTCGCGGTCGCGCTCGTCGAGGAGGCGGTCACGCTGCGCGAGGCCGGGATCGAGGCTCCCGTGCTCTTGCTCACCGAGGCGCCCCCCGACGGCATCGGCGCGCTCCTGGCCGCCGACGCCACGCCGACGGTGTACAGCGCCGCGGGCATCGCCCTCGCCGCCGCGGCGGCGACGCGGCTTCGACACCCTGTCGCCGTCCATCTCAAGGTCGACACCGGGATGCACCGGGTCGGCGCCGACCCGGCCGACGTGGCCCGACTCGCCACCACCATCGCCGAGTCGCGCTCGCTCGCCTTGGGCGGGCTCTGGACGCACTTCGCGGTCGCCGACGAGCCCGCCGACGGCTTCACCGCGGTCCAGATCGGCCGGTTCGAGGCCTCCGTCGCCGCGGTCCGGGCGGTAGGTGTGCACCCGGCGGTGCTCCACGCCGCGAACTCCGCCGGCGCGATCGCCCACCCGGAAAGTCGCTACGACCTCGTCCGCTGTGGCATCGCCTGCTACGGGTACGCGCCTTCGCCGCCGGTCGGCGAGGCGCTCGCCGCGTTCGTCGCGCCGGGCGAGGGCCTGCGGCCGGCACTGTCGCTCAAGGCGCGCGTCCACTCCGTGCGGCGGCTCGCCGCCGGGGAGCGGACGAGCTACGGGCGGACCTACGCCCTCGCACAAGACGCCCTCGTCGCCGACGTGCCGCTCGGTTACGCCGATGGCGTGCAGCGCCGGCTCGGGGCCTGCGGCGGCGAGGTCCTCATCGCCGGGCGGCGGCGGCGGATCGCCGGCACGGTGACGATGGACCAGCTCCTCGTCGACTGCGGCGCATCGGGCGACGTTCGCCCGGGCGACGAGGTGGTCCTGATCGGCCGGCAGGGGGCCGAGGAGATCACCGCCGAGGAATGGGCGGAGCGTCTCGGCACGATCGCCTACGAGGTCCTCTGCGGGATCGGCCCGCGGGTCCCTCGCCTCGTCGTCTGATGGCCCGTCGCGGTCAGTCCCGGCAGCGGCGTCGGGCCGCCGGGATCGGCCGCCAGCCGCCGGACCGGCGGTAGCGTGGCGCCGTGGTGACGCTCGCCGAGCTCGAGCGTGCAGCCCGTCGCTGTGTCGCCTGTCCACTCAGCCGCTCGCGGACGAACGTCGTCTTCTCGGCCGGCACGCCGTCGGCGCGCCTCATGTTCGTCGGCGAGGGACCGGGGCGTGACGAGGACCTCGCCGGCGAGCCGTTCGTCGGCCGATCCGGTCAGCTCCTCGACCGCCTGATCGCCGAGGAGCTCGGCCTGGCGCGCCGGGACTGCTACATCGCCAACGTGGTGAAGTGCCGGCCGCCGAACAACCGCGACCCGTTGCCGGACGAGGTCGCGGCCTGCCGTCACTTCCTCACAGGCCAGGTCGAGCTCGTCGCGCCGGCGGTCGTCGTCACCCTCGGCAACTTCGCCGTTCGGGCGCTCCTCGGCAGGGACGACGGCGTGACGCGCCTGCGCGGCCGCGTGTACCCCTTCAGCCCCGGTGTGCTCGTCCCGACCTTCCACCCCGCGGCGGCGCTGCGCGGGGGCGGTCTCGTGCTGGCGCAGATGCGGGCGGACTTCGTTCGGGCGAAACGCGCCCTCGTCGCTGCCGACGAGCGGTGAACCGGGACCCGCTCTTCCTCGAAGTCGTTACGCGATCGCCCGGAGAGACCCGGGCGCTCGGGGCGGTGGTCGCCTCGCTCGTCAGCCCCGGCGACGTCGTGCTTTTGATCGGCGAGCTCGGATCGGGCAAGACGGTGCTCACGAAAGGGCTGGTCGCGGCGCTCGGCGGTGGCGAGTCGACGACCAGCCCGACCTTCGTTCTCTGCCACGTCTACCCGACGATCCCGCCGGTCGCCCACGTCGACTGCTACCGGCTCGAACCGGGTGACGACCTCGCCGACTTAGCCCTCGACGAAGCGCTCGAGGACGGCTCCGTCCTCGTCGTCGAATGGGGCGAGCGGCTGGAGGGGCGTTTCGGGATGGACGCGCTGGGCTGCGCGATCAGTTTCGTAGCGGACGGGGACGCGGCCACGTCGGATCTCAGCGGGGACACGGCGCGGGTGATCGTCCTTACCTCGCAGGGGCCAGTTTGGACGGGACGTGCCGCCGTGCTCGTCGAGGGGCTGGAACGTGCCGGACTGGCGGTCGCGGGCGGCCGGTCCGAGGGGAGGGCGCCGCGGTGATCGTCCTCGCCCTGGAAACGGCGACGATCGAAGTCGGTGCCGCGCTCGTCAGCGCCGACGGCCTGCTCGCCGAGTCGCGCACCCCGTGCCGGCGCCGTCACGCCGAGACCCTCCATGGCGCGGTCGCCTCGGTCCTTTCTGCGGCCGGGGTGGGAGTTGGCGACGTCGACGCCGTCGCCGTCGACGTCGGGCCGGGGCTATATACCGGGTTGCGAGTCGGCATCGCCGCCGCCAAGGCTTTCGGGTTCGCGCTCGGCATCCCCCTCGTCGCCGTGCGGTCGACCGAGGTGCTCTGCCGCGGCGCCGGCGGCGATCCGGCTGCCCGGGACCGCGCCGTCGTGGCTGTCGTCGACGTGCGCCGCGGCGAGCTCGCCTGGGAGTTCCCCGACGGCTCTCTTTCGATCGGCGCCCCAGCGGTGCTGCGGGCACGGCTCGCCGACCTTGGGGGTCGGGTGCTGCTCGTCGGCGACGGGGCGGCGCAGGTCGCGGCGTCCCCCGGCGAACCGCAGCGGGGCGTCGCGCTCAGCTACGGCGGGGACGCCCTGGCGGCACCCTCGGTCGCCACCCTCGGAGCGATCGGTGTCGAACGGCTCGCCGCCGGCGCGACGACCGACGCCGTGGCGATAACGCCCTGTTACCTGCGCGCCGCCGACGCCCGGGCGAACTGGGCGACCCGGAATTCGCCGGCCACCGGGGGGCGGGACTGACCGTGGCGCGGCTGATGAGAGGGCCCAAGGGGGCGAGGCCGCTTCCGCCGCGCAACGGCGAGACCATCGAGATCGCGCCGATGCGTCGCCAGGATGTCGCCGCCGTCGTCGGGATCGAACGGGAGATCTTCCCCGAGCCGTGGTCGGCCGTTCTCTACCTGTCGGAGCTCGCGCAGCGCGCGACGCGCCAGTACTGGGTGGCGCGAGCGGCTGGCGAGGTCGTCGGTTACGCCGGCTGCATGCTCGTCGCCGGCGAGGGTCACGTGACGACGCTCGGGGTTGACGCCGCCTGGCAGGGCCGGAGGGTCGGGGCGCGCCTTTTGTGGCGTCTCGTCGTCGAGGCGCGAGCCGCCGGGGCGACGGCGCTCACGCTCGAGGTGAGGGCCTCGAACGCCGTCGCGCAACGGCTCTACCGCTGGTTCGGTTTCGCCCCCGTCGGGATCCGCAGGAACTACTACGCGCGCTCGCACGAGGACGGGATCGTGATGTGGGTGCACGACGTCGACTCGGATGACTACGGTCGACGCCTCGTCGCGATCGGTGCGGTCCTCGACGGCGCGGCCGGGTAGGCGAGGACCGTTGGTGGCCGAGACCATCCTCGCCGTGGAGACGTCGTGCGACGAGACGGCCGCCGCCGTCGTAACAGGCGGCCGGAAGGTCCGCTCGTCGGTCGTGTCGAGCCAGGTCGACCTGCACGCCCATTTCGGCGGCGTCGTCCCCGAGCTCGCCGGACGGGCCCACCTCGAGAGGATCGTCCCGGTCGTCGCCGAGGCGCTCGACGCGGCCGGCCTCGCCCCGGCAGCACGGCCCCCGGTCGACGCCGTCGCCGCGACGGCGGGGCCGGGCCTCATCGGCGCGCTCTTGGTCGGCGTGTCCTTCGCCAAGGCGCTCGCCCTGGCGTGGGGCGTTCCCTACGCCGGGGTGAACCACCTCGAGGGCCACCTCTACGCCTCGCTGCTCGAGGATCCCGGAATCGAGCTCCCGGCCGTCGTCGTCCTCGTCTCGGGCGGACACAGCCTGATCGTGAAAATGACCGGTCCCCGTGATTACGAGGTGCTCGGCGAGACGGTCGACGACGCCGCCGGCGAGGCGTTCGACAAGGTGGCGCGTTTTCTCGGCCTCGCCTATCCGGGTGGTCCGGCGATCGAGCGGGCCGCGGCGATGGGCGATCCGGCGGCGATCGCCTTCCCGCGGCCGATGCTGCGTGAGGGCCTGGACCTGTCGTTCTCGGGGCTGAAGACCGCCGTCGTCCACTACGTGCGTGCCCACCCCGACGTCTCGGGTGCCGACGTCGCGGCGTCATTCCAAGCCGCCGTCGTCGAGATCCTCGTAACCAAGGCGATGCGTGCCGCCGCGGTGGCGCGGGCGCGCTCGGTCTGCCTCGCCGGGGGGGTCGCGGCCAACGGTCCGCTACGCGCCGCGGTCCGCCGCGCCGCCGGCGAAGCCGGCCTCGGCGTCTACCTCCCGAGCCTGGCGATGTGCACGGACAACGCGGCGATGATCGCCGCGGCGGCGTACTTCCAGCTGCTCGCCGAGGGCCCGACGGGGCTCGATGCCGGCGCCGAGCCCGGGCTGGCGTTCCCCGGCGCGAGTCGCCATTGACGGGGCCGGCTCGTCGGACGAGGTGGCGCCGCGGGCGGAAAGCGGGGAGGATCTCGGCGATGGACGCTGAGGCGCATCTCGCGATGGTCCGCCTCGAAGGGGGCCGCCTTGCCGCGGCGGCGGAAGGCGCGCCGGGAGTGCCGGTGCCGAGCTGTCCCGGCTGGGACATGCGCCAGCTCCTCGCCCACGTCGAGGCGATCCACCGCTGGGTGACCGGGATCCTGCGGGAAAAGGCGACGGAACGACCGGCCCGCACCGAGCTCGCCGCCGAGGTCGCCTTCGCCGACCTCGCCGCCGCTTACGACGCGGCGCTCTCCGCTCTCGTTGCCGCCTTGGCAGCGACGGATCCCGACGAGCCCGTCTGGAACTGGCGCACCGGGGTAGCCCCGGCGGCCTTCTGGTTCCGGCGCATGGCTCAGGAGACCGCGGTCCACCGCTGGGACGCCGAGGCGGCCGCCGGCCGCGCGACGCCCTTCGACGTGTCGCTCGCCGCCGACGGCATCGACGAGTTCCTCTCGATTGCCGAGCATCTCGTCGCGGTGCACCCCGTCGAGGGACTGGTGGGCTCGCTCGCCCTCGTCGCTCCCGACGCCGGCGCGAGCTGGCACCTCGAACTCGCACCCGGTCGCGTGACCCGCCACCCCCCGGTGCCCTCGGCGACGACCGTCGAGGCCCCGGCCTCGGACCTGTATCTCTGGCTCCTCCACCGGATCCCATCCGACGCGGCGACGGTGACCGTCCTCGGCGACCCGGCGGCCGCCGGGGCCTGGGGAGGCGTCATCTTCGACTGACCTGGCGGCCCGGGTCTCTCCGGTCGCAGCCTGGTCAGCACCGCGGTCATCCGTTTGCCAGGGCGCGCCGCTGCCGGTATCGTTGGCACTCGAATCTAGAGAGTGCCAACGGAGCCACAGGAGGCCGCGCATATGAAGCTGCAACCGCTGGACGACCGCATCGTCGTTCGCCCGAGCGAGGCCGAGGAGAAGACGGCGTCGGGCCTCGTCATCCCCGACACCGCGAAGGAAAAGCCCCAGCAGGGCGAAGTCCTCGCCGCCGGTCCCGGACGCCGGGCGGAGAACACCGGTGAGCTCATCCCGCTCGACGTGAAGGTCGGCGACAAGGTCGTGTACTCGAAGTATGGCGGGACGGAGATCACGATCGACGGCGAGGACCTGCTCATCCTGTCGAGCCGTGACGTCCTCGCCAAGGTGAGTGGCTGATGCCGAAGCTCCTGCTTTTCGACGAGAACGCCCGGCGCGGTCTCGAGATCGGCGTCAACAAGCTCGCCGACACGGTGAAGGTGACGCTCGGGCCCAAGGGCCGCAACGTCGTCCTCGATAAGAAGTGGGGCGCGCCGACGATCACCAACGACGGCGTGACGATCGCCAAGGAGATCGACCTCGACGATCCGTTCGAGAACCTCGGCGCGCATCTCGTCCGCGAGGTGGCGACGAAGACGAACGACATCGCCGGTGACGGGACGACGACAGCCACCGTGCTCGCCCAGGCGCTCGTGCGCGAGGGCCTGCGCAACGTGGCCGCCGGCGCGAACCCGCTGGCGCTGAAGCGCGGCATCGAGCGTGCCGTCGCCGCGGCGGTCGACTCGATCAAGGCCCAGTCACGCGACGTCGAGGGCCGTCATGAGATCGCGCAGATCGCCGCGATCTCGGCCGCCGACGCCTCGATCGGCGAGGTGCTCGCCGACGCGATCGACAAGGTCGGCAAGGACGGGACGGTGACCGTAGAAGAGTCGAACACCTTCGGTCTCGAGCTCGAGTTCACCGAGGGCATGCAGTTCGACAAGGGCTATCTCTCGCCGTATTTCGTGAGCGATCCCGAGCGGCAAGAGGCGGTGCTCGAGGAGCCGAGCATCCTCATCGTCGACTCGAAGATCTCCGCCGTGCACGATCTCATCCCGATGCTCGAGAAGGTCATGCAGACCGGCAAGCCGCTCCTCGTCATCGCCGAGGACGTCGAGGGCGAGGCGCTCGCGACCTTGGTCGTGAACAAGATCCGTGGCACGTTCCAGGCGGTCGCCGTGAAGGCCCCCGGTTTCGCCCAGCGCCGCAAGGACATGCTCGCCGACATCGCCGTATTGACCGGTGCTCAGGTCATCGCCGAAGAGGTCGGGCTGAAGCTCGAGTCAGCTGCGCTCGACGTGCTCGGCCGGGCCCGGCGCGTCGTCGTCACGAAGGACGACACGACGATCGTCGAGGGCGCCGGCTCGGAAGGGGCGGTGAAAGCGCGGATCGCGCAGATGAAGCGCGAGATCGAGGAGTCCGACTCGGACTGGGACAAGGAGAAGCTCCAGGAGCGGATCGCCAAGCTCGTCTCGGGTGTTGCGGTCGTGCGGGTCGGAGCGGCCACCGAGGTCGAGCTGAAGGAGAAGAAACACCGCATCGAGGACGCCCTCTCGGCTACCCGGGCCGCGATCGAAGAAGGCGTCGTCGCCGGTGGCGGCACGGCGCTGCTCCGCAGCCGTGCCGCGGTCGAGAAGGTGGCGCATTCCCTCACTGGCGACGAGCAGACGGGCGCGATGGCGGTCGCCCGTGCGCTCGAGGAGCCGCTGAAGTGGATCGCGCTCAATGCCGGCCTCGAGGGGTCGGTCATGGTCCGTGACGTCGAGGCGCGCAAGGGCACCATCGGGCTGAACGCCGAGACCGGTGTGCTCGAGGATCTCGTCATGGCGGGGATCATCGACCCGGCGAAGGTGACGCGTTCGGCTCTGCAGAACGCGGCCTCGGTTGCTGCTCTCCTGCTCACGACCGACGTGCTTGTCGTCGAAAAACCCGAGAAGAAGCCGGAACCCGCCGGTCCCCCGACGGGCTACGACGGCTCGGGGCTGATGTAGGTCCCTCCGAATCCCGCAACGCCGCCGGGTTCGCCGGCGGCGGTTGCGGGTTCCGGTACGCTCCGCCCGTGCCTACGACGTATCGTCAGCGGGTCCCTCGTCCCCGCGGCGCCCGCCCCGGAACGCCCGCCCCCTGGCTGGCGTGCCGGCCCGCCGCTCGTGGTTCGGTCTCCCTCGACCGCTTACGGCTTTCGCTCGCCGGACTGGCGGCGCCGCGTAACGCCGGTCGGATCGACTCGGCGGTGCTCGTTCCCGTGCTCGAGCGGGACGGGGAGGCAGCGCTCGTCCTCATCCGGCGCTCCGACGGGCTCGGCCGCGACCCCGGCCAGATCGCCTTCCCCGGCGGCCACCTCGAGGAGGGCGAGCAAGCACTCGAGGCGGCGTTGCGGGAGTCGTTCGAGGAGATCGGGCTCGACCCGGATCTCGTCGAGGTCGTCGGTGAGTTCGGGGTTCTCGAGCGGGGCCGCGAGCGCGAGCGGGTCGTGCCCTTCGTCGGGATCGTCACCGGACGCACTCGCCTCGTCGCCGACGGGAGCGAGGTCGCGGCGATCCTCGAGGTGCCCGTGGCCTCACTCGCCGCCGAGGGGGTCTCCTGGCAGGAGCGCTGGGGCCCGGTCGGCGCCGAAAGCGACGTGTGCTTTTTCGCCGGCACCCCCGAACTCGCCGACGACCTCGTCTGGGGCCTGACCGCCCGCATCGTCTGGAAGCTGCTCGCGGCGATCTTTGGTGAGACCTGACTCGCGGCTCGACTAGCGTCCACAGGCGTTGCCCGCTGTCGGGACGCGGCAATCGCGAAGGGAAGGCTCCCGCGTGACCGAGGTCGAGATCGGGATCGGCAAGTTCGGTCGCCGCGGCTGGCGCCTCGACGAGGTCGCGATCCAGCCCTCGCGCCGCACCCGTGACCCGCAAGACGTCGACATCACGTGGCAGCTCGACGCCTTCCGCTTCGCGCTCCCGTTCCTCGCCGCCCCGCGTGACGGCATCGTCGGGCCCGACTCGGCGTTGGCGATCGACTCGCTCGGCGGGCTCGCCGTGATCGACCTCGAGGGGCTTTGGACCCGTTACGAGGATCCCCAGCCGCTTCTCGACGAGATCGCCGAGATCGCGCCGGAGCGGGTCACGCCTCGGTTGCAGGAGATCTACCGCGCCCCGGTGCAGCCCGATCTCGTCCGCGAGCGGCTGCGGGCGATCGCCGCCCAGGGTGCCGTGGTCTGCGGCGCCGTCACGCCGCGGCGCGCCGAGGAGCTCGTGCCGGCCGCCGTGGAGGGCGGCCTCGACGTCCTCGTCGTCCAGGCGGCGACGATCTCCGCCGAGCACGTCTCGCGGGCGAAGGCGGCGCTCAACCTCGAGCGCTTCATCCGCACCCTCGACCTGCCGGTGATCGTCGGCGGCTGTTCTTCCTACCAGGGGGCACTCCACCTGATGCGGACCGGTGCGGTCGGCGTCCTCGTCGGCGTCGGGCCCGGCGAGTCGGGGGGATCGGCGCGTGCCGTGCTCGGCGTGGCCGTCCCGATGGCGACGGCGATCGCCGATGCTGCCGGGGCGCGCCGCCGCCATCTCGAGGAGACCGGCTTCTATGTCCACGTGATCGCCGCAGGCGGGCTGGCGAATGGTGGTGACGTCGCCACGGCGATTGCCTGCGGTGCCGACGCGGTGATGCTCGCCGGACCGCTGGCTGCGGCGACGGAAGCCCCGGGGCATGGCGTCTTTTTCGCCCCAGCCGCCGGGCACGCGACGTTGCCGCGCGGCTCGGCGGAGCGAGTGCCGGTCCTCGGCGCGCTCGGCGAGATCCTCACCGGCCCCTCGCACGACGCCGGGGGCCGCTGCAACCTCTTCGGGGCGCTGCGCGCCGCGATGGCGATGTCGGGGCACGCGACGATCCGCGAGTTCCACACGGCGGCCGTCCTCGTCGCCGGGCAATCGCCCGGCCAGGTGCCGACACCAACCGAGGTGGGCACCCCCCGGTGGAGCGGATGAGCGCGGCACCCGCGTCGTGATCGCCGCCGTGGTCGCCTTCTGGCGGCGACACCGCTGGTTGGCCGACGCCGCGGGGATCGGCGTCGTCGTCTTGGTCGCGCTCATCTACCTCTCGCCGGCGCTGAAGGACGGGTTCAGCTTCGGCCCGGCCGACCTCGGTGCTCAGGCCTCGTACCTCACGCGGGGGCCGGTCACGGCGCCGATCCACAACAAACTGATCGGCGACGTCATCGACCAGGACGTGCCCTGGTACACGCTCGACTGGAGGATCGTCCACCAGGGCTCGCTTCCCCTGTGGGACAGCGACACCGGGACGGGACTGCCGCAACTTTTCAACTTCGAGTCGGCGCCGCTCGCCCTGCCCTCACTTCTCGGCTACCTCTTCCCGGTCTCGGCGGCGTTTCTCGTCACCGTATTGGGCAAGCTTCTGATCGCCGGGATCGGCACCTACGTCTGCTGCCGGGTGCTGGGCGCCGGGGCGATCGGCGCCACCTTCGGTGGCGTGACGTTCATGCTCTCCGGCGCCTTCACGGCCTTTCTCGGCTGGGCGCTCGGCGGGCCGGTGGCGTGGTCGGGCTTCATCGTCGCCGGTGTCGTCCTCGCCTACCGCTCCCGACGCCGGGTGCGCGATCTCTGGCTGCTCGCCCTCGCCGTCGCCTTCGCCGTCTACGGCGGGTTCCCCGAGGAGTACGTCCTCATGGGCACCGTGCTGGCTGGCGTGCTGGCGGCGGCGGCGCTCGGCGTCTTTGTCGCCGACCGTCGGCTCGCCGCCCGGGGGCTCGCCCGCGTCGCCGCCGGCTTCGCCGCCGGGTTCGCGCTCTCGGCGCCGTTGTGGCTGCCGGGCATCTCGTTTCTCGCCCGCTCGGCACGGTTGAACAAACATCTCGACGGACAGTTCCCGCTCCACGTCATCGCCTTGCTCTTCGCCCAGGGTTACTACGGCCTGCCGATCGCCGGCAGCACGTGGTTCGGGCTGAGCAACTACGTCGAGTCCGCCACCTACGTCGGCGTCGCCGCCCTCGCCCTCGCCGGTGTCGCGGTCCTCGTCGCCTGGCGCCGTCCCATCGTCGCCGGGCTCGGCCTGGGAGCTGTCGGTTGCGTGTTCGTCGCCTACCGGGTCGGCGGGGCGTATGTGGCGCGGCTCGTTACCGACCTCGGCCTGTCGGCGCTGCCGATCCACCGCATTCTCATCGTGCTCGCCTTCTTGCTCGCCGTCCTCGGTGGCCTCGGGTGCGACATCGTCGTCAAGCGGTTCGGCGAGCGGCCGGTGCAGCTCGCGCTCGGCGCGGTAGCCGCCGCTCTCGCCGTCGTCGTCGGCGCGCTCTGGCTGACCGTCGGCGACCGGGACCTGACGGCGCTGGAGCAGTCGTTGCGCCGGTCGAGTTTGCTCTGGCCTTCGGCGACGATCGGCCTCCTCGCCGTCATCGTTGCCGGGGCGCTCTACGTTCGCCATCTCGGCCCGTCGGCGCGCCGGCGCGCCGGCGCGCTCGCCGGCGCGGCGCTCGTCTCGGGCCAGGCGGCGTTCTTGGTGTTCGCGAGCATCGGGGTCAACAGCTACTTCACGACGGCGTTCCCGGTGACTCCGGCCGTGAGGACCGTGCAGCGGGTCGTCGGCTCGGACCTCGTCGCGAGCGACGGGGTGAACGTCTCGTGCGCCGCGACCCCGAACCCGACCGTCAACCCCTGTGGCATCCGGTCCTGGCTCGGAATCGGCTTCATTCCCAACATGCAAATCGGCTACGGGATCGACGAGCTGGCGATGCACGACCCGACGATCCCGCAGTCGTACTTCACGAGCTGGCCGGTGCCCGACGCGGGACAGATCTTCGCCGGCAATCTGCAGTTCTTCTCGCCGTCGATCAATTCGCTCGCCCTGGCGCGGCGCTACGGGGTCGGCTACGTGCTCGTCGGACCGGGGCTTCCGGTCCCCGCCGGCATGAAGGCGGTGACCCGGATACCCGTCCGCTTCTCCAAGAAGGCCTACCTCGTCCTCGCCAGGGTCCCCGATGCCCCGCGGTTCACGTTTCCCGCCGCGGCCGGGGACGAGGTCGTTTCGGCGCGCCATCCGGGCGACGCCTCCTACGTGTTGACCGTCCGGGTGGAGAAGGCATCGAAGCTCGTCCTGCGGATTACCTGTGTCCCGGGGTGGCACGTCACCGCCGACGGTCGGCCACTCGAGGTCCGTTGCTACGAAGGTTCCTTCCTCGTCGTCAAGGTGCCCGCCGGCGTGCACACGATTACCGCCCAGTACTGGCCGCGTGATCTCACCATCGGGATCGTCCTCGCCCTCCTCGCCCTCCTCGCCCTGGTGCTCGCGCCCTTCATCCCGAGGTACCGGCGCATCGGCGTCGCGGCCAGGTCACGCGCCCGCCGTGGCGCCACGGCGCCTCCGGCGGCCGGTGGCCGGCCGGAGACGCCCGGCGCGGGCTAGGTCGGTTCGCCGGTCTTTTCCGGATCGCACGCCTGCGCGCTCCCGCCGGGCGAGCTCAGCGGACGCCGCCGCCTTCCTCGATCGCCGCGCACCTGAGGGCGGGGCCGTAGGCGGCGCGGTGCGCCGCGGCGAGTCCCTCGTCGGTGAGGAGATGGTCGAACTCGTCGATCGGGGCGATCGCCACGAGGGCGCGCCGGTTGAACTTCGAGCTGTCGGCCACGACGGCGGTCGCGCGCGCCGCGGCGAGCATCGCCCGCTTGATCGGCAGGTCGGCGGGGTCGTCGCTCGTCACGCCGGCTCGGGCGTCGAGGCCGTCGGCGCCGAGGAACGCCCAGTCGACGTGGATCCCGGCGAGGTTATCCTGTGCCCACGGGCCGACGAGGCAGCATCCTCGCGCGCCGAGTTCCCCGCCGACGACGACGAGGCGGGCGCGACGCCGTGCCGCGAGCTCGCCGGCGATCCGGAGGTCGTTCGTCACGACGGTGAGGTTCTTTTTCGCCGCCAGCTCCACCGCGAGGGCGTACGTCGTCGAGCCGGCGTCGAGGGCGACCGACTCCCCGTCGGCGACGAGACCCGCCGCCAGGGTGGCGATCGCCCGCTTCGCCTCGGAACGGACGAGCTGCCGCGCTGCCTCGGGGAGGTCGGCGGCCGGCGGTCCCGAGGCCAGCGCGCCGCCGTGGGTGCGCTGGACGAGGCCGCTGCGGGCGAGGGAGTCGAGGTCCCGCCGGATCGTCGAGACGTCGACGCCGAGGTCGGCGCTGAGACGGCTCGCCTCGACGTAGCCGTTGTCCCGGATCTGGCGGAGTATGGCGCGCCTGCGCTGTGCGGCGATCACCCGGTGTCCTTTCGGCGGGAACGTGGCGGGACGCGCTGCCTGCGCCCCGGCGATTGACCCTCTTCTCGCCCCGTGGTAGACGATATCGCATGAAAACGAGCAAAACCGGGCAGATCGGTCGCCCCGGACGTCGGGGCGGATCGATCGCGCCGGGGGGGCAACGGGAGACCAGCTCTCGGATCGGCGTCGAGGGGTGAACCTCGGCGCGCTCGGCTACGTCCTCGCCGGGGGGGCCGGCTGCGTCGCCGGGGCGGTGAACGCCGTCGCCGGGGGCGGCACGCTCGTTTCGTTCCCGGCGCTCCAGGCGCTCGGACTGCCGCCGCTGCGGGCGAACGTGACGAACATCATTGCGCTGACGCCGGGCTACGCCGCCGGCACGTACGCCCAGCGGACGGATCTCGCCGGCCGGGCGACGACGTTGCCGCTCGGCGTCGCTGCGGCGGCGGGCGGGCTTGTCGGGTCGGTGCTCCTCGTCCTCACGGCCGCGCCGGAGTTCCGTGCCGTCGTGCCGTTCCTGATCCTTTTCTCCTGCGGTCTGCTCGTCGTGCAAGACCGCTTGCGTGCCTTGCTTGGGCGTCGCGCTTCAGGGCGCGCGACGCCGGTCGCATCCCGGCGCACTCGGGACGCGACGAGGCACATCGGGGTCTTCCTCGCTTCTATCTACGGCGGCTTTTTCGGGGCTGGGCTCGGGATCATGCTCCTCGCCGTCCTGGGGATGTTCTCCGCCGACAGCCTGCCGCGCCTCAACGCCTTGAAGCAGGCGCTCTCGTTCGTGATCGGCGTCGTCGCCAGCGCCTTCCTCGCCTTTTCCGGGCACGTGGCTTGGACCTTCGTCGCCGTCATCGCTCCGACGAGCGTTCTCGGCGGCATGGCGGGTGGCCGGGTCGCCCATCTCGTGAGCCCAGGACTGCTGCGCGGCGCTGTCGTCTTGGTGGGGCTTGCCGTCGCGGTCCGCTACTGGGTCTGAGGCCCACTACCGAGGCCACGATCTCCCCTCGTCTCGCAGTCGAGAAGAGCGCGGCACCCGTCGGGCGCGCCGTTGACGACTGACGCCTTGCGGTTCGGGCGGGGTGGGGGAATCCTTCTGCGCGGCGGCCGGGGTGGGCCGGCCGGGAGCTAGCGGCCGCCAGGTCGGCTCCCCGAGTGGCCGATCCACTCCTCGACGCGGTCGAGCCACTCGCCGACGAGCGCCCGGAAGAGCGCCGGCTGCTCTCCCCGCAGGAGGTGGCCCGCCCGGTCGAGGACGGCGAGGGTCGCCCGCGGGTAGGACGGCAGGATCTCGAAACCACCTTTGAAGCCGGCGATGCTGTCCTGCCGGCCGGCGATGATCAGCGTCGGAGCGGGGAAGGGCTCGGGAAGCTCCCCGGTCTCGAACGAGCACGGGGTGGTGCCGCCGTGCAGGCTGTCGAGGTAGGCGGCGTCGTACGTCGAGCGGTTGATCGCTGCGGCGTAGCTGCGGTTCTCCTCGGGGTCGGCGACCGCCATGAGGCCGTACCAACCCCAGCCGGGCTGGCGGGAGCGGTCGGCGATCCCGGCTCGGTCGGCGATGACGGCCCTGGGGGCGCGGGTGCGCTCCGGGTCGCGGAAGATGAGCGGCACGTTGAGGCACAGGCCGTCGATGCGGTGCCCCATCTCGTGAACGAGCCCGCGGGCGAGATAGGCGCCGTAGGAGGTTCCGGCGACGACGAAAGGCGCCTCGCCGAGGAGCGCCTCGACGAACTCGGCCAGGACAGCGAGGAGCTCATCGGGGGTCGTGATCGAGGCCGCCGCCGGCGAGGCTCCGTGGCCGGGGAGATCGAGGTAGATCCGCCGCCACCCCGGGCGCGCCGAGAGGACCGGCTCGAACTCGAAGATCGAGGCGGCCCGGTCGAGCGGCATGCCGTGGATGACGACGAGCGGGATGCCCTCACCGAAGGTCTCGTAGTCAATCGAGGCACGGTCAAGCTCGCATCGCATCGGCGAGAGCCTCCATCGGGAAGGGGTTTTCACCCCGGTGGGCGCAGCGAGGCGGAAGTGTAGTGGCCGGTCGACCCCGGTAGGTCGTTGGCGCCGTTGGCCGCAGATGGCCTCGGCCGACGAAGGGTCCTTGGTAGCCTCGATCGGTGGCCGCAGCATTCGACACGGTTCTCGTCGTCGACTTCGGCGCCCAGTATGCCCAGCTGATCGCCCGTCGCGTCCGCGAGGCCCACGTCTATTCGGAGATCGTGCCGCACTCGGCGGGTGCCGCCGAGATGCGCCGGCGTTCGCCGGCGGGGATCATCCTCTCGGGCGGGCCGAAGTCCGTCTACGCCGACGAGGCGCCGCAGGTCGACCCGGCGATCTACGAGCTCGGCATCCCCCTCCTCGGCATCTGCTACGGGGCGCAGCTCCTCGTGCAGCAGCTCGGCGGGGAGGTCCGCCGCACCGGCTCCGGCGAGTACGGCAGGACGGAGCTCCGCTGTGACCCGGACTCGATGCTGCTTGCCGAATGGCCCGAGACAACGGCCGTGTGGATGAGCCACGCCGATTCGATCGTCGCTGCCCCCCCGGGTGCCCGCACGATCGCCTCGACGCCCGACGTCGCCGTCGCCGCTTTCGAGAGCGTCGAGCGGGGGCTCTACGGCGTGCAATTCCACCCCGAGGTCGTCCACACCCCCCGCGGGCAGGAGCTCGTGAAACGGTTCCTTCTCGAGATCTGTCGGTGCCGTCCGACCTGGACGCACACCTCGGTCATCGAGGCGGCGATCGGCGGGGTGCGCGAGTCGGTCGGCGGGAGGCGCGTCCTCTGCGCCCTCTCGGGGGGCGTCGACTCGGCGGTGACGGCGGCGCTCGTCCACAAGGCGGTCGGCGACCAGCTCTCGTGCGTGTTCGTCGACACCGGGTTGATGCGCGCCGGCGAAGCCGGCCAGGTCGAGGCGACCTTCCGCCGCCAGTTCGGCATCGACCTCCACCACGTCAAGGCCGCCGGGCGGTTCTTCGAAGCGCTCGCCGGCATCGTCGACCCCGAGGAGAAGCGCAAGATCGTCGGCGAGCTGTTCATCAGGATCTTCGAAGAGGTCGCGGCCGAACTTCCCGGGGTGGCCTTCCTCGCCCAGGGGACGCTTTATCCCGACGTCATCGAGTCGGGCACCACCGCGGCGGCGACGATCAAGTCGCACCACAACGTCGGCGGGCTGCCCGAGGAGATGGCGCTCGAGCTCATCGAGCCGCTCCGGCTGCTATTCAAGGACGAGGTGCGCGCCATCGGCGAGGAGCTCGGCCTGCCCGAGGAGATCGTCTGGCGCCAGCCGTTCCCCGGCCCGGGGTTGGCGGTCCGCATCGTGGGCGAGGTGACGCCGGAACGGGCGGCTATCCTCCGGGCGGCCGACGCCATCGTCCTCGACGAGGTGCGACGGGCCGGGCTCCTCCGCGAGCTGTGGCAGTCCTTCGCCGTCCTCCCGGCCGTCCGGGCGGTCGGCGTGATGGGCGACGAGCGAACCTACGAGTACCCGATCGTCGTGCGCGCCGTGACGAGCGACGACGCCATGACGGCGGACTGGGCGCGCCTTCCCTACGAGCTCCTCGCCCGGATCTCGAGCCGGATCATCAACGAGGTCGACGGCGTCAACCGCGTCACCTACGACATCACGTCGAAGCCCCCCGGCACGATCGAATGGGAGTGAGCCGGCCGTGGCGGTGAGCGGATCGCCCGGCCCCATCGACGACGGCCGGGCGGGGACGGGCCGCAATGCCGGCCGGCCGCGCCCCGACGAGCTGGCGCCGATTCTCGAGGACCTCAACCCGGCCCAGCGCGAGGCCGTCTGCTACGACGGCGGGCCCCTCGTCGTCGTCGCCGGGGCGGGCTCCGGCAAGACCCGGGTTCTCACCCGCCGGATAGCCCGGCTCGTCGCCAGCGGGGTGGCGCCCTGGCGCATCCTCGGAATCACCTTCACGAACAAGGCGGCCGACGAAGTGAGGCGGCGGGTCGTCGAGCTCGTCGGGGCCGACGCCGACAAGATGTGGCTGTCGACGTTCCACTCGGCGTGCGTGCGGATCCTGCGGCGCGACGCCGCTCGGATCGGCTACCACCCGCGATTCTCGATCTACGACGAGACCGACAGCCGGCGGCTGATCGAGCACGTTTCCGACGACCTCGGGATCGACGCCAAGCGCTTCCCCTCCCGGGGGGTGCTCGCGGCGATCAGCCAGGCGAAGTCCGAGCTACTAGACGCCGAGGGCTACGAGGCGCGGGCCTACACGCCCCGCGAACGGCGCATCGCCGAGATCTTCGGCGAGTACGAGCGGCGGCTGCGCGCCGGCAACGCCCTCGACTTCGACGACCTGTTGTCGGTTGTCGTCCGCCTGTTCCGGGCCGACCCCGAGGTGCTCGGCAGCTACCAGGAACGCTTCGAACACGTGCTCGTCGACGAGTACCAGGACACGAACCGGGCGCAGAACGAGATCGTCACGCTCGTCGGTGCCGTCCACCGCAACGTCTGCGTCGTCGGCGACACCGACCAGAGCATCTACGGCTTCCGCGGGGCGGAGATCCGCAATCTCCTGGAGTTCGAGCGGGCGTTCCCCGAGGCGCGCACGATCGTTCTCGACCAGAACTACCGCTCGACGCAGACGATCCTCGACGCCGCCAACGCCGTGATCGGCAACAACGTGATGCGCCAGGACAAGTCGCTGTGGTCGGCGCTCGGCGAGGGCGAGAAGGTGCTGCGCTACCGGGCGGGCGACGAGCGGGACGAGGCGATGTTCGTCGCCAACGAGATCGCCGAGCTCTGCAGCGCCCAGCGGATCCGCCGCGGCGAGATCGCCGTCTTTTACCGCACGAACGCCCAAAGCCGGGCGATCGAACAGGCGCTGGCGGACCGCGGCGTCCCCTACCAGGTGATCGGCGGCGCCCGCTTCTACGACCGCCGGGAGGTGCGGGACGCCCTCGCCTACCTGCGGCTCGTCGCCAACCCCGCCGACGAGGTCTCGCTGCGCCGGGTGATCAACGTCCCGAGGCGCGGCATCGGCAGGACAAGCGTCGACCGGATCGGCGAATACGCGGTGCACGCCGGTGTCTCCTTCGCCGATGTGCTCGCCGATCCCGGGCCGGCCGGGGTCTCGGGCCGGCCGGCACGGGTCATCGCCGAGTTCCGCGGGCTCATCGGGGGTTTCGCCGACCTCGTGGGGAATCGTCCGGGCGAGGCGCTTTCCGAGGTGCTGCGGCGCAGCGGCTACGAGGACGCGCTCGGAGCCGAGGTGGCCGTCGGCGGGTTCGGCGCCATCGAGGCCGAGGGCCGGCTCGAGAACCTCGCCGAGCTCGTCTCCGTCGCCGCGAACAGCGAGGACCTCGAGTCCTTCCTGCAGTCGACGGCACTCGTCTCGGCGACCGACGAGCTCGACGACTCCGGTGGCCGGGTGTGCCTCATGACGCTCCACGCCGCCAAGGGCCTCGAGTTCGACGTCGTCTTCCTCACCGGCATGGAAGAGGGCGTCTTCCCGCACGACCGCGCCATGGCCGAGATCGGCGACCTCGAGGAGGAGCGCCGGCTCTGCTACGTCGGCATCACCCGGGCCCGCCGCCGCCTCTACCTCACCCACACCTGGGAACGCACGCTCTTCGGCCAGAGCCGCGAGAGCCTGCAGAGCCGCTTCGTGCGGGAGATCCCCGAGCACCTGATCGTCGACCTGGGGGAGGGACCGCCGGCTTTCTCGGCGAGCGAGCGCCTTGGCACCTCGGTCCCGCCGACAGCCGGCCGCGCCTCCCGCGCCCGGCGCGCCGTGGGGGCCCCGGTGGCGACGACCGGGGCAGAGCTGCTGGGTCTTTCGCCCGGCGAGCGGATCGTCCACGCCCGCTGGGGCGAGGGCGTGGTCGTCGAGGTGGCCGGCGCGGGCCTGGAATCCGAGGCGGTGATCGCCTTCGAGCGTCACGGCGAGAAACGGTTCCTCCTCGCCGCGACGCCGCTCAAACGGGCCTAAGGGGGCGTTGTCGGCTTGCAGTGTGGCGCCGTCGGGCTCGTCGCAGGCCAACCCGGCCCCTAGGATCGCCCCGGCGCCGGCGTGAGACGGCGTCGGCGGCTCACATCCCCGTCCCGGCAGGTCGCGTCCGGGCGAGGAGGCAGGTGCGTGGATCTCTACGAGTACGAGGGCAAGTCCTACCTCGCCCGCTTCGGCGTCCCGGTCGGGCCCGGCGCCGTCGCCGACAGCGTCGACGAAGCCGTGGCGGCCGCCGACGCCGTCGGCTATCCGGCGGTGATCAAGGCGCAGGTCCGAGTGGGCGGCCGTGGCAAGGCCGGCGGCGTGAGAATCGTCGCCGGAAAAGAGGAAGCGGCGGGGGCGGCCGGCGAGATCCTCGGCTTGACGATCAGCGGTCACCGGGTCGAACGGCTCTGGGTCGAGGCCGCCTCGCCGGTCGCCCGCGAGTACTACGTGAGTTACACACTGGATCGTGCCGCCAAGCTCGATCTCGCCATGGTCTCGGCGCAAGGGGGCATCGAGATCGAGGAGGTCGCCGCCAGCCGCCCCGAGGCGATCGCTCGTCTCGAGATCGACCCGACAGAAGGGCTGTCGGCCGCCGGGGCGGCGGACCTCGTCACCCGAGCCGGGATCGACAGCGACGCCAAAGCCCGCGTCATCGAGGTCGTCGTCGCCCTCTACCGCTGCTATATCGAAGGCGACGCCGATCTCGTCGAGATCAACCCCCTCGTTCTGTTGCCGTCGGGTGCGGTGCGCGCCCTCGACGCCAAGGTCACGCTCGACGACGAAGCGGCGTTCCGCCATCCCGAGTGGTCGGAGTTCGCCGGCGCCGAGCCCGACGATCCCCGCGAGCGGGCGGCACGGGAGAAAGGCCTGAGCTACGTCGGCCTTGACGGTTCGGTCGGCATCGTCGCCAACGGGGCGGGTCTCGCGATGAGCACGCTCGACATGGTGAACCAGGTCGGCGGCTCGGCGGCGAACTTTTTGGACATCGGGGGCGGGGCAGACGCCGAGGTCATTTCCGCCGCCCTCGGACTCGTCAACTCCGACGCCGGGGTGCGCGCCATCCTCGTCAACGTCTTCGGCGGGATCGTCCGCTGCGACGAGGTCGCAAGGGGCGTCGTCGGCGCGCTCGCCCGGGTGGCGCCCGCCTCGCCGCTCGTCGTCCGCCTCGACGGCACCCACGCCGCCGAGGCGCACGAGATTCTCCGGCCCCACCTCTCGGATCGGCTCATCGTCGAGGAGACGATGGCCGCCGCGGCGCGCCGCGCCGTCGAGATCGCGGCGGCGGCCGGCAGATGAGCATCTTCGTCGACGAGTCGACCCGTGTCGTCGTCCAGGGCCTGACCGGGAAACAGGGGCGCTTCCACGGGCTGCGCAATCGCGACTACGGCACGAAGGTGGTCGCCGGCGTCACGCCGGGCAAGGGCGGCGGGTCGGTTTCCGGGATCCCGATCTTCGACTCGGTCGCCGAGGCGGTCGTCCGCACGGGGGCGGACGCGAGCTTCGTCGTCGTCCCCCGGGAGGCGGCGCCCGGCGCGATCGTCGAGGCCGCCGCTGCCGGGGTCGAGCTCGTGGTCTGCATCACCGAGCACATCCCGGCCAAGGACGAGACGCTCCTTTTCAACCGCTTGCGGCGGGAGTTCCCGCGCACCCGGCTCATCGGGCCGAACTGTCCCGGCGTGATCTCGCCGGGCAGGTGCAACATCGGCATCACCGCCGGGGAGATCGCCCTGCCCGGCGGCCCGGTCGGCATCGTCTCCCGTTCCGGGACGCTCACCTACCAGGCGCTGCATGAACTGTCGCGACAGGGCGTCGGCCAGACGACGTGCGTCGGGATCGGCGGCGACCGGGTTCCCGGGACGTCGTTTGTCGACGTGCTCGCCGCTTTCGAGAACGACCCGGAGACGAAGGCCGTGCTGCTCATCGGCGAGATCGGCGGTTCCGAGGAGGAGCGCGCCGCCGAGTTCATCGGGCGGGCGATGACGAAGCCGGTCGTGGCGTACATTGCCGGCGTGACCGCGCCCGTGGGCCGGACGATGGGCCACGCCGGGGCGATCGTTCAGGGCAGCTCGGGGACCGCCGCGGCGAAAATCGCCGCCCTCAGGGCCTGCGGGGCGCGCGTCGCCCGCAACCCGGCCGAAGCGGGGGAGATGATGGTGGAGGTCGTCCGTGAACTCGGCTGAGTCGCCACCACCCGACGGCGCGCCCCACACCCTCCGCCGCCGGCTCGGCGTTCTCGCCTCGGGAACGGGGACGATCCTCGAGGCGCTGATCGCGGCGCGATTGCCGATCGTCGTCGTCGGTTGCGACCGGCCCTGTCGCGCCGGGCGGATCGCTGAGGCCGCGGGGATACCGGTCGAGTACGTCGTCAGGCGGGACTTCTCGCCGGCCTTCGACCGCGAGGGCTACACCGCGGCGCTCGTCGCGGCGCTGAACCGTCACCGGGTCGGCACCGTGGCGATGGCGGGATTCGCGACCGTACTGAGCCCGGCCTTTTTCCCGGCGTTCGACGGCCGCGTCCTCAACACCCATCCCTCGCTCCTCCCGGCGTACAAGGGCTGGCACGCGGTGCCGATGGCGCTGGCGGCGGGGGAGACGGCGACGGGCTGCACGGTGCACCTCGCGACGCCCGAGGTCGACGACGGTCCGATTCTCGCCCAGGAGAAGGTGGCCATCTATCCCGACGATACGGAGGAGACCTTGCACGAGCGCATCAAGACCGTGGAGCGCCGCCTGTACCCGGCGACGATCCGGTCGTTCATCGAGACGAGCGCGCCAGCAGGTGGGGCCGCGCCCGAAGAAACGAGGTGAGAAGGCGATGAGGGCGCTGCTCTCCGTCTACGACAAGCGCGGGCTCGTCGAGCTCGCCGCCGGGCTCGCCGGGCTCGGCTGGGAGCTGGTCGCGAGCGGCGGCACGGCAGGAGCGCTCGCCGACGCCGGCATCGCCCACCTCGACGTCGCCGAGGTGACCGGGGCACCCGAGATGCTCGACGGCAGGGTGAAGACGCTTCACCCCGCGATCCACGGCGGGATCCTCGCCGACCGCTCGAATCGGGCCCACCTCGACGAGCTCGCGGGGCGCGGGATTCGCCCGATCGATCTCGTGGTGTGCAACCTCTACCCGTTTGCCACCTCGCCGTCGATCGAGATGATCGACGTCGGCGGGCCGGCGATGGTGCGGGCCGCGGCGAAGAACCACGCCCACGTCGCCGTCGTCGTCGACCCCGGTGATTACGGACCGGTGCTCGACGAGATCCGCGACTCGGGCGTTGTCTCGGCCGCTACCCGTCGGCGACTCGCCGAGAAGGCCTTCGCCCACACCGCGGCCTACGACGCCGCGATCGCCTCATGGCTCGCCCCGACGGGCCGCGACGAGGCGGGCCTCCCGCAGACAATCGAGTTCACCCTGGAACGGAGAGGAGAGCTCCGCTACGGGGAGAACCCACACCAGCGCGCCGCCCGCTACCGCCGGGTCGGTGCCGACGACGACTGGTGGGAGGAGGTGAGGCAGTACGGCGGCCGGGACTTGTCGTTCGTCAACCTGCTCGACGCCGAGGCCGCCTGGCTGCTCTGCCACGACGTGGCTGGCGCGGGCGAAGGGCGCGTCGCCGCCGTGATCGTGAAGCACGCCAACCCCTGTGGCGTCGCCGTCGGGTCTGACCTTGCGGCCGCCTACGCCCGCGCCTTTGCGGCCGATCCGGAGTCGGCCTTCGGCGGGATCGTCGCCATCTCCGGCGAGGTCGACGCGGCGCTCGCCGAGGTGATCGTCGCCAACCCGCTCGCCGACGTCCTCATCGCCTACGGCTACGACCCCGGCGCCCTCGGCGTGTTCGCGGCCCGGCGCAAGAACATGCGTGTGCTCGCCGCGCCGCTGCCGAGGGCCGCGAGGCTCGCCTTCCGCCAGTTCGCCGGGGGCTTCCTCGTTCAAGAGCCCGACGCCTTGGGGGCGCGCCGCGATTCCTGGCGCGTCGTCACCGAACGCCAGCCGAGCGACGAGGAGTTGCAGGACGCCGAGCTCGCCTGGCGGGTCTGCGTCCGGACCACCTCGAACGCGATCGTCCTCGCCGCCGACGGACAGATCGTCGGCGTCGGCTGTGGCCAGCAGAACCGGCGGGACGCCGCCCGGCTCGCCGCCGGCAAGGCGGCGGGACGGGCTGCCGGCGGGGCTGGCGCGAGTGACGCCTTCTTCCCTTTCCGCGACGGCGTCGACGCGCTCTGCGACGCCGGCGTCGCCGTCGTCGTCCAACCGGGGGGCTCGCTCCACGACGGCGAGATCATCGCCGCGGCGAACGAGCGCGGGATCGCGATGATGCTGACCGGGGAGCGGCACTTCCGTCACTGAGATCGGGCGGGGGGATCAGGTCGGTGGTGTGCGCTCTCGCGCACCCTGGGTAGTTGGACACCGATTAGAGGAGGGCCAAGTTGGCGCTCTGACGGTGGACAGCGAAGGCGGCGGCGACTGCCGACCGGATCGGGGCCGGCGGCCACCCGGTTGGCGCGTATCGTGAACCTGGTGCGGATGAGCTGGAGAGGTGTGAGCGGCATCCCAGGGGAGGGTCGGGTCGCCGACGCAAGGTGGCGGAGGTGACGGCCAAGGTCCTCGACGGTGAGGCGCGCGCCGGCCGCGTGCGGGCGGAGGTTGCCGAGGAGGTCGCCCGGCTGCGCGCCCGGGGAATTCAGCCCGGGCTCGGGACGATCCTCGTCGGCGACGACCCGGCGAGCGCGCGCTACGTGGCGCTGAAGCACGAGGATTGCGCCAAGGTCGGCATCGAATCCTTCCAGGAACACCTCGGTTCCGACACGAGCGCGGCGGAGCTCGCCGCGGCGGTCGGGCGGTTCAACGCCAACCCCGCCGTCGACGCCTTCCTCGTCCAGGTCCCGTTGCCGCGCCACCTCGACGAGTTCGCCGCGCTGATGGCGGTCGACCCCGACAAGGACGTCGACGGCCTCCATCCGGTGAACCTCGGCCGGCTCGTCATGGGCGTCGAGGGTCCGCTGCCCTGCACGCCGGCGGGGATAGTCGAACTGCTCGTCCACTACGGCGTGCCCGTCGAGGGTCGCAACGTCGTCGTCATCGGGCGCGGGCTGACGATCGGCCGTCCGCTCGCCCTGTTGCTTGCCTCAAAGCGCCCCGGTTGCAACGCCGCGGTGACCGTCGTCCACACGGGTGTCGCCGACCTCGCTTCTTACGTGCGGCGCGCCGACGTCGTGATCGCCGCCGCCGGCAGAGCCGGAATCGTCACGGCGGACATGGTGAAATCTGGGGCCGCGGTCGTGGGCGCGGGCACGTCGTTCGCCGGGCGTCATCTCCTGTCCGACGTCGACGCCGGCGTCGCCGAGGTCGCCGGTTGGATGACCCCCCGGCTCGGCGGGGTCGGGCCGATGACCAGGGCGATGCTTTTGAAAAACGCCGTGCGTGCGGCACGGCGTCGGCTCGCGCCCACGGCGCCGGCCTAGGGTCCGGGGTCGCCGGCCCCGCGGCCCGCGCCGGGTGGGGGCGAAGCCCGGGCGAAGGTGTAGGCGATAGCTTGCGCCCATGTGCTTTTCGCCCCAGGCCGACCTCGTCGGCGGCGCCGTCGTCTGTGGGATCGGCGTCGACGCCTTGCGGCACGTCGACCGCCGGGCGAGCCACGTCGCCCTGGCGAGCCTGCCGGTGCTGTTTGGCGCCCACCAGCTCGTGGAGTCGGTCGTCTGGTTCAGCCTCGAGGGCCACCTGACGCCCGGCCTCGGGCGCAGCGCGCTTTGGGTCTACCTCGTCGTCGCCTTTGTCGCGCTGCCCGTCTTCGTGCCGATCGCCGTGGCCGCGATCGAGCCCTCGCGTTGGCGGCGACGCCTCGCCACCTCGCTCGGCCTCGTCGGCGTCGTCGTCGGCGGCGTGCTCCTCGCGGCGATGGTGCGCGGACCGATGACGGTGGCGATCCGCCCTTACCACCTGGCGTACAGCGTGCGGCTCGGCGACGGCGGGGTCATAGTCGCGCTCTACGTCCTGGCGACCTGCGGGGCCGCCCTGCTGTCGAGCGACCGCCGGATCGTCGTCTTCGGCGTCGCCAACCTCGTCGCCGTCGTGGTCATCGCCCAGCTGACGATCGACGGGTTGGCCTCGGTCTGGTGCGCCTGGGCCGCCGTCATCTCGGCCGCGATCGCCCTGCAGATGCGCTACGGCACCCCCCGGCTCCACGTGCCCGCTCCGGCGAGCTGAGGCAGCGCGAAAAGTTAGGGGTCGCCGGGGTCGACGGACGGCGACAGTGGCCCACCCGCGGTTGTCCGGGCGAGCGGCCCCCGTTCGGGATCGCGCACGCCCGGCAGGAAGAGGACGAGGCCCATGAAGGCCGCGATCAGGCCGCCGGCGACGATCGTCGGGCGTACGCCGATCGTCTCCGCGGCGACGCCGGCGACGAGGATCCCGAGCGGCGAGAGGCTGAGGGAGAACAGCCAGTCGACCGAGGAGGCGCGACCGAGCATCTCGGAGGGCACGAGCTCCTGCATCATCGTCTGCCAGATCATCGACCCGTACTGGAGGAGGCCGAACGCCACCGCGCCAAGGGCCGCGACGACAAAGACGTTCGGCGCCAGGCCGATCCCCGTCAGCGCGACGGCGCCGGTCGCCCAGCCGCCCCACATCACGCTGACGCGCCGGCGGGGCGACCCGAAGCGGAAAGCGACGAGCGAGGAGAGCACTCCCCCGAGCCCGGCCGCGGCGAAGACCAGCCCGTACTGTGTCGGGCCCTGGTGGAGGATGTCGCGGATGAGGAGGGGGCCGAGGACGGCGAAGGGCGTGAACGCCGCGAAGTTGGCGACCGAGGCGGCGATGATCGTGTACCACAGCCAGGGCTGAGCTCTCGTCCAGGCGAGTCCGGCGCGGGCGTCGCCGACGAGCGACTTGCCCGACGCCGCGGGGGCCGGCCGGGAGCGCATCGCCAGCACGCAGGCGGCACCGGCGAAGAAGGTCGCGGCGTCGAGGGCGAAGGCCGGCGCCGCGCCGAAGGCCGCGATGAGCACGCCGCCGATCGCCGGGCCGATGAGCGCGTTCCCAAGCACCTGGCTGGCGTTGTTGAAGGCGTTCCCTTTCATGTAGAGCGCCGACGGCAGGATCTCCGGGATGATGGCGCTGTAGGCCGGGAAGAAGAAGGCATCGGCCGCGCCGACCACGGCCGAGATCGCCACCAGGTCGGCGACGGTGAGGGCGTGGGCGACGACCAAGGCGGCGATCGCGGCGATGGCGATGCCGCGCACGAAATCGGCGGCGAGGATGGTGAACCGCCTCGGCAGCCGGTCGACGATGCTCCCGGCGACGAGCAGCAAAAGAACGGTGGGCGCGACCCGCGCCGCGATCACGTAGGAGAGCGTGCTGGCGTGGTTGCTCACCCGCAGCGTCTCGAGGGCGAGGGCGACCGTGTACACGCCGTCGCCGATGATCGACACGGTCTGGCCGCCCCAGAGCAGGGCGAAGTCGCGTTCACCGAGCACGCGGGCGGCTTTCGGCACGGCGCGACGCTAGCGAGTCTCGGTCGGCTGGCAAGAAGCGCGGCTCACCGGCTTGCACGCTCGCCTGGTCTGGCTGCGAGACTTGCCCGTCATGGCCCGCATCGACGAGCTGCTCGAGGGGAAGCGCTCGATTTCGATCGAGCTGTGGCCACCAAAGACGCCCGAGGCGCTGGCGCGCCTTCGCGAGTCGCTGGCGCGCCTTTACGAGCTGCACCCGACGTTCGCCTCGATCACCTACGGCGCGGCGGGCTCGACGCGGTCCCGCACCCACGACCTCGTCGTCGAGATCCGCCGGGCCGCCCGGACCGAACCGATGGCCCACCTGGCGTGCTTCGCGCACCGCCGCGGCGAGCTCGTCGAGATCCTCGAGCGCTACGCCGGGGCCGGCATCGACAACGTGCTGGCGGTGCGGGGCGACCCGCCCCGGGAGGCGACGGTCCCGTCGCCCGTGGGCGACCTAGGCCACGCGATAGAGCTCGTCGAGCTCGTGAAGTCGGTCGCGCCCTTCTGCGTCGCCGTCGCCGCCCACCCCGAGGGCCATCCGGGCGCGGCGGACCTCGCGAGCGACCGGCGCCACCTCGCCGCCAAGCTCGGCGTGGCGGATTTCGCAATCACGCAGTTCTTCTTCGCCGTTCCCGACTACCTCCGCCTCGTCGAGGACCTCGCGGCCCTTGGGGTCACGAAGCCGGTGATCCCCGGGATCATGCCGATCACGAACCTGAACACGGTGAGCCGGATGGCGGAGCTCTCCGGTGCCGCCGTCCCGGCCGGTGTTGCCGAGCGGATCAGTTGCTGTGGCGACGACCCCGCTGAAGTCCGCGCCGTCGGCATCGAGATCGCGACCGAGCTCTGCGCCGAGCTCATCGCCGAGGGCGTGCCGGGGCTGCACTTCTACACGATGAACCAGGTGAGCGCGACGGTGGCGATCTGCGAGAACCTCGGGCTCGCACCTTCGGGGCGGTGATCGGCCGAACCGCTCGCCACGGTGCCGGGCGGAACGGCAACAGTAGGCTTCGGCCATGCCCGACAGGATCAGGAAATCCCCGGATGGCCCGCTCCAGGTCCCCGACGAGCCGATCATCCCCTACATCGAGGGCGACGGCACGGGGGTCGACATCTGGCCCGCCGTCCGGGCCGTTCTCGACGCCGCGGCCGCAAGGCGCGGCAAGCGGGTCGCCTGGAAAGAGGTCCTCGCCGGCGAGAAGGCCTTCAGCGCAACCGGGAGCTGGCTTCCCGAAGAGACGGTCGCGGCGTTCCGGGACCATTTCGTCGGGATCAAGGGACCGCTCACGACCCCGGTCGGCGGGGGTATCCGCTCGCTCAACGTCGCCCTCCGCCAGATCCTCGACCTCTACGTCTGCCTCCGCCCGGTGCGGTGGTTCCGGGGCGTGCCCTCGCCGCTCCGCCACCCCGAGCGGGTCGACATGGTGATCTTCCGCGAGAACACCGAGGACGTCTACGCCGGACTCGAGGTCGAAGAGGGCAGCCCCGAGGCGAAGCGGCTCATCGACTGGCTCGCGGCGGAGTTCGGCTGGGAGGTGCGTCCCGATTCCGGCGTCGGGATCAAGCCGATCTCAAGAAGTGGGTCGCGCCGACTGGTGCGGGCCGCGCTCGACTACGCCGTGGCACACCGCCGCAAGAGCGTGACGCTCGTGCACAAAGGCAACATCCAGAAGTTCACCGAGGGCGCCTTCCGGGCGTGGGGCTACGAGCTCGTCGCCGAGGAGTTCGGCGACACCGCCGTCTCCTTCGACGACTGCCAGGGCGTACCGGGGGACAGGGTCCTCGTCAAGGACGCGATCGCCGACATCGCCTTCCAGCAGGTGCTTACCCGCCCCGAGGAGTTCGACGTCATCGCGACGACGAACCTCAACGGCGACTACCTCTCCGACGCCCTTGCCGCCCAGGTCGGCGGGATCGGTATCGCCCCCGGCGGCAATATCAACTACGCAACCGGTCACGGCGTCTTCGAGGCCACCCACGGGACTGCCCCGAAATACGCCGGGCAGGACAAGGTCAACCCGGGTTCGCTCCTGCTCTCGGGGGTGATGATGTTCGAGCACCTCGGCTGGGACGAGGTCGCGGCGGACATCGTGCGCGCCCTCGAGGCGACGATCGGAGAGGGGATCGTGACCTACGACCTCGCCCGCCAGATGGCCGGCGCCCGCGAGGTCCACACGAGCGAGTTCGCCCAGGCGGTGGTCGAGCACCTCTAGGCGGCGGGCGGCTGGCGGTCGACCGGCCGGAATCGCGCGCCTGCTCGTTAGCCTCGCAGTGATGTCGGAGTTGCCGCGCCGCACGACAAAGCGCCCGGTGACCGTCACGGTCAGCGGTGCTGCCGGCAACATCGGCTACGCCCTGGCCTTCCGGCTGGCGTCGGGCGAGGCCTTCGGGCCCGACCAGCCGATCGTCCTCCAGCTGCTCGAGATCGAGCCGGCGATGGCGGCCCTCGAGGGGATCGTGATGGAGCTCGAGGACTGCGCCTATCCGCTGCTTTTCGATGTCGTGACGACCTCGAACCTAAAGATCGCCTTCGAGGGGAGCTCTTTCGCCTTCCTCGTCGGATCGATCCCCCGGAGAAACGGCATGGAACGCCGCGACCTGCTCAGCGTGAACGGGCGGATCTTCAAGGCGCAGGGCCGGGCGATCGCCGCCCAGGCCGCCTCCGACGTGCGCGTCCTCGTCATCGGCAACCCGTGCAACACGAACTGCCTCATCGCCCGCACGAACGCCCCCGAGGTGCCCGCCGAGCGCTGGTTCGCGATGACGCGGCTCGACGAGAACCGGGCGAAGACCCTGCTCGGGAAAAGGGTCGGTCGGACCCCCGGCGCCGTCACCAGGCTCGCCGTGTGGGGGAACCACTCGACGACGCAGTTCCCCGACTACGAGAACGCCCTCATCGACGGGCAATCCGCCGAGCGGGTCATCGACGACGAGGAATGGCTCCAGGGACCGTTCGTCAGAACGATCCAGGAGCGGGGCGCGACGGTGATCGCGGCGCGCGGCGGATCGTCGGCTGGGTCAGCGGCGAACGCGGCGATCGGCTCTCTGCGCAGCATCATCAACCCCACGCCGCAGGGCGACTGGAGCTCGCTCGCCGTGGTCTCGCACGGCGAGTACGGCATCCCCGAAGGTCTGCAGTTCGGCTTCCCGGTGCGGTCCGACGGCAACACGTGGCACGTCGTCGAGGGCCTTGCCCACAGCGCGTTCGCGCATCGCCTGATCGCCGCCACGGCTGCGGAGCTCGGCGACGAGCGCGCCGAGGCGGCCGATCTCCTCGGCGGCGGCGCTTTCTAGGGTTCGTCCAGCGGGCGGTAGTGGGTGAGTTCGCCCAGCCCGCCGAGGTACGGCCCGACGATCCGGCGCCACTCGGCGAAGGCGGGGGATTGCCGGAAGCCCTCGTGGGCCTCGAGCGGCTTCCACTCGACGATGAACATGAAGCGCGTCGGCTCCTCGATGCGGTCGTAGAGCTGCACCCCGTGGCAGCCGGGGGAGGAGGTGAGGGAGGGCGCCTCCTCGTAGAAGGCCTTCTCGAAGGCCTTCTTTGCTCCTCGGTCGACGGTGATCATCGCCTTCTCGATGATCATGGTCCTCCTTGGCGGATCTTCCGGGTCGGCGTACCTTCCTCGGGGCAGGTGAGCACCTCGACGAGCGCTTCGAGCTGGGGCACGCCGGCGATGAGCGCCTTGGCGTCACCGCGCAAAGTTATCCGGCCCGCCTCGAGCAGCGCCGAGACCGGCGTGCCGGCGGCGATCGCCTGGGCGGTCGAGAAGTCCTCGACGAGCGTGACCGCGGCCTCGTCGGTCGAACCGACGACGAGGCTCGCCCCGCCGTCGCCGATGAGGATCGTGTAGCTGACCGTCCCGGCCGGTGTGCTGGTCACGACGACGCCGAGTGCGAGCGGCGGTTCCCCGGCGGCCGGTGCCAGGCTGGCGATTGCCTCGGCGAAGCGTCTGAACCACTCATCAGAGAGGAGCTCGGCCACGGCCTCAGCTCGTTCGGTCAGCCGGCGCCTCGCCGAAGGCGGCGTCGCGAGCTTGGGCGGCGGGTAACGCCGTCGCCGATAGCGCCGCGGGGGCCTGGCTCCTCCGGCGGAGGATCCGCCGGAGGAGCCAGGCCAGCGGGTCGTAGGCCGCGTCGACCACCCGCTCTTTTAGCGGGATGATCGCGTTGTCGGTGATGTGGATGCTCTCGGGGCAGACCTCGGTGCAGCATTTCGTCACGTTGCACAGGCCGATCCCGATCCCTCGTCGCAGAAGGTCGCGCCGGTCGAGCGTGTCGAGCGGGTGCATCTCGAGCGCGGCGACCCGGACGAGGTAGCGCGGTCCGGCGTAGGAGGTCTTGTTCTCCTCGTGGTCGCGGATCACGTGGCAGACGTCCTGGCATAAGAAGCACTCGATGCACTTGTGGAACTCCTGGGCCCGCTCGACGTCGAACTGCGACATCCGGTAGGTGCCGCCGGCGGGGCGGGGTCCCGGTGTGAACGGCGGGATCCTCTTCGCCACGGCGTAGTTGAACGCAACATCGCTTACGAGGTCCCGCACGACGGGGAAGGCGCGCAAGGGCGAGACGCTGATCGGTGCTGAAAGCTCCAGCGTGCTCATCCGCGTCATGCACAGCAGACGCGGCTTGCCGTTGATCTCGGCCGAGCAAGAGCCGCACTTGCCGGCCTTGCAGTTCCAGCGCACGGCGAGGTCCGGGGCGAGCTCGGCCTGGATGCGGTGGACGACGTCGAGGACGACCTCGCCTTCGTTCGCCGGCACCGTATAGTCGCGGAACTCGCCACCGTGTTCGTCGCCGCGCCAGATCGAAAGCGTGACGTCGGGCGTCATCAGGCCGCCTCTTCTATCAGGGCGGCCAGGTCCGCGGGCATCGCCGCGATCGGCTCTTCGCTGACCGTGACCGCGCCGGCGAGCTCGCGGACGACGATGTTCACCTTCGCGAAGTGCTCCGGGTCGGCGTCGGGATAGTCGTCGCGAGCGTGGCCGCCACGGCTTTCCCGCCGGGCGAGCGCCGCGAGCGTCGCCGCCCGGGCGACGGTGAGCATCGACTCGAGGTCGAGGGCGAGGTGCCAGGCGGGGTTGAAGCGGCGCTGCCCGGCGACGACGAGGGCGCCGGCGCGGGCATCGAGCTCGTCGAGGAGTTCGAGCGCGCTTATGAGTTCGGATTCCGTGCGGATGATGCCGACGAGTGACTGCATCGTCTCCTGGAGTTCGTGATGGAGCGAGTACGGGTTCTCCCCGCTCGCGTTCTCGAAGCAGGCGAGCGCGGCGGCAAGGGCCGCCTCCACGGCGGCGGGATCGGGCTTGGGCGCCCGGGGCAGCCCCCGGGCGTACTCGGCGGCGGCGATACCCGCCCGTCGCCCGAAGACTAGGAGGTCTGACAGCGAATTGCCGCCGAGGCGGTTGGCGCCGTGCATCCCGCCGGCGACCTCACCGGCGGCGAAAAGACCCGGAACCGACGACGCCGCCGTGTCGGCGTCGACGCGCACACCCCCCATCGCGTAGTGGCAGGTCGGGCCGACCTCCATCTCCTGGGTCGTGATGTCGACGTCGGCGAGCTCCCGGAACTGCTGGTACATCGAGGGCAGGCGCCGACGGATGTACTCGGGGGGCCGGCGCGAGGCGATGTCGAGGTAGACGCCGCCGTGCGGAGAACCGCGACCGGCTTTCACCTCGGCGTTGATCGCCCGGGCGACCTCGTCCCGCGGCAAGAGCTCCGGCGGCCGGCGGACGGTCTTGTCGTCGTACCACCGGTCGGCCTCGGCGACCGTGTCGGCGGTCTCCTTGGCGTAGTACTCGGGGATGTAGGAGAACATGAAGCGTTCGCCCTCGCGGTTCTTCAAGATCCCCCCGTCGCCGCGCACGCCTTCGGTGACGAGCAGCCCTCGGGCCGATGCCGGCCAGATCATCCCGGTGGGGTGGAACTGCACGCACTCCATGTCGACGAGCTCGGCCCCCGCCCAGAGGGCGAGGGCGTGCCCGTCACCGGTCGACTCCCAGGAGTTCGTCGTGAACTTCCAGATCTTGCCGATGCCGCCCGAGGCGAGGATCACCGCTTTCGCCTGGAATACGACGAATTCGCCCGAGCCGCGCCACAATCCGAGTGCCCCGCAGACGGCCCCCGAGGCGTCGGTGAGCAGCCGGAGGATCTTGCACTCCATGAAGACACCGATCCCGGCGGCGACGGCGCGGTTCTGCAGGGTGCGGAGGAGTTCGAGCCCGGTGCGGTCGCCGACGTGCGCGAGGCGGGCGTAGCGGTGGCCGCCGAAGTCGCGTTGCAGGATCCGGCCGTCCGGGGTGCGGTCGAAAAGCGCCCCCCAGCTCTCGAGCTCGAGGACGCGCTCGGGCGATTCCTGGGCGTGGAGCTGGGCCATGCGCCAGTTGTTGAGCATCTTGCCGCCGCGCATCGTGTCGCGGAAATGCACCTTCCAGTTGTCCTCCGGCCAGACGTTGCCGAGCGCCGCGGCGATCCCGCCTTCGGCCATCACCGTGTGCGCCTTGCCGAAGAGCGACTTGCACACGACCGCCGTGGTGGCGCCCGCCGCCGCGGCCTCGATGGCGGCGCGCAGGCCTGCGCCACCGGCGCCGATCACGAGCACGTCGACGGCGTTGGTCTCGCGGTCAGGCATCAGATGATCCTTGGGTCATGGATCACGCCGCTCGCGACGAGCCAGATGTAAAAGTCGGCGAAGGCGATCCAGGCGAGCGACAGCCAGGCGAAGAGCTGATGGTGGGGGTTCAGCCTCCCCGAGACCTTCGTCCAGAACCATCGCCTGAGAGGCGCTTTCGACAGGGCCCGCAGGCCGCCGCCGCAGAGGTGGCGGCAGGCGTGGCAGCCGAGTGTGTACGCCCAGATGAGCACGGCGTTCAAAGCGAGCACGAGCGTTCCGACGGCGACGCCCAAACCGCCGGGGAAGCGGAAGGCGCTGGCCGCGTCCCAGGTGAGGATCCCGGCGAAGGCGACGGCGACGTAGAAGAAGTAGCGGTGGAGGTTCTGCGCAAGCAATGGGAAGCGCGTCTCGCCGGTGTAGCGCCCCCGCAGCCCCCCTGGTCGCGTCGAACCGGCATCGGCGATCGCGCAGGCCGGTGGCGAGAGCCAGAATGAGCGGTAGTAGGCCTTGCGGTAGTAGTAACAGGTGAGCCGGAACCCGAGCGGGAAGATGAGGATCAGCAGCGCTGGGGAGACCTCCCACCAGGATCCCGTGATCGGTCCCCAGACGTAGCCGCGGCAGTTGTGCGTCAGGCACGGCGAGTAGAACGGCGAGAGGTAGTCGCGCCCGACGCCGCCGGCGTAGTAGTCGCCGTTGCGGAAAGCAGCCCAGGTCGCATAGGCGACGAAGGCGAGGAGCCCGGCTGCCGTCGCAGCCGGCTGCAGTCGCCAGCGATCCCGGCGCAGCACGACCGAGCGCGGGGGACCGGCCCGCACGCCGCCGAGCCGCACGGGTGTCGGCTCCGGCGCTCGGTTCGCCTCCTCGATGACGGTCACGTGCTCCCCGCTCTTTGCCGTGTCGCCGGCCGCCAAAGATGCCTTCCCGGGTCGCGGCGAACCGGGACGGACGGGTGCGGCGACCCGCTCATCCTTCCACGCGCGGTTCCGGCGGGCGAGGCTCGCCGGCACCCCCGAGGGCGGGAGGACCGGAGCGCGAATTCAGGCAGGTTCCCCCTTGCATTGCGCTGAGCTGGGCGTCATCATAATACGACCGTGTAATTTCACGGTTGCGACTCTCTTCGAGTGGCGAACGCTAAGGGGGTGTCGGTGGACATCCAAGCGCTCATCAATCAAGGTCCACGGGCGTGGCAGGCGCGGGCGAACTGCATGGGGGTCGACCCGGAGCTCTTCTTCCCCGAGCGGGGCTCGTCAACCCGGGAGGCGAAGGAGGTCTGCCGCGGTTGCGTCGTGCGCGCTGAGTGCCTCGAGTTCGCGATCGCGAACAGCGAGAAGTTCGGCATCTGGGGTGGGATGAGCGAGCGCGAACGCCGCCGTGTGCGCCGGGCGCGCCTTTCACAGCAGCGCGAGGTCGCCGCTTCCTAGCTCGGCGCAACGACCCCGCGGCGGGAAAGCCTCGCTTCGATCGTCGAGTTCTCGCCGAGGTCGAGCGAGTGCCAACGGCCCGCGGGGATCGCGGCGAGGACGGCCTCGGGAACGAGCCCGACGAGCTCCGCCCGTTCGATGGGTGCCAGCCGGGCGACCTGGTCGTAGATCTCGGCCGGCCCGACGTGCCACGGCGCGATCAAGTTGCAGGACACCTGGGCCCCCGAGCCGACAGGGAAGGCGGCGATGCGCACCTCGGCCGACCGCAGTGGCGCGGCGACGCCGCGGGCGGCGGCGAGGTCGCCGTCGGCGAGCCAGAGGTTGTAGGCGATGAGCGCCGGACGCGCCCCGACGCAACACGCCCCGGCCGACGGGTGCGGCAGGCGCGGCCCGTAATCCGGGGCGAGGGCGGCGAAGGCGTGGCGACGGATCTCGGGTAGCGAGCGCTCCGGGCCGTAGAGGAAACAGGGGATCGCGAGCTCACTGGCGGCCCAGCGGGCGAAGCGGTCGCGTGCGGCGATTGCCTCGCTGAGGTCGCCGTCAGGCCGCATGCCCTCTGCGCCCAACGGGGCGAACGGCACGACGTCGACGACACCGAGCCGAGGATGGACGCCTTCGTGGCGGGTGATGTCGAGCTCGGCCACGGCGGCACGGGCGAGATCCTCCGCAGCTCGGAAGACCCCGGGACCGGCGAGCGTGAAGACCGTGCGGTTGTGGGAGGAATCGGCGTGGACATCGAGGAGCGCCGGGCCGGCGCGGCGGGCGAAGTTCTCGAGGAGCTCGCTAGCGCGACCCTCGCTGATATTGACGACGCACTCGAGCATCGCCGCGGGGCGCCGTCAGCCGGGCCCGCGCCGGCTAGTCAGCCTGGTAGACGGTGAGCTGGCGTCGGCCGCGGACGAGCCGTCGCCGTTCACGTTCCGAGGTGCCACCCCAGACGCCGTGGTCGATGTGGTTGGCGATCGCGTACTCGAGACAGGGGGCCTTCACCGGGCAGTCCTGACAGATGCGGCGGGCGATGTCGACTCCGACCCCATCGCTCGGGAAGAAGGTCTCGGGCGGGAGCATCCGGCACTTCCCCCTTGCCATCCACTCGAGCTCCATCACGCCATCACCCCGCCGCCCCCCAGGCGGCCCCCAGCAACCGTTCTGTGCTTTTTCCCAGCCTAGCTGGGCTTTGGCACGAAGCTACACCCGGTCTCGGCAAAACCAGTCGCATTATCGGGAATTCATAGGGTATTCACAGATTCGTTTCCTGGCGGGACCCGCCGGCTCGGAGCGGGCCAGGTTGCCCCGTCCCCCGTCGCTAAGCTCTGCCGGTCGAAGGAGAGCCGATGACCACGCCGTTGAGCGGGCAGATCGAGGCGCCCGAGCCCCCTCGCGGGCACGTCCGGATCGTCTATTTGGGTCCTGTAGCGCCGCACTGGGAGATCGAATCCGAGTTCGGAGAGCGCTCAGTGATCGAGGCGTTCCGCGAGCGTGCCCTTGCCCGTCTCGTCCTGCTCCCACCGCACGACCCCCAGTTCCGCCGCAACCGGGAGCGCGTCGTGCGTGACGCCGAGCGTGAGAACCTCCTGCTCGAGTGGGATCTCGGCCTCCCCGAGGAGCCCCCGCCGCCCGAGTGATCGGGCGGGCCGCCGCCTCTAGGCCTCTTCCGGCAGGTTCACCCGCGCGATCCACAGTCCGGGGGCTTCGATCTCCGCCGGAGTCGGGAGGTTGTCGGCGGCGGTCCAGAGTTTCCCGAGCTCGGTGTCGCCTCCCCGCTCGACGACCCCCCGGACGAACGCCTCGCCGCGGTCAAGCGCATCCTGGTCGAGACGGAGCCCGAACAGCGTCTCGGCGGCGCGCTCGTCGTCGGAGCGTTCGATCCGGCGGCGGCGGAGCGCCTCGGCTACCGGTCGCCGGGCCCCGATCGCCCGTGTCGTGACGGCGTCGGTCACCCATTCGACGTAGCCGGCGAACGCCGATATGAGGGCGGCGAGTTCGGCCCGCACGCGGCGCAGCTCAGGGGTGTCCGCTGGCGCGGCGAGCGCCGCGGGATCGCCGAGGAGGCGTCCGAGGTCCGCAAAGTCCGCCGATTCGCTGGCGAACGCCTCTCCGAGCTGGCGCTCGAGGGCGCCCAGGTCGGGCCGGAAGCTCCTCGCGTGGGCGACGAGCAGCGACTGCAGCCTGGCGCGCACGTGCGGTCGGGAGAGCACGGCGTGGGCCGCGAGGTCGTGGGCGGCAACCCACAGTGAGACGTCGTCGGACTCGAGGCTCCATTCCGAGGCGAATGCGGCGATATTCGCCAGCACGACGACGATCTCGTCGCTCGGCAGGCGCGGCAGGGGGAGCTCGTACTGGCCGAGGGTGCGCCGGGCGAGATGGCCGATCAGGGAGCCGACCTGGAGGGCGATCATCGCCGGGGCGATCGCCGAGACCCACTTCTCGAGCAGCACGTTGAGTCCGGCCTCGGGCTCGCCAGGCTCCTCGGGCGCTTCCGTGCCGGTTGTCGGGCGGATCGCCGCGGCGAACTCCTCGATGAGCGGCCGCCAGGACTCGAGGCTGCGTCTCGCCCATTCGGCGGGGCCGGCGGCGACGACGGCGATGGGACGACCGCTCGCCGTCGTCGGCATCCCGGTGACGTCGCCGACCTGGAGTTCGGCGATGCGGGTGAGCTCCTCGGTCCTCATCCGCTGGATCGGTTCGACGTTCGGCTCCGGTTGCCCGTCCGCGGCGACGGTAACGGCGAGCTGTAAGGCGAGGTCCCACTGGAGCGGGGCGTCAGTTCGCACCAGGCGGAGCAGGTCACCGAGCAGCCCAGGCGGGAAACCGCCCATGTCCGACGAGGACCCTGACTCCACGCGATGAATCTAGGCCCCGGATGGAACTTCTCGTTCGGCGCCCTCTGGCCGCTCGGTGCGGCGAGGTGGCAGGAGCGCGCTCGGCGTTCATGCGACGGGGGCGCGGCTTACGCCCGGTCCGAGACGTTGGGGATGCAGCTCGGCGGGGACCGCGCGCCCTTCGCCGAGGCTGGTGGACTAGGAGCTCGGCGTCGCGCCGAGGACGGCGGAGCGGACCGAGCAGACGGCGTCGTGGACGATGCCGAGGCTGACACGGGTCCCGGGCGGGAGCACGTAGAGCCGGGCCTGCAGCTCGCCTAGCGAGGTGAGCGGCTGGCGGTCGAGCGAGGTGATCACGTCTCCCGGCTTGACGCCGGCCTTTGCCAGGGCGCTGTGCGCCGCTATCGACGTGACGCGCACACCGGACGGGTCGCCCGTCGCGGTAACACCCTTGAGACCGAGCCAGCCATGGGTCACCGTGCCCGCGGCCATGAGCTCGACGGCGACCGGAGCCGCGAGCCACGAGGGGGTGGCGACCACTCCTGACCTTGTCGATCCGGTGATGATCCCCTCGACGAGGCCGGTCGACCCGAGGAGCGGGCTCCCCGGTGGCCCTGAGGCCGGGGACAGGTCGGTCGTGAGCGCTGCGAGGAGCCGGTGCCCGCCGACGACTGGCGAGGAATCGAGGTCGCGCACCATGCCGAGTGAGAAGGCCGTCGATCCCGGCGTCGTCACGGCGAGGGTGAGGGATCCCTGCGACATCGGATCTGCGGCAAGGGCCACCGTCGCGAGACCCGACGCCCCGTTGATGTGCACGACCGCGAGATCGCTTCTCTGATCGACCCCGACGAGGTCGCCGGCGTAGACGTCGCCGTTCGCCAGCGTGACGATCAGCGTCGTCGCGCCGGTCACCGAGCTCGCCGGGACGAGGATCATCCCGTCCGGGCGCACAACGAGCCCGAGGACGCGGACCCGTGTCGTGCCGCGGCTGGCGTCGACGAAGGCCATCGCCGCCGACGCCCGGCTGATGCTCGATATGACGGAGGGGCTGAGTCCGCTGCCGGCGTCAGTTGCGACGCGGGCTGTCTGGCCGGCCTCCCCGGCACCTTGCATTTGGGAAAGGCTCGTGCCTTCCATCGAGTCGGCCAGATGCGTGCCGAGGGCGACGACGCCAGTCGCCAGCAGCGCGCCGACCAGCCCGGCGGTGAGCACGCTCCGCCGTGACGGATGGCTCAACAGCCAGCGTCTCCGGACGGCGACCGGGTCCAGCGGCAGCGTGCTGTCGGATGCGCCGAGTTCGGACGGGTGGCGCCAGAGGCGGTCCTCGGGGGGCAGGAGCGGCGGGTGGGGGTCCTCGTCGAAACTCTCGCCGAAATCGCCGGGAGTGACGGTCACGACCCCGCAGGCTAATTGCCCGGCGCCGCCAAGGGACGTCGGTGGCCTGCCCGGACGAGGGAGGAGTGCTCACTCCTCGCAGCGAGGAGACGAGCCGCCACACGCTCGGACGCTGCGGGCGGTCGTCTCCGACGGGACGCTGGGCGATCGACGTCCGAGTGCCGCTTGTCTTTCGGGCAACGAGGCGATCGGCAGGGCCGTGGCGCGCCTCCGTCGATGACGGGGGCGAGCCACCGTCCCGGGGCGCGGGGTCACCGTTCGCTGCGACGCTCGGGCGCTTCCGCCCCTCCTACGATGGGACGAAGTGAGGATCGGAACGTCACGTTGAGCGCGGAATTCGCGCTCGATTTCGGAACCGGTTCGACACGGATCGCCGACGCGAGTGGAGCGCTCCTTGTCGATGAACCGACGGTCGCGGCCGTCGACAAGGACAGCGGTCGGCTCGTCGCCTTCGGGTCCGAGGTGCTCGGTCTCGGGGCGCGCGCCGCCGGCCGGGTCGCGGTCCGGTTCCCGGTGCGCAACGGCCAGCTTGTCGACCTCGGCCTCGTGGAGGAGGTACTCGCCGAGGCCCTGCGCCGGGCGGGAGCCTCGCGGCTGTCGCACCCCCGCGTCCTCGTGTGCACCCACATCGGGGCGACCCGGGTGCAGAACCGCGCGCTCGACCGGGCGGTGCGGAAAGCGGGAGCGAAAGACGTGCTGTTCATCGCCCATCCGACGGCCTGCGCGATCGGCGCCAGAATCGCGATCGACGAACCGACCGGGTCGATGGTCGCTGACGTTGGCGCGGGGACGACCGATGTCGCGGTGTTCGCCCTCGGCGGGATCGTCGTCTCCTCGTCGTGCGCCCGTGGCGGCGACGACCTCGACGAGGCCGTGCGGACCTACCTCGTGCGCCAGCGGGACATCCTCGTCGACCGAGCAGCGGTCCAGGCGGCCCGCGTCGCCGTTGGGACGGTGGCACCACGTCCGCCCGAGGCGGAGTTCGAGGTCGTCGGGCGCGACGCCGATTCGGGGAGGCCGAAGCGCGCTCTTATCACGGCCGCCGAGGTGAAGGCGATCCTCGATCCGCTCGTCGCCCCGATGCTCGAGGCGGTGCTGGCCGGCATCACCCAGGCGCCCCCCGAGCTCGTCAACGACCTCATCGGCTCGGGGCTTCTGTTGGCCGGCGGCCTCGGGCACCTGGACGGGTTCGACCGGCGCCTCGCCAAGGTGACCGGGGTGCCGATCCACGTCGCTGCCGAGGCCGGGCGTTGCGCGGTACTCGGCGCGGCGCGTTGCCTCGAACTGCCCGACGGGCTCTCCTACGCCGCCACCGTCGCCCGGATCCGCTGAGCCAAGGCCGGGCCGCGACCATCGAGGCTCGCCGGCCGGTCGCGTCTTCGATCACGTGCGCTAGTGGCAGGCTACGGGGGGTGGGGAGTGACCTGAGCGGCGCAATGGCGAACCAAGACGACTGGGGTAGTCCGCGCCGCGTCTCCCGGGAAGCAGTGCGCGGCAGGGCGTCTCAGCCGGGCCGGCGGGGGAGGATCGGGCGGCGGATCGCGGGCGGCGTCGTCGCGGCGGCACTCGTCGCCGCCGTCCTCGCCGGCCGCTGGGAGGTGGGGTACTACGCGATCACGCCGGGCACGGCGCTTAACGTCGGCCAGCTCATCTCGGTGCCCCGCGGGGCGTCGTACGCCCACCGCGGCAGCGTGGTCCTCACCGACGTCCAGCTCGTCCAGCTGACGGCGCTCGGCTACCTCTACTACCGCTTTGACAGGAACGCGCAGATCGTGTCGACCGCCGATCTCACCGGGGGTTCGAGCTCTTCGGCCTATGCCGAGGATGGCATCATCGAGATGGCGACGGCGCGCCAGGCCGCGACGCTCGTCGCTTTGCGCGAGCTCGGCTACCACCCGCGGGCGGTACCGACCGGCGTCGCCGTCTTCGCGCTCCAGCCCGATGCGTCGCCCGCCTCGACGATTCCCGTCGGCGACGTCATCACCGCGGCCGGGTCGACCGGCGCCGTCGCCCTCCACGCGCTCGTAGCCGCGGTGGGCGCGACCCCGCCGGGTCGTTCGATCCTTCTCAGCTTCCACCGCTTCGGATCGAAGCGGCTCTACCACCGGTCGGTCGTCGTCGACGAGCTCACGGCTTCCGGGCGGCCGGTGACCTTCACCTGCGTCCCTTTGGGCTCGCGCCGCGGCGGCCGGATCGTGCGTCGCGAGGGACGTGTGGCGAGCTGTCTGCCCTTTTATCCCGAACAGCTCTACAGCGACGTGAACCTGCCTTTCCCGGTTGCGATCAACGCCGACGGCATCGTCGGCTCGTCGGCAGGGCTTTCGTTCACGCTCGGTCTGATCGACAAGCTCGACCGCGGTGACCTGACCGGGGGACTGCGGGTTGCCGCGACGGGGACGATGTCGAACGACGGGTTGGTCGGGGTGATCGGCGGCGTCGCCCAGAAGACGGTCGCCGTCCGCGCCGCCGGCGCGACGGTCTTCCTCGTTCCGCCCCAGAACGCCGCGACTGCCCGGGCAAACGCCGGGGGCAAGCTCCGGGTCGTTGCCGTCGCCTCGATCGGCCAGGCGGTCGCCGCCCTCGAACGCCTGGGCGGGAAGCTCGTGCCGGCGACTTTCGGCCGGTGAGGTCATAGGCTGCACGACGTGCCCGATCCTCGACCGTTCCCGATTTCGTCGCATCCGAACCTCGACCCGGAGGCGATCTCGGGCCGGGAGTTCCCGGTGTCGTGGCGGGGATACGACCCCGAGGCGGTCCACCGCTACTTGGTCGACGTGGCCCAGGTCGTGCGGACCTCGAGGTCGAGACAACGCGAGCTTGTCGAACGGCTCGCCGAGGCCGAGCGGCGCGCCGCCGAGCCGGAGCTCGACGAGGAGACGATCTCGGCTGCGCTCGGCTCCGAGACGGGGAGGGTTCTCCACGTCGCCCACTCCGCGGCGAACGAGGTGGTCTCGAAGGCAGAGGCCCGTGCCGCGGCGATCATCTCCGAGGCCGAGGTGGCGGGCCACGAGCTGCGGCGCCGTGCCGAGATCGAAGCGACGGCGATGGTCAACGAAGCGCGCGGCGCGGCGGCGGCGACGATCGAGGCCGCGAAAGAGGACTGCCGGGCGATGATCGACGAATCCCGCGAGGTTCGTCGGCGCATCCTTTCGGACCTCGCCGAGCGGCGGCGGGCGTACTACTCGCAGATCGAACAGCTGCGGGCCGGCAAGGACGAGCTGTCCTCGGCGGTCGCCCACGTCTCGGACACGATCGCCGCCGTACGGGCAAGGCTCGACAGTTCCGAAGAGGACGCCCGCGTCGCCGTCGAGGTCGCCCGGCGCGCGACGGAGCTCGGGGCGGAACCGGAGGCGAGCGGGGCCGATGTCGCCGAAATGGCCGAGGTCGCGCCGGGCGACCGTGGCGGCGACGAGCTCGCGGCGCGCGGCGATGCCGCCGTGCCGAACCCCTCCGACGAGCCGCCGGGCGACGCCGTCGACGAAGCGGCGGTTGCCGGCGATGCCTCGGGGTCGGCGATCGTCGACGTTCTGTTCGCCCGGATCCGCGAGTCGTCTGTGGCGCCGTCGCCGGAGGCCGCGTCGGCGCCGGCCGCTGACGGAGTCGGGGCCCTCGAGCCCGCCGCGGCCGCGCCGGCCGCTGGCGGGGAGGCGGCGCAGCCCACGGCCGAGGAAGCTCCGGTCCCCGCGGGACTGAGAGTCGGCGACATCAGCGTCGGGCGGGAATCGGTCCTGCGCCGGCGCGACGAGCTGATCGAACGGCCGCTCGGCGAACTCGTCCACGTCTTGAAGCGGGCGCTGCGCGTCGAGCAGAACGATCTTTTGCATTCCCTGCGCGAAGCCCCCCGGGGCACGGAACCGTCGACGCTCGCCTCACTCGGCGGCGCGGTGCAGCGCTTCGTCCAGGCGGCGAGCCCGGCGCTGTCGGCGATCTGGGAGCAGGGGGCGGAATTCGCCCGGGAGCAGTTGAGCTCGATCGGTCGAGCCGCCGGCGCGGCCGATGCCGCCGCCTGCCGCACCGACACCGAGACGGTCGCGGAAAGCCTCGGCACGGAGATCGCGACCTCGATCACGAACCGGCTCGTCGAGAGCTTCCGCGGCGGCGACGGCGAGGCCGAATCGCTCCAGCGCGCCGTCGGTGCCGCCTTCCGTGATTGGAAATCCGAGCGCATCGAGGAGACCGCGGGCGACCACGCGACGCGCGCCTTCACCCTTGGAACCCTCGGCATCGCCCGAAGTGAGAGCGTGCCGGTCTCTTGGGTCGTCGGCGACGGCGCGAACCGGTGCTCGGACTGCGACGACAACGAGCTCGCCGGGCTGCTGGAGGCGGGCGCGACGTTCCCGACCGGCCAGCCGCATCCCCCAGCCCACGGCGGCTGTCGCTGTGTCCTCGTGCCGGCGGGGACGTAGCCGATCGTGAGGATCCAGCCGGACCAGCGAATGCGACCGCAGGCGCGGCGCCGCAACGTCGTCTTCATCGCTGTCGTCGTCGGCCTGGTCGCACTGGTGCTCGTCGTGCAGGGCTTGGCCGGTTTCTACGCCAACTTCCTCTGGTTCCACTGGAACGGCCTCGGCAGCGTCTGGACCCAGGTCACGGTGACGAAGGTCGTGCTCGCGATGGTGTTCATCGTCATCGCCTGGGCGCTTCTGTGGGTTTCGTTGTTCGTCGTCGACACCGTCGCCCCGCGAGCGGCGTTCCTCGCCTCGGACAACGAACTCGTCCGCCGCTACCAAGCGACGGTCGGTCCCCACGCCCTCGTCGTGCGCAGTGTGGTCTCTTTTCTCATCGCGCTACTGCTCGGGACGGGAGCGTCGGGACAGTGGCAGCACTGGATTCTTTTCGAGAACGCGTTGGCCTTCGGGCGACTCGACCCGATCTTCCACCGCGACGTGAGCTTCTTCGTCTTCCGGCTCCCGTTCCTCTCCTTCCTCGTCGACTGGATCTTCACCGCGCTCATCGTCACGCTCGTCGTTACGGCGATCGCCTACTTCCTTTCCGGCGCGATCCAGTTCCGCCGCGGGGCGCGTGTCGAGCCGAGGGCGATCGCCCACCTCTCGCTGATCCTCGCCCTCCTCGTGCTCGAGAGAGCCTGGGCCTACTACTACGTCGACCGCTATGGTCTCGACCTGTCTTCGACGGGGGTCGTTCACGGGGCCTCGTATACCGATGTCCACGTCCGGCTGGCGGCACTGACGCTCCTCGCCGTCGTCTCGCTCGTGGCGTTCGTCGCCTTCAGCGTGAACATCTACCAGCGCTCGTTGGCACTGCCGGCGATCACCTTCGGACTGTGGGTGTTTCTCGCCCTCGTCGTCGGCGTCATCTATCCGGCGATCTTCCAGGTGCTGCGCGTGACGCCTGCGCAGAGCACGCTCGAGTTGCCGTACATCAAGGACAACATCGCCGCGACCCGCTACGCGATGGGGGTCGAGAACGTGGACCGGCACACGTTCCCGGCGCACGAGGACCTCACGCCGGCGGTGCTGACGCAGTACCAACAGACGCTTTCTGACGTGCTGTTGTGGGACCCGTCGGTCGCCCAGGCGACCTTCCAGAGGCTGCAGACGATCAAGAGCTACTACCAGCTGAACACGCTCGCCGTGGACCGCTACGAAATCGACGGGAAGCTGACACCGGTGGTCGTCGGCGTGCGCTCGCTCAACCCCGGCGGGCTCGCCCAACAGAGCTGGGTGAACACCCATCTGCAGTACACCCACGGTTACGGATTCGTCGCCGCCGCGGGTAACGTCGCCAACCCGAGCCATTTCCCGGACTTCCTCGTCGGCAGCATCCCGACGAGCTCGTCGTCGCCGGCGCTTTCCCTCGGCCGTCCTGCCGTCTACTACGCGCCGGGCGACGGCGAGTACGTGGTCGTCGACACGAAACAGGCCGAGGTGCAGTACCAGGCGGCCAACGGGTCGAACGTCGAAGGCCACTGCCAAGGTTGTGGCGGGATCCCGATCGGCGGCATTCTCAACCGACTCGCCTTTACCATTCACCTGCGCGATCTCAACCTGTTGATCTCCAACCTCGTCACGGGGCGATCGCGGCTCCTCTACCTTACCGACATCGAGACCCGCGTCGAAAAGGCGCTGCCGTTCCTCCAGGTCGACTCGCACCCGTATCCGGTCGTCGTCGATGGCGAGATCGACTGGGTCGTCGACGCCTACACGACGAGCGCCTACTACCCCTACGGCCAGCCGGCGCTGACGGGCGAGCTTCCCGGCGGAAGCGGGCTCGTCGGCGCCTACAACTACGTCCGCGACGCCGTCAAGGTCGTCGTCAACGCCTACACCGGCAAGATGTCCTTCTACGTGATCGCGCCGACGGATCCTTTGATCCGGGCGTACGAGCACGCCTTCTCCGGGCTGTTCCGACCGCTGCGGGAGATGAACCCGGTTCTGCTCGCCCACCTGCGCTACCCGCAGGACCTGCTCATGGTCCAGGCCGACATGTACGGCCGCTACCACATCACGTCGCCTTCCGGCTTCTACAGCCTGTCGGACGCCTGGGGCCTTTCGCAGACCTCGAACTCGACCTCTGGTTCGCCCTCGAGCGCGCTCACGCTCGCCGCCAACGGCAAGGTGGCGCGCTTCACACCGGTCTACGAGCTCCTCCAGCTCCCCGGCGATAGTTCGCTCACCTTCGACGCCCTCGAGCCGCTCGTGCCCTATTCGACGAACGACAACCTCCAGACGCTGCGGGCGCTTCTCGTCGCCGATTCGAACGCCAACGGCTACGGCAAGCTCGACGCCTTCGTCGCGCCGGGTGAGTCGATCCACGGTCCGGCGCTCGCCAATGCCGACATCAACGCCGACCCGACGATCTCGAAGGCGATCACCCTCCTCGACAGCCGGGGGTCGACGGTGTCGCTGGGAACCGTGCAGGTGCTGCCGATCGCCGACTCGCTTATCTACGTCCGGCCGCTTTACGTGTCGTCGTCACAGACTCCCTTCCCACAGCTCATCGACGTCGTCGTCGTCTACGGCAAGGACGTCGCGATGGAACCGACACTTGGCGGGACCCTCTCGGACGTCTTCGGTGCTGCGCCGGCAGGCAGCGGAGGACAGGGGCAAGGATCGGGTTCGAAGAACTCCGTACCCGTAGTGGCGCGGCGCGACCTCGCCCAGGCAGTGGCCGCTTATCGAGCGGCCCAGGCCGCGCTGGCGCACGGCGACCTGGGCGCCTACCAGCAGGATGTCACGACGGCCGGCAAGTACCTTGGTGAAGCGAACTCGATCGCGAACGCGACGACGACCACGACGACGACGTTGCCGCACAGCAAGGCCCATGCGCTCGCGATTCCGTCTTCGACGGCGTAAGCAACGTCTCTCCGTTGGGTCCGGGCAACATAGTCCAATCCGCTCGTCCGGACAGGCTGCCGGCGGAACCGCGGACGGCAGCTGCCGTGCCCGGTCGCTACCGCATAGGGCGATGGTAGAGTTACCAAGTTAGAGCGACGCGGGGTGGAGCAGTCTGGTAGCTCGTCGGGCTCATAATTCTTCGTTACGCAGGCGCGCTCGAACTACTTCGCCGTCAGATCACCTTTCGCTCGCAAAGTTGTGGACACAACGCGCTTAGCGGACAGCTCGGGCAGTCAGGATCGGCCGGATGACACCAACCTTGCCCAATTCGCCAGATAGGGAGATCGAGCGCACCGGGACGCGATGGATGAAGCCGCCGAGCAGCGGCCACGATTTCATCCACGTCGTCGCGATCCGTAAGTCCAGATCGACTGAAGACTCGACGTACGTGGATATCGACCGCGATGTCACTCCCGTCCATGACCGTTACTGGGACCTTGAGGTCGCGCGCCAGAATCTCAACCGCCATTGCAGACTTCTTTTGCCCAATGCCCACGAAGGACGAGAATCGGGAGCGAAGCTCTCGCGCTGTCGGCGAGCCCGCCCAGATTCGGGCCGCATCACCGCCGTACTCAGTGAGGACCCGGTCAGCGGCGAGTACGACCCAGGCAGGCATGTTGTTCACGTAACGGTGGAGCTTCGGCGACGCCTGCACGGCCTTCGCGACAGCCCGGGGGTCCTGCATGATTCGCTCGGGATCGAGGTAGCCGAGGCGGAGCTTCAGCTCAAGGGGAGCTCGCCAGGCTCGCTCGAAAGCGATGTTCTGATCGAAGAGGACTCCGAGCAGGAAGGCGAACGGATCTGAAACGACGAGTTCGTTCGCCTCGGTCTCGGGGGTGAGCA
>Ga0187877_1000354_pt1 | contig 59716 bp, 48 predicted proteins | sample June2016WEW_17_1_3_FD_132430 | JGI IMG/M metagenome (GOLD analysis project Ga0187877, IMG submission 132430) | Peatland microbial communities from SPRUCE experiment site at the Marcell Experimental Forest, Minnesota, USA - June2016WEW_17_100 | ecosystem: Environmental > Terrestrial > Soil >...
CAGGAATTCACAGGCGCCGGGGCGGCTCTCCCCCCCCAGCCGCCCCGGAGAGAACAACAAAAGCAAGAAACTGCCCTGGAACTCGCTTTATGATTGGTACAGAAAACGGGGGCAGGTCAAGCGCAAACTCTGCGCTACCTGCTACCCGCTTTACCCCAATGCCTTCTGGCCAGACTCACAAGTCTTGGGCGGGAAGCCTGCGGCGAGGTTCATTCATAGCGCAGCGCCGTCATGGGATCGACCTTGGTGGCCCGCCGCGCCGGAATGTAGCAGGCAAGCAAGGCCACTGCCGTCAACAACCCTGCTACGGCAGTGAAGGTGAGTGGATCCGTAGGACTGACGCCGAACACCAGTCTGGACATCAGCCGAGTTAAGGCGAACGTGCCCGCCAGGCCGAGGGCCACACCGGCCAGGGTCAGTTTGGCTCCCTGGCCGATGACCATCGCCAGGACGCGGCTGCGCTGTGCACCGAGCGCGATGCGGATGCCGATCTCATGCCTGCGCTGCGAGACGGTGTAAGCCATCACCCCGTAAATCCCGACCGCCGTCAGAACGAGCGCGAGCAGCCCAAAGACACCGAACAGGATTGTGACATAGGGCGTGCCGGCATCGGTGATGGACTCGGAGATGACATCCTCCATGGTGCGAAAGTGGGAAAGCGCCAGGCTGCTGTCCAGCGATTGGATCTTCTCGCGAACCGCGGCCGGCAGGGCTTTCATTCCGCCTGCACTCCGGACGGCAACGTTCATGCTGAGGCCACCGTCGGCGAGGACGACGGGAAGCAGATAGTAGGCTTGAGGCATGATCTCACTGTAGATGGCCTGCTCTTTTACGTCGGCGACGACGCCGAGCACGGTGAATTGGCCATAGTCGGTACTCCGAAACGTCCTTCCCACCGGGTCTTGCTGGGGCCAGAATTGCCTCGCCATCGTTTGGTTGATGACCGCCACTTTGCGGAGGGACCGGCCCTCCTGCGGATGGCCGGATTTCTCAAGCGCTTGAGCTTTCACCATCAGGTTCTCGGTATCCCGCAATTCCGCCTCGCTAAAGGTGCGGCCCGTGAGCAAAGGAATGCCGAAAGTCCGGAAGTAGTCGGGGGAGACGAAATTGAATTCCACGAGGGTCTGGTCAAGGACCGGGTTTTCCTGGCCCTCAACCTTGATGTTGCCGTTCATGACGTGTTCGAGCGGGATGGCCGCAGAGACGGAGGCAGCCTGGACTCCGGGGGCGCTCTTCACGCCGTCCAGGACCTGTTCATAGAAAGCGGTCTGCTGTGGGATGGTGGCGTACTTCTGGGGCGGCAGCATGACATGGACGGTCAGGACATTCTCCGGCTGAGCACCGACGCTCACTTCGTGCATTTTCGCAAGGGTTCGGAGGAGCAGCCCGGCGCCAATCAACAGCACGAGTGAAATCGCGATTTGCCCCACTACCAGCGCGTGGCGGAGAAAGCGCTGCCCGCCCACGGGAGAGAGCACCGCTGGCGCGCTCGCCTTGAGCTCTTCGTTGAGCTGGATTTGCGAGACCTGTAGCGCGGGTGCGAACCCAAACGCGATCCCGACCAGCAAGCTGATGGCTAAGGTGAACAGGAGCACTGTGCCATCCAGACCAATAAAACCTGACTCCGGGACGGAAATAATCTTCGCGGTCCCCAGGACCCGCACCAACCCCCAGGCAACCGCCAACCCGCAAACCGCTCCCAGGAAAGAAAGCATGGTGCTTTCCGTCAACAACTGCCGGATGAGGCGGAACCGGCCGGCGCCGAGCGCGCAGCGCAGCGCAATCTCACGATGGCGGCCCGTAGCGCGCGCCAGGAGGAGATTGGCCACATTGGCGCAAGCAATCAGCAGGACCAGAGCCACAGCGCCCAGCAGGATCAGAAGCACTATGCGGGAACGCCGAGTCAGTTGGTCCTTCAGGGTGATCACCACGGCGCCGAAATCCGAGTTCGAGGCGGGGTATTGCTTGGCAAGGCGCTGCGCAATAGTCTGCATTTCCGCCTGTACTTCCGCCACCGAGACGCCGGGCTTCATCCGTCCGATTGCCCGGTATCTGTGCATTTCCCGCCCACCGATGCTCTGCGGACTCATATCCAAAGGAACCCAGACGTCGGGATCGTCGAGGAAATGGAACCCGGCAGGCAAAACGCCCACCACGGAGTACTTCTCGTCGTTGAGCTCCAGGCTTCCCCCCACGGCGTCCTTGCTGCCGCCGAAATGCCGCTCCCAGAACCCGTAGCTGAGAAGCACGACGTGATCCTGCCCGGCTTGATCTTCACCCTTCTGGAAAGCTCGCCCCACCGCCGGTGTAACGCCGAGGAGCGAGAAGAAATTAGCCTGGACTTTGGCGGCGCTGGCCCGCTCCGGCTCGCCGCTGCCGCTGGCGTTGAAGCTTGGCCAATAGCAGTGCAAGCTGGATCCTTCCAGCGATCGGTTTTGCTCCTGCCAATCAAGATAATCCGCTCCAGCGAGCTCGTAGCGTCCCGACCCAAATTGGCTTTCCCAGAGCTGCACCAGTCGGCCGGACTCAGGATAAGGAAGAGGACGCAGCAGAACGGCATTGATGAGGCTGAAGATGGCCGTGTTCGCACCGATCCCCAGTGCCAGCGTAAGCACTGCCACCGTTGTGAAGCCGGGATTCTTGGCGAGTACGCGCAGGCCATAGCGAAGGTCTTGAAGCAAAGTGCTCATTGATCACCTCAGGCGCGCCGGCTCAGGAAATGGCAGGTGCACGGCCCCGCGGCTCGGGGCCTTCCACGGCCGGCCTCACAAAAGCTAATTCCAACTGCCGTCCGGAGAATTCTTGTCGGGGTCTTCCGTGCTCTCGTCCACTATCTGTCCGTCAAAAAGCTGAATGGTTCGATCCGCAAACTGTGTGTAGCGAGGATCGTGTGTGACCATGCAGATGGTGGCCCCCTCCCGATGCAGATCACGAAGCAGATCCATGACTGCCTCGCTGTTCTTGGAGTCCAGGTTGCCGGTGGGTTCGTCCGCCAGCAGAATGGAGGGCTTCCCCGCCAGCGCCCGCGCCACCGCGACGCGCTGCTGCTGGCCGCCGGAAAGCTGCGAGGGGTAGTGCTTCATGCGGTGCGACATCCCCACCCGTTCGAGCGCCTCCTGCACCCGCTGCTTGCGCTCCGCGCCCGACATGCCACGATAGGTCAGGGGTAATTCCACATTCTCGTAAACCGTCAGGTCACCAATCAAGTTGAACGCCTGGAAGATGAATCCAATCTCCCGGTTGCGAATGCGCGTGCGCTCCGAGACCGTCAGATCCTCGACGGGTGCGCCGTTCAGGGTGTACTTGCCCTCCGAAGGAGAATCCAGGAGGCCGAGAATGGAAAGCAAGGTCGACTTCCCGCAGCCCGAGGGGCCGGAGATGGAAACGAACTCGCCTCGAGTGATGTCGAGGTGAATTCCCGATAGCGCGTGCGTCTCCACTTCGTCGGTGAGGAAAACCTTCGTCGTGCCCTCCAGCCGAATCACGGTCTGGCTGGACACCGATTCCTCCTGAGCGGAGGTTTGTAAGAGTGTCTCTTGGTCAACAGTTGCGTGCATGATCGTCTCCTTTTTATCTAAGCGGCCTCGGACTGCCTCTGGAGTGAAGCAAGCGCCAGTTCGCGGTGCCAGGAGGCCGGCCATCACTCCTCTGCCCCTTGATACGCAAACCAGGGCCCATTTGTGCCAATTATTTATCTTGAGGATTCGACGACAGTTAAGGCAGGGTGAAACCTGGAGAGTCGAAACCCGACTGTCCGAAAATGGGATTGAGCGTTTCGAAGTCGATCAAACCTTGGTAAGCCAGATAGAGCGTCCGTGCTAGCGATGGATGAACTGTTGAAGTGCTACCGATGCACGCCGTGGTGCGTGTCGAATTGCCCTGCTGAGTCCGATACTGTTCACTCAAGCTGACTGTTCCCAATTCGATCCCCTCACCCCCGGCCCCTCTCCCCCAAGGGGGCGAGGGAAGAGGTAATCTGAATTTACTACCCTCGCCCCCTTGGGGGAGAGGGTGGACCGCAACCGGCGCTTTCTCCAGCCGGGGCGGGCCGGGTGAGGGGGTCACTCGGGAACAAATAAGGGGCGAAGTTCGATTTCTCACCCGGGTTCTGTCAGGCCGCGGGTTGGCGCGGTCCGCGCATCCCGGCCGTGACGCGCGGCCGGGCCTGGCAGCGCGGGCAGAAGTGGCTGCTGCGTCCTGCGATCACCAGGCGCCGGATCGTGTGACCGCACCGCCGGCAGGGCTCGCCGGTGCGTTGATAGACGCGCAGCTTCTTCAGGAATTCGCCGGGCCGGCCCTCGGCGTCGAGGTAATCGCTGAAAGTCGTGCCGCCCAGTTGCACCGCGTGGTCCAGCACCTTGCGGACAGCGTGGTAGAGCCGGCGCGCCTTCCCAGGAGAGACGCGTCCCGGCTGCGCGAGGGGATGGAGGCGCGCTGCGAACAGGGCTTCATCGGCGTAAATGTTTCCCAGGCCGGCCAGGAGATTCTGATTCATCAGCCAGCTCTTGATCGCGCCGTGGCGCCCGCGCATCGCCGCCAGGAATTGCGCCTCGGTGATGCGCTGCGCATCCGGCCCGAGCGCTCCCAGGACGGCTTCCAACTCCTCGCGCGTGCAGGAGCGCAGCCTGCCGAAGCGCCGGACGTCACGGAAACGCAGTTCTTCGCGCCCGTCGTCCAGAGCGAGCAACACATGCGTGTGCGACTCGTATGGCGCCGCGTGCGGAGCCACGGTGAACTGGCCCGTCATCCCCAGGCGCACCAGCAAAAAGCGCGGCGCGGAGCCGTCCGGCGCGGAGAATTCGAGGGCCAGCGCCTTGCCCTGGCGCGCCACGTTCACCAGCGTTCGGCCCTCGAGGGTGGAAACGAATTCTTCTGGCGACCCCACGATGACCGCGGGATGACGGATCTCGACCGCCGCGACCAGGCGCCCGAGCGCGCGCCTTTTGAGACCTTGCGCAACGGTTTCAACTTCGGGAAGTTCAGGCATGACGAATCAGGAGCAGCCTCGCCGCCGCCCGCCAGGGGCAAGCTCGTCCCCCCTGGCCTTAATGATGACTTTTCGAGTTTTCGCAGGAAGGAATCGGCTCAGCCGATCTGGACCAGTTCCGGTGTCCCCGTTTTGCCGATGCGGATGGATTTCTTGAAGTCCTCGATCATGCTCTCGTCCAGACGGACCTCGGTGGGCCGCTTCCCCAGCGTCATGTTATCAATCTTCTCCTGCAGCTTGAGGAAAGCATAAAAGAGGTTCTCGGGGCGGGGCGGGCAGCCCACCACATAGACATCCACGGGCACAATTTTGTCCACGCCCTGCAACACGGCATAGGTATTGAAGGGCCCCCCGACACTCGAGCACGCCCCCATGGAAATGCACCACTTCGGATCCGGCATCTGCTCCCAAATGCGCTTCACCACGGGCGCCATTTTCAGCGTCACGGTTCCGGACACGATCATCAAGTCGGCTTGGCGGGGGCTGGGACGAAAGACCTCGGCGCCGAACCGCGCCATGTCGAAGCGCGAGGTCGTGGCGGCGATCATCTCAATCGCGCAGCACGCCAACCCGAAGGTCAACGGCCAGAGAGAGGACTTGCGCGCCCAGTTGAAAACATAGTCCACGGACGTGATGATGAAGTTTTTCTCGAAGCGGTTCTCGATGAATCCCATGCCTCTGCCTCGTGTTTTGCCGGCGCTGCCTGATCGTCGCGAGGGTGGCCCTGCGGCACCGAGGTAATTATACCCCGACGCCCAGGCTGATTCGCAACAATTCCCACCGCCCGAAGGCCGCCAGCCACGGTGAATTCGTCTTGGGAATTAACCGTGGGTTCGTCATAGGAATGCCCACGGTCGGGGAGACGCTGACGGTGGCTACCCACTAACGAGGTGGTTTCAGGCTGCGCGCGCGTGCAGCGCCGGCGGCATCCCCGGCGGCTTCGAGCGCGCGCGCTTCCGCGTCGTAAGCCTGGAGATAATCGGGGGCCACTTCGCGGGCAGCATGGAATTGTTCCGCAGCTTGCGCCGGCTTGCCCAGTTTCAACCAGCAGGTGCCGAGAAAGAACCGTGCCTCGACGTCTTGCGGATTGATCTTCACAACGCGGGTGAAGTATTCCGCCGCCCGGGCGTAATTTCCCTGGGGAAAATAGACAACACCGAGGAGCCGGTAAGCCGGGCTGAGGGCAGGCGCCACCTGGACCGCCTTTTCGAAATAAGCCACGCCGTCCTGGGTGCGTCCCCTCGCCAGGGCGAGGCGGCCCAAACCGAGGTCGCACTCATAAATCATCCCCGCCGTGGGCCGGAAGCTCGACTGATTCAGGCGCAGCGCGGCTTCATATTCCCGGGCGGCGCCATCGAAGTCGCTCTTTTGATATTCCAGGGTGATGCCGTGAAATAGGTGCGCCAGGGCTGAGTCCGGAGAAGCGGCCGCCGCGTGGTTCCAGAGCGCCGCGTCGTCACTCCAGTGGGGGACGCTGCGCACGTCCTGCACGGTCCACAGCGCCAGCACGAGGAGCAAGACAGGGACCATGATGCGGGCGGGATTGAGGCGCGCCAGGCGCTCGGGCAGCACCACGAGCGCCGCGAACGCGGCTGCCAGGCATGGTCCGAGGGAAGGAAGATAAGAGAAGCGATCCTCCACCGGAACGCCCGCCAGTTGCCGAACGTCCAGGCAGGGCAGAAGCGTTATGACCCACCACGCGAGGAGAAACCCCAACACCGGTTCGCGTTTCCGCAACACGAAGGCGGCAAGCAACGCTGCCAACGTCAACCAGGGCCAGGGTGAGCGCAGGCTGGCGGACCAATCAAAAGTGCGAGCCAGGCTCAAACTGACCGGCCAAAGGAGGAGCTTGGCGTGCTGACCCATAACTCCCACGGCCACGCCGAGCAGGCGCGGAGAAATCTTCCATGGTTGCGGGGCTGCGGAAAAGCGCCCCAGGGCTGTGATCCGCACGGCAACGTAGGCGGCGGTCGCGAGTGCATAAGGCAAACCCTTGCTCGCACGGCGGGACCACGACTCCTGCTTTCCGAGGAAAACCCAGTACGCGATGACCAGGAGCGGGAAACTAAGGGCCATCTCCTTGAAGAAAAGCGCCGGGAAGAACACCAGCGCCGCCCACATGTGACGCGCCACCGGGTGGGCTCCTTCATCCTCGGCCCGCAGAAAGAGGCCGAAGCTCACAATCATGAGGCAGGCCGAGCCTGCGTCCGACAGCGCGGAAATCCAAGCGACGGTTTCCACGTGTAAGGGATGCAAGGCCCAAAGCAGCGCGCCGGCAAAGGCGGCCAAATCGTGGCGCAGTAACTTCTGTCCCAGACGAAAGACCAGCCACACTGTGCCTGCACAAAGGCAGAGATGAAACAGGTGAAAAACCGCCGGGCGCGGACCAGCCACCCGGTACAGGACCCAGTACACCCAGAACTGGAGGGGACGATAGAAATGGCTCTGCTCCGCCGCGCCGCGAAAGGACCAGATCGACCCGAAGAAAAGCCGCTGCCAGTAACCCGGGTTGGTGATGTAAGGATTCTGGAGGATCAGCGGACCGTCATCGAAGACGAACGCTCCCGCCAAGGTTCCTTGAAAGACCACAACCGTGACCAGGAACAACACCCCACCCGCGAGGCGCGAGTGTTTGGAGATTAGTTCATTCCAGCGCGTCAGCAAGGCTTAAACCTCAACTTCCTCTCTCGGGCGGCCACCGGGGCGCCCCCGGAAGAGGGAAGGATCCACGGCAGGGAGGTTTGTCAGAAGCGCTCAACCAGCCCGAGAATAGTTGACCGGCGCCTCACGATTATCGGCTTAGGGCCTGGGAATCGAACGCCTGACCCTCGCTGCGCCGACTTGATCGCCCCCCGCTTCCAGTGCGCGAGCCTCGGCCTCGTAAGCTTGAATGTAGTCCGGATCCACTTCCCGCGCGGCACGGAACTGCTCCGCCGCCTGCGCCGGCTTGCCGAGTTTCAACCAACAAGTTCCGAGAAAGAAGCGGGCACCCACATCCAGCGGGTTCGCGCCCACCGCTCGCTGGAAATACTCCGCGGCCCGCGCATAGTCGCCGCGCGGGAAATAGACTGAGCCCAGCTCGTCATAGGCCGCACTGTAACGGGGCGTGAGCTCGACCGCCTTCTGAAAATAGGCCAAGGCGTCTTCCGTGCGCCCCTCGACGTAGGCGAGCTGGCCGAGGCCAATCCAGCAATCGTAGGTGACGGAAGGCAGCTCGACCAGCGCTGTGTGGTTGAGCCGGAGCGCCGTCTCATATTCTGCGCGGGCGCCGGCCGGATTGTTGTCGCGATACTCGAGGACAATCGCGCGGTGCACGTGCACGAGCGCAGCCTGTGGCGCCACCCGGTAGGAATAATTCCACAACGATTCGTTGTCGCGCCAGCGCGGGACGGCGCGCAAATCCTGCACGGTGAAGAGAACCAACGCCAGACCCAGGACGGGAACCAGCAGAGGAGCAAGCCGCCGGTTCGGGACCGCCAGGGGAACCGTGCGTAGCAGGAAATGCGCCACCGCCAGGCAGAGGCCCACGGAAGGCAGATAGCTGAAGCGCTCCGCCAGAAGCGGGAAGCTGAGCTGCCGCACGTCCAAACAAGGAAGCAGCGTGACCGGCCACCACAGAATCAGGAAACACAGGGCGGGGTCGCGCCTGCGCAGGGTGACCGCCAGCGCCAGGCCCAGCAGTGCGATCCAGGGCCAAGGGGAACCGAGACTCGCGGCGAGGTCGAAGTCGCGGAAATCGTTCAAGCCCGTGGGCCAGAAGAAAAGCCGGGTATGCTGTCCCAGCAGCCCCACGGCTGCCGCCGCCACGCGCGGCGTGACTTTCCAGAGATGCACAGCGTGCGACACGTGCCCCAGGACAAGGATGCGAAGTTCCAGGTAGACGGCCGTAATCGCCGCGTAGGGAAGCCAGCGAAGTCCCCTGCGCCACCAGCTTGCCTGGTCCGCCTTCACGAACCAGTACACCCCCAGCAACAGCGGAAAACTGACGGCCATTTCCTTGAAGAGAAGGGCCGGGAAATAGACACCAGCCGCGAGCGCGTGCCACGCCCAGCGCCGTCCTGGAGTTTTCTCGGCGCGCAAAAAGAGCAGGAAGGCCAGCAGATAAAAAAGCCCGCACCCACAGTCGGGGACGCCCGCAATCCAGCAAACCGGCTCGACGTGCAAGGGGTGCAACACCCAAAGCAGGGCCCCCGCGAAGGCGGTCAGGTGGTCCTCGAAAAGCTCGCGGCCCAACTGGAAAACCAGCAGCCCGGCGAGCACGTAGAAAATGAGTTGATAGAGGTGAAAAGACCCCGGGTCAGGCCCCGCCAGGCGCCAGACCAGCCAGTGGGAGAAAATGTGCAAGGGCCGGTAGAAATTCGTCTCCGCCGCCGCTCCCAGGAACGACCAGACGGAGCCGGTGAAGATGTGCCGCCACAGGCGGGGATTGCGCACGAAGGGATTCTCCAGCACCTGCCGGCCGTCGTCGTAAACAAACCCGTTGGCGAGCATGCCGCGGAAAACCGCGACGGTCGCGAGCACCAGCAGCCAGTTGGCCACCGCGCGATGGTTCTTGAGCAATTCGTTCGAACGGGTCAACAAGGGTCAAGCCTCACGGAAGGAATACGCAGAGCCGAGCCCGCGCCCGGCCCCCCTCAACGTTTCGCCTCGAGAGCCCGGACGCGCGCCGCCTCCCCTGTGTCACCGGCTGCTTCCAAGGCGCGCGCTTCGGCTTCGTAAGCTTCCCTATAAGTCGGATCGACCTGGCGCGCGGCGCGGAATTGCGCCGCTGCCTCGAGCGGCTCGCCAAGCTTCAACGCGCAGGTGCCGAGAAAGAAACGCGCCTCCACATCCTGCGGGTTCAGCCGGACGGCCGTCGCGAAGTACTCTGCCGCTTTCCGGTAGTCGCCATAGGGAAAGTAAAGTGCGCCCAGGGATTTGTATGCCGGACTGTGGCCGGGCGCCACGCGCACCGCATTTTCATAGTAGTTAATAGCCTCCGGCGGGCGGCCCCGCATCTGCGCGACCTGCCCCAAACCCAGGTAGCACTCGTAGGTGAGCCCCACGAGCGGGCGCACGCTCGCTTGGTTCAGGCGCAGGGCGGTTCGATATTCCTGCTCGGCCCCGTCCACGTTGGCGTCGCGTGTGCGGAGGAGGGTCGCCTGGAAAAGGTGCACGAGCGCCGCATTCGGAGAGGCGCGAAGCGAGTAACTCCACAGAGCCTCGTTGCTGCCCCAGGTGGGAACCAAACGCACATCCTCGACGGCGCAGGCGGTCGCGGCGAGCGCCAGCAGGCCGGCCAGCGCGGGAGCAAGCTTCGCCAGTGGGAGAAGTTGCGGCAGCTTCACCAGGCACAGGTAGGCCAGGGCCAGCGAGAGCCCCACCGACGGCAAATAGGAGAAGCGGTCGGCGACGGGAAAGCTGACCAGGCGGACGTCCAGGCACGGCAGCAGCGTCACACCCCACCAGCAAATCAGGAAGCCCAAGATGGGCTCGCGGTGCCGCGCGAGTAAGGCGGCGGCGAACCCCAGGAGCACAAGCCAGGGCCAGATGGAATGCAGACTCGGGCCGAGGTCGAAAACGCGGAAAGCGCTCAAATGCACAGGCCAGAAAAAGAGTCTGGCATGCTGCCCCAGAAGTCCCAGCGCCGCCACCAGCGTCTGCCGTGAAATCTTCCACACTTCCGGCCCTGAGGAGAAACCACCCAGCATCGTGACGCGAATCGCCAGATAGGCCGCCCCCGCCGCCGCAAAAGGCAGCCAGCGGATCGCCTTATGTTTCCACGTCGAGCTGCCCGGCAGGAAGAACCAATAAACCAGAACCAGCAGAGGAAAGCTCAGTGCCGACTCCTTAAAGAAGAGGGCTGGCAAGTACGCCAGAGCGGCGAGCGCGTAACGCGCGAGGCGAGTGCCGGCGGCCCGCTCGGCGCGCAGAAAGAGCAGAAAACCTAAAATGCTGAAGGCGGCCGCGCCCGCGTCGGGCAGGGCGGAAACCCAGGTTACCGTTTCTACGTGCTGGGGGTGCAGACCCCAAAGCAATGCGCCGGCCAGCGCCGCAAGGTCGTTGTGCAGCAGTTCCCGCCCCAGCCGATAGACCAGCCCCACGATTACGGCGCACAAGAGCAGTTGGAAGAGATGAAACAGTGCGGGGTTGGGGCCGCCGGCGCGATATAGAAGCCAGTACGCCAGGAACTGCAGCGGCCGGTAGAAGTTGTCGTGCTCGCCCGCGCCGCGAAACGACCAGACAGAGCCGAGAAACATCCGGCGCCAGAAACTGGGGTTAGCGATGAAGGGATTTTGCAGAATCTGGGGAATATCGTCAAAGACGAACTGACACGCCAGCGTGCCCCCGAAGACCACGAAGGTAAGCAGGCAGAGAAGCGCCCCAGCCCGTCGAGAATGATTCTGGAGCCAACTGTTCCACCGCGCAAGCAAGCGCCACCTCGGATCCCGGGCGAGACTCGCGCTAAGGCTAGCCGGGACCACCAAGGATGACAAGCGGATATTCGAAGTCTTGCCGGAGACGATTATAGCTGGCGTGGCGCGGCGGGAAAACCGGAGAAAGCGGGGGGCTACGGCGGAGCTGGTTTGACGCCCGTAACGAGCAGTGCGCCTTCAGCTTTGAAGCGTCGCAGCTCATCGGCGTCGCGGAACCAGCCGCCGTTGTGAACCTCGGGACTGGGCGAGGGGTCAGGAATCCGGCGATGGCTCACGGCGCGGAGGCCGGCTGCGACGAAGCTCTCCTCCCACTCGGCGGCCGAGAGCAGATGCGTGGGAATCCCGAGCAAGGGTCCCCATTGGTGACAGTAAGGATTGTCGCGGTAGTAGTTGATCAGGATCCACGCCGAGCCGCCGGCCCGCAGCACACGGGAGATTTCGGCAACGCCACGCGCCGGGTTGGGCCAGTAGTAAGCCGATTCGACGGAGAGGACCTGGGTGAAGAAATCCTCCGGCGCTGGGATCTGCTCCGCGGTTCCCTCGAGGAATTTGACGTTGGGGATGCCCGCACTCGCGAGCTGGGCGCGCCGGATCATCTCACCGGATACATCGATGCCCACCACCTGCCCGCGTGGCACGCTCGCGGCGAGCCGCCGGGCCAGCCAGCCAGTCCCGCAGCCCACGTCGAGGACGCGGTCGGTGGGTTGTAAATCCATAAGCGCGAGGGTGGGCTCGACGATAGGAAGATGATGTTCCTCCATCCCCTCGCCGCGGCCCGCTTCGGCCCAGCGGTTGAATTCTTCGCGAAGATGCTGGTCAGGACCGGTTTCTGCCATGTCGGTCGGACAACAGGGCGGCATTCGGAGCGCTGAACGTTCCGGCTGAGGCTGAAGATGGGATGCGGAGTCGCCGGCCTATCTTTCGACTTTCGTCAGCAGCTCTACGAATTTCTGTTCGCGCTCCTGCTGGTCGAGGCCCAGGTGTTTTTCCATGACCTGGGTGGTGTTCATGGAGCAGAACTTAGGACCGCACATGGAGCAGAACGCGGCTTCCTTGTAGTACTCGTCGTGCAGCGTTTCGTCGTGCATGGAACGCGCCGCCTCCGGATCGAGCGAAAGCTGGAACTGCCGGTTCCAGTCGAAGAGGAAGCGCGCGTAGCTGAGCGCGTCGTCGCGGTCGCGCGCGCCGGGGCGGTGCCGGGCCACGTCCGCAGCATGGGCGGCAATCTTATAAGCAATTATACCTTGGCGGACATCATCTTTATTGGGAAGGCCCAGATGTTCCTTGGGAGTGACGTAGCAAAGCATGGCCGCACCGTGCCACCCAATCATGGCCGCGCCGATGGCTGAGGTGATGTGGTCGTAGCCGGGAGCGATGTCGGTAACCAGCGGGCCGAGCGTGTAGAAGGGCGCCGCATGGCAAAGCTCAACTTCTTTGTCCACTTGCAGCTTGATCTGGTCCAGGGGAATGTGGCCGGGGCCTTCGATCATCACCTGCACGTCGTACTCCCAGGCCTTCTTGGTGAGCTCGCCCAGCGTCTTAAGTTCTGCGAACTGCGCCTCGTCGCTCGCGTCAGCCAGGCAGCCGGGGCGCAAGCCGTCGCCGAGCGAAAAGGAAACGTCGTATTTCTGGAAGATTTTGCAGATTTCCTCGAAATGTGTGTAGAGGAAATTCTCCTGCTGGTTCTCCACACACCACTGCGCCAGGATGGCGCCACCCCGGCTGACGATACCCGTGATGCGCTGGCGCGTGAGCGGAATGTGCTGGCGCAACACGCCGGCGTGGATGGTCATGTAATCGACGCCCTGTGCTGCCTGCTCCTCAATCACTTCCAGCATGATTTGAGCGGTCAGGTCACGGACCTTTGTCACGCGCGCCAGGGCTTCATAAATGGGCACCGTGCCGATGGGGACGGGGCTGGCGCGTAGAATCGCTTCGCGGATGGCGTGAATGTTGCCGCCGGTCGAAAGGTCCATCACCGTGTCCGCGCCGTAGTGCACCGAGGTGTGCAGTTTTTCGAGTTCCTGGCCGATGTTCGAGGCGCTGGCGGAGTTGCCGATGTTGGAGTTGATCTTGCATGTCGCGGCAACGCCAATCGCCATAGGCTCAAGTTCCACGTGGCGGATATTGGCGGGAATAATCATGCGGCCGCGCGCCACTTCGTCCCGCACGGTCTCGGCAGCCAGGCTTTCGCGCTTCGCCACGAATTCCATTTCTTCCGTAACGATGCCCTGGCGAGCATAATGCATCTGTGTCACGATGGGACCGGTGCGCTTCGACACCCAATCGGCGCGAACTGGAGACACCATAAAATAACCTCACCTTCTGATGCAGTGACCCCGAGGATTCAGTTTACAACCGCGCCGCAGCTTCCGCAAGTTGCGGCCTCGGAGCGCGGCCATCCTGCCCGTGCCTGCCTCCTCAGGGGCGGGACGCCCGTGGTACGACGCGCTTTTCAGCCACCGGCGGGGGTCTATTGCGGCAATCCCTGCCTTAACGTATGATAGTGTGAGTTTCGGGTAGAACAAACCACATCCAGATGATCGATCGCACGATCTCTCACTACCGCATTGTCGAGAAGCTTGGCGGCGGCGGCATGGGTGTGGTCTATAGAGGCGAGGACACCAGACTCGGCCGTTCCGTGGCGCTCAAGTTTCTTCCCGAGCAACTGGCCAAGGACCCGCAAGCCCTGGAGCGATTCAAGCGCGAGGCACGCACGGCTTCCGCGCTCGATCACCCGAACATCTGCACCATCTACGAAATCGACGAGGCGGCCGGCCAGCCCTTTATTGCCATGCAGTTACTCGAGGGGCAGACGCTCAAGCATCGCATTTCCGCCGGCCCGATCAAGTCCGAGGATTTACTGGAGTACGCGATTCAATTGACCGATGCGCTGGACGCAGCGCACGCCAAGGGCATCATCCATCGCGACATCAAGCCGGCGAACATTTTCCTAACCAGCCGCGGGCAGGCGAAAATCCTGGATTTCGGCTTGGCCAAGGTGGCGCCGGAACGACCGCGGGCAGGAGCGCTGGTGGGCGCTTCCGCCGCGGCGACAATGGCTACCGCCGAGGAACACCTGACCAGTCCCGGCACGGCGATGGGTACCGTCGCTTACATGTCGCCGGAGCAGGCGCTGGGCCTGGAACTCGACCAGCGCACTGACCTGTTCAGCTTCGGCGTGGTGCTTTATGAAATGACCACGGGACGCCCGGCCTTCGGCGGCAACACGTCCGCAGCCATCTTCGACGCCATCCTGCACAAGGCGCCCGTTTCACCGGTGCGACTGAATCCAGAAGTTTCTCCGGATCTGGAGCGGATCATCAACAAGCTGCTCGAGAAAGACCGCGAGATGCGCTACCAGAGCGCGGCGGAGGTGCGCGCGGACGTGAAGCGCCTGAGGCGCGATACCGACTCCAGCCGCTCGGTAGCGGTTTCGGCCGCGGTGGAAGCGACGAGCGCGCCGGTGGCAGCCACGGCGACGCCGCGAAGCGGAATCACCACCGCGGTTGCCCTCCCGCCGGCAGCGCGGCGCAAGGTGATGATCGCTGCGGCAGCCGTGGTGGTTCTGGCGGCGGCAGGCGCGTTTCTGTATTTCCATCGCCCGCCGGCGATGACCGAACGCGACTCTATTCTGTTGACGGATTTCGTCAACACCACGGGAGATCCGGTTTTCGACAGGACGCTCAAGAAGGCGTTGGCGGTGGAGCTCGAGCAATCGCCTTTTCTCAACGTCTTTCCCGACCAGCGCGTGCAGGAGACGCTGAAATTCATGGGAAGGCCGATGGACACGCGCATCACGACAGAGGTGGGGCGGGAGATCTGCCAGCGCAATGGGATCAAAGCGATGCTGACCAGCGCGATCTCAAGCCTGGGATCCCAATATGTTCTCACTCTCGAAGCCGTGAACGGGAGCACGGGTGATTCGCTGGCTCAAACGCAGGCCGCGGCGAACTCGAAAGAGCAGGTTCTCAAGGCTCTGGGCAGCGCCGGTTCGAAGTTGCGGATGAAGCTGGGAGAATCTCTGGCCTCCGTTCAGAAGTTCGACATGCCCTTGGAGCAAGCCACGACATCGTCCCTCGAAGCCCTGAAAGCCTTTACCCTGGGTGATGGGCAGCACTATATGGGGGAGGATACGGCTGCGGTTCCTTTCTACCAGCACGCCATCGAACTCGATCCCAATTTCGCCATGGCGTACGCGCGCCTCGGCACCTGTTACTACAACACGGGGCAGAGCGAACTGGCCGCGCAAAATACGCAAAAAGCTTTTGAGCGCAAGGAGCGTGCCAGCGAGCGCGAGCGCCTCTACATCACCAGCCGCTACTACGACGGCCGGGGAGAAATCGACAAAACCATCCAGGCTTACGAATTGTTTAAACAGACTTACCCACGGGATTCAACCCCGCGGACCAATCTGGCGCAAATCTACGGCAATTTGGGAGATTTTCAGAGGGCGGTGGTGGAGGGTTTGGAAGCGATCCGGCTGTCTCCGGACACCTGGAACGCTTATGGCATCGTTAGCGAGGCTTATGTGGGGCTGGACCGCCTGGATGATGCCAAAGCAATCCTCCAGCAGGCCATCGACCGGAAGGTCGGCGGCGCAGGCATCCACATCGGCCTTGCCTATATTGCATACCTTCAGGGTGACAAGGCAGCCTCAGATCGGGAAGATGCTTTGGTCAGACAAAGCCCCTACTGGGCGGCCCGACTGGAGGCCGCTTACGCCGACCTGGCAGGCTTTCAAGGACGCCTGAAAAAAATGCGCGAACTCGTAGCCAGGGTGGTGGAGCAAGACCGGCGTTTGAACCTTTCCGAAAACGCGGCGGGGGATCTGCTCGATCAGGCGCTGTGTGAGGCCCTCACCGGGTTTCGCTCGCAAGCCGCGGAAGACGCCGCTGCGGCGCTGAAGACTTCTGCGAGTCCTCATGTCAAGTTGGGCGCGGCTGGGGTGCTGGCGCTCACGGGCCGGGACGCGAAAGCTAAGAGTCTCGTGGAGGAAGTGGCAAAGCTACGCCCTGACGACACCCTGGTCCAGGCCGTCGGGGTCCCAGTCATCCGGGCGTTCTTCGAATTAAAGCGGGACAATCCCGCCAGAGCCCTCGAGATTCTACAGGGGGCTCAGCCGTACGACCGCGCGGACCCGGGTACGGTGTATGTTCGTGGCATGGCTTACCTGAAGGCGGGAAGAACCAATGACGCCGTCCAGGAATTCCAGAAGATTCAGGCTATCAAGAACTCCCATGCCGGCTCGCCCTTCATTTTCATGGCCCAACTGGGTGTGGGGCGCGCCCACGCCCTTGCCGGTGACAAAGCCAAAGCCCGCACCGCGTACCAGGATTTCTTCGCCCTGTGGAAAGACGCCGACCCCGATATCCCTCTCCTCGAAGAAGCCAAAGCCGAATACGCCAAGTTGCAGTAAGTGCCTAATTTCTTTTCTGGGGATTCCTAATACAGATAATAGCAAGTAGCGCAGACGCCGGGTTTGGGTCTGCGGCTCGCCCTGCACCAGACGGTACAGGGCTCGTGTTGGTGGCCATAGGTTACGGGGGCGCTTTCGAGTCGGCGGATAGGTGCACGCGGTCAATGGCCAGCCCGCAGCGGCGCCGGATCACGCAGGATTTGGGGCGAGCAATTCCCGCAGGGCAGTGGGCGTCTGGACAGGAGGGTGGCACATGGAGCCTTCGCAGACCAACGCGACAGGCGCGCCGTCGAAAGGCAGGTCCGGCAGCGTGGCCGCGAGTCCCGCGGGCAGTTCACGGTCCTCGACGACACCGGGCTCAAAGACAAAAACACGCTTTCCAGCGCGCGGCGCCTGGTAGGCGGCGCGGAGCAGCTCCGTCGAGCGCTCGTCGTCGGCGCGGCCTACCACCACGATATCGACCGGCGCGCGGAGGTGTTGGGCGAGCGCCAGGCCGTAAGTGGCTGCGAACAGGCCGTACTGTGCAGCCCTGGGGGCGAAGAGTGCGAGCGTGGCTTCCGCCTTCTCGCCGAAATCTTCGCGGTCTGCCAGCACGTCCAGGCGATCGAGCACCAGTGCGGCGACCGCATTCCCCGCGGGCGTGGGCGAATCCTGAAACGGCTTGCGCGGCATGGTGAGACTGCCCTGCCGGTCGGCCAGATCCTGGGCGGTGTCGAAAAACCCTCCGGCTTTCTCGTCCCAGAAACGGCGCAGGGTGATTTCCATTAGCTCCAGCGCCCGGCGGAAGTAAAAGCCCGTTCCCGTAACCTCAAAAGCGTCGAGCAGCGCGGCGATCACCAAGACCTGATCCTCCAGCAAGCCCTCAATGCGCGGCGTGCCGTCCACCAGGCTGTGGAACATGCCTTTCGCAGGCTCATAGGCTTTGGCTACCAGCATGTCGAGGGTGGCCAGCGCGCGGTCGCGCGCGCCCTCCTCGTCCAGAACGCGGTGCGCTGCGAGCAGGGCTGAAATCATCATGGCGTTCCAGCCCGTGTAGATCGTCTTATCCACAAACGGGGTGGGGCGCCGGGAGCGCGCGTTCAGCAATTTCTCTTTACTGCGCCCCAGAATTTGCTCCACCTCCTCGGTCTTCAGATTCATCCGGGCAGCGATGGCCTCGATCGGCTGGTCGATAAACAGCACATTTTTCGCGGGGTTGTGGTGCATCTCGCCCTGCGGGTCAACCTGGTAGTAGAGGGCCGCCACCTGGGCCTCGCGCTCGTCGAGCACGGCGCCCAATTCCTCCCGCGTCCAGGTGAAGTAGTCGCCGTCGTCGTCGAGGCTCGAGTCGGCGTCCTGGCTGGCGTAAAAGCCCGTCTCGGGATGGGAGAGCACGCCCTCCACAAAAGAGAGAATGCCCAGGGCAATCTCCCGGAAGAATTCGTTGCCGGTGATCTGGTAGGCGCGCAAATAATTGCCCAGCAGGCCGGCGTTATCGTAAGACATCTTCTCGAAGTGCGGAACGATCCAGCGCTCGTCCACCGAGTAGCGGTGGAAGCCGCCGCCGATCTGGTCGTAAACACCGCCCCGTCCCATGCGCTCGAGCGTCGTCGTGACGACCGCGAGCAACCTCTCCTGGCGGGTTTCGAGGTACGCGTCGAGCAGCAGGTCGAGCGCACTGGGGTGCGGGAACTTGGGCGCGGCGCCGAATCCGCCGTATTGCGTATCGAACCTGCCGCTGATGCTCTCCACAATGGCCCGCACGACCTCTTCGTTGGCCTCGCCCGCGCCTTGTTCAAGCCGTTCCAGGTTGCTCAGGGCCTCAGCAATTTTTGCCGCGCTCTCGTGAATCTGCTCGCGGTGGGTCTGGTAGTTGTGCGCCACAGCTTCCAGCAGGCGCTTCATGCCCGGGCGGCCGGAGTGGTCTTCGGGCGGGAAATAGGTGCCGCCATAGAAAGGTTTGCCGTCGGGAGTAAGAAACGCCGTCAGCGGCCAACCTCCCTGGCCCGTCAGCACACCTACCGCCGCCTGGTAACGCGTGTCGATATCGGGGCGCTCGTCGCGATCGACTTTCACGGGGATGAACGACTCGTTGATGAGGCGCGCCACCTCCGCGTTCTCGTAACTTTCGTGGTCCATCACGTGGCACCAGTGGCACCAGACGGCGCCGATATCCAGCAGGATGGGCTTGTCCTGCTGGCGCGCCTGCGCGAAGGCTGCCTCGCTCCATTCGCGCCATTCGACGGGTTGATGCGCGGCGGAGCGCAGATAGGCGCTGGCCGCCTGCGCCAGCTCGTTGCCGGGTTTCTCAGGGTTCATGGAGGCTCTCGTGTTCGTCTCTGGGGACAGCGCCTGGGGGGTGGCGCCACCCTCTTTCCAGCCCCTGCCGCTCCGCCCGGGTACGGCCAGCCGCACACCTACTGCAGCCGGGGACCTTGGGGTGGCGTGGGGTCGGAGTCGGGCTTATCAAGCGGCTTGCGCCCGGAGAATCCTTCGTCGATGCCGTGCCAGAAGGCGACGCGTTCCTCGCCAAGTTTCCAGCACAGGTAAACCTCTTCCCCTTCGAGGAGGCTGGGAAAATCCACCAGCCCCTCGTCGAGGTCCTTCACCACGCACCCGGTGTCCTGGATCCGGTTGACGATTTCCAGCAGCCGCGCCGCGGCCTTGTCATGCTCGGATCGCTTCCGGAGCAGCTCGCCAAAGGGCGGGAAGGTGCCGCCCAGCACCATGATGCGCGACGCGGCCTGCATCAACTCGCCCTTGAAGGCCTCGATCTTCCGCTTCTCGCCGCGCGCTTCCTCGAGCCAGGGCGTGATTCTGGGCAGAAGTTTTTCCGCTTCGCGACGATCGAAATATTTCTCGGCCATGGGATGCAGGGGTGCAAGGCGCACGCGGAAGCCTTTCCAGTCGAGTCGCCCACCGGCCCGGCCGCCACCTGGTCAGGCGCGCCTGGCGCGGCTATTTGATTTCCAGCATGCGATTCAAACCCTCAAGCGCCCAGCGTTTGGTTTCCGGGTCGACGCTGACCCGGTTGACCACCTGCCCGGACAGCAGGCTCTCCAGCGTCCAGCAGAGGTGCTGGGGCGAGATGCGATACATCGTGCTGCACATACAAACACAATCGTCGAGCGGGACCACGCGCCGGTCCGGGTGTTCCCGGGCCAAGCGCCGAATCATGTGGATTTCCGTGCCTACGGCCCAGGCGCTCGCCGGCGGGGCTTCCACGACGCGCTTCAGAATGTACTCCGTCGAGCCCACCTCGTCCGCCAACTGGCAGACCTCCCACGCGCACTCGGGATGCACAATGACTCGGATGCCCGGATAAGTCTTGCGTACGCGCTCGACGTGCTCGGGGCGGAAACGCAGATGCACGGAACAGTGCCCCTTCCACAAGTAGATGCGCGCCTGGCGAATCTGCTCGTCGCTAAGCCCGCCGTTCTCTGCGAGCGGATTCCAAACCGCCATCTTCTCGAGGGGAATTCCCAGCCCGTAGCCCGTGTTGCGGCCCAGGTGCTCGTCGGGCAGGAACAGCGCCTTCGCGCCACGCGCCAGCGCCCACTCCATGATCTTGCGGGCGTTCGAGGAGGTGCAAACCGCGCCGCCCTTCCTCCCCACGAAAGCCTTGATGGAGGCGGTGGAGTTGATGTAAGTGACCGGCACGATCTTCCCGGTATTCGCCGCTTCCAGGCCCTCCCAGCAGACCTCCACCTGCTCGAGGTCCGCCATGTCGGCCATCGAGCAGCCGGCGTGCAGGTCAGGAAGAGTGACGATCTGGTGTTCGCCGCTCAGGATGTCAGCGCTCTCCGCCATGAAGTGCACGCCGCAGAAAACGATGTATTTCGCCTCGGGGTGGCTGGCGGCGAGCTGCGAAAGGCGCAGCGAATCGCCGCGAAAGTCGGCGAACTTCACCACCTCATCGCGCTGGTAGTGGTGCCCCAGGATCACCAGCCGCGCGCCGAGTTGCGCCTTGGCGCGGGTGATGCGCGCATCGATCTCCGCTGCCGAGAGCTCCACGTAGCTCTCAGGAAGCAGGTTTAAAGTTGCCGTACCCATAATTATCCTGCTTATACTCTAGCCTAAGAACCGGATCCCTGGGTCCAGGATTCGGACTTCAGGTCCGTTTTGTCGTCCCGCGTCCGCAGGACCAGACGGTCCCACTTCGGAAATCATATCTTCCCCCGACGCATCCCCCACCCCGAGTCCCGGGCCCCGGATCCCGAGTCCCGAGCGCCTACCCCCCAATATAGACCATGGTGCGCGAGGGCTGAATGAAATCCAGCTCGTTGATACGGTGGCCGGGCTCCTTCTGGTGTACCACTTTCTCCATAAACATCGCGATGTCGTGGTCGGTCGAGCCATTGCGAACCAGGTGCCGGACGTCGTGCTCGCGCAGCGAAAAGAGACAGGTGCGCAGCTTGCCGTCCGCCGTCACCCGGATGCGGCTGCACTGCCCGCAAAAAGGGATCGAAACGGGCGCAATGATGCCGAGCTCGCCCTGGCCGTCCGCAAACCGATAGCGCAGCGCCGTTTCACTGGGGGAGAGGCGGGGAATTTCGATAAGCGGAAACACGGGCTGGATCGCGTCCACAATCTCCTTTGCCGTAACCACCAAATCCCGCTTCCAAGTGTGGTCGGCGTCGAGCGGCATGAATTCAATGAAACGCACCACGATGTCGCGGCGGCGCGCCAGGCGCGCGAAATCCACGATCTCGTCGTCGTTGAAACCGCGCACCAGAACGATGTTGACCTTCACCGGGCGCAAACCCGCTTCCAGAGCGGCGTCGATGCCCGCCATTACTTTTTCGTAGGAGCGCGGCGTGCGCGTGATTCTCGCAAACTTTTCAGGATGCGTCGAATCCAGACTGACGGTGACGCGCGGCGCACCCGCGGCCGCCAGTTCCCGCGCCATCTCCGGCAGCAGGTAGCCGTTGGTGGTCACCGCGACGTCATCCAAGCCGTCGATCTGGCGCAGGCGCGCGATGAAATCCACCACCCCCGCACGCAGCAGCGGCTCGCCGCCGGTCACGCGGATCTTGCGAATCCCCAGGCCCACCAGCACGCGGCTGAGCCGCAGGAATTCATCCCAGGTCAGGAGGTCCCGGTGCGGAAAGTAGTTTTTCGGATCGGCGGACTTGCAGTAAACGCAACTAAAGTTGCAGCGGTCCGTCACCGAGATGCGCAGGTCGCGAATTTCGCGCCCGAGTTTATCGCGCAGCATGATTCCGCCAAGCCCGGCTGCGAGCCAGCAGCCCTCAGCGCCAGCCGGGAGAAGAGTTATTCCCTTGCTGTCTTTCCCTTCGCCCCAGACAAAAATACCGGCTCGTGTTTGGAGCCAGCGGCATTCTCCTTTCCAAACACGGGAGGCGGCGCGATTTCTCACGTCACCCTGTCGGCCCGCCGCGCCTGGGATTTTGAGGTTCCGTTAGCGCTGCGGGCTCGGAGAACACTCTTCATCCTAACTTATTCGATGCGTCGCGACAAGGCGGGTTACGGGCAGGTGGTGGGTCAGTTTGCTGTAGCGGCGCTGTATGAGCGCCGGAATCTATTGAATCAAAAGCCGGCGGTCATAGACCGCCGCTACAAGAAACCAACCTGACCCACTGCCTACGGGTAGGAGTGAACCATCGGCGTGGGGAGGTCATCACTCCATGCGGAAGACGAGCCAGGTAATGTCGTCGTGCTGCCGGGCTGTGCCGGCGAAGGCCTCGACGGCGGACGTGAAACGCTCGAGGGTGGCGGCGGCGCTCTCCGGGGGCGTGGCTCGAAGGAGGTCGAGCAGGCGGGCTTCGCCGAATTCCTGGTCATGTTCGTTCACGGCCTCAATGACGCCGTCGGTGTAGATAAGCAGCAGGTCGCCAGGCGCGAGCGTAGTCGAGCCCGAGGGAAAACTCGTTCCGGGATTGATGCCGAGCGGCAGGTCGCCTTCTTCCAGGCGCTCGAGTTCGCCCGAGGCTCGGCGCAGGATGGGCACGTTGTGACCGGCACGGATGTAAGTAAGGGCGCGCGTGGCGGGATTGAAATCCGCGAAAAAAGCGGTAGTGAAGCGGCGGCCGCCCAGGCTGTGGGCGCAAGCGTAATCGTTCATGCGCGCGACGATGTCGGGGAGCGGGGTGGCGCTGCTGGCCACCGTCCTCAGGCTGGCCTGGAAAGTGGCCATGAGGAGGGCGGCGGGAACGCTCTTGCCGGCTACGTCGGCGACGACCAGCAGCAGGCGCTCGGCAGCGCGCGCCGGGGCGGCGCCGTCAAGCAAGAAGGCGTCGTAGTAATCACCTCCCACGGTATTAGCGGGGCGCGAGGAAAAAGCAATGTCCACGCCGGGCACGCGCGGCGGCGTCTGCGGCACCAGCCAGTGCTGGATTTCGCGCGCGATTTCGAGGTCGCGCTTCATGGTGACACGATCCGCGAGCTCGAGCGCGAGCAGAAACACCAGTGCGCCCACCGCCAGCAATACTTCCAGCAGGTTGTCGGGCACGCTCACCTCTACGTGCCCCGCGCCGATGCCGGCCCGGCTCTTGGTGATGGCCAACAGCACGAATAACAGCGCCAGCAGCAGGAAGACGCGCCGCGCGGGCGAGAGCTTCATGAGCATCGCCCAAAAGAGCAGTTTCGAGACCCGGAAGAAACGGCGCGCGCCTTTTTCCTTGTTGAGCGCTTCCCAATCGATCTCGCGCGTGTACAGCCTGTAGCTGGCGCGCGCTTCGGAGAAAAACTGCGACCAGAGGGCTTGAATCTCCACACCGTCGGAAACGCGGTCCCAGAAACTGCCCGCGCGATGCGCGGCGCGGCTCAGCATCTCAAGCAAGCCTTGGCCCTTCGCTGGCTGGGGCGGGGACGACATAGGAGATGATTATAGCAGGCTGCTGAAGAAGAGCACCTGTCATGCTGAGCGCAGCGAAGCATCTCGCCTTGGTTCGGCCCTTTCACGCAAGAACCCAGAGCGAAATTCTTCGCGGAGTTTACCCTGAGCGGCAGGGCGAGATCCTTCGCTACGCTCAGGATGACAGTAGCAGGGGGGCTGGTGCTCGGTTGGACTCGGGCCTCCCCTCTCCCCCTGGGGGGTGAAGGGGCCGCGGACCAAAGGCGGAATGGTTACGAAGGAACGGGGCCTTACACGAAGTCCCGGCCGATCAGCCGTTCGATACGCTTGCGGATGGGCGGGTGCGTGGAGAACAGGCTGGAAAACATTTCACCTGAGGTGAGCGGCTGATAGATGTACATGTGCGCCATGTTCGGTGAGGCCTGCAGGGGGATGCGCTTCGCCCACTTGTCGATCTTGTCGAGAGCGCGGGCCAGACCTTGCGGGTTGCCGGTGATGCGGGCGCCGGTCGAGTCAGCCTCGTATTCGCGCGAGCGCGAGATGGCGAGCTGAATGAGCATGGCCGCGAGCGGCGCCAGAATCATCATGGCGAGGGCGGAAAGCGCGCCGCCCCGCCGGTTGTTGCCGCGACCGCCCCCGCCGCCAAATCCGAACAGTTCCGCGTACCAGATCATGCGCCCGATCATGGTGATGGCGCCGGCCATCGTGGCCACTACGGCGCTGATCAGGATGTCGCGATTCTTCACGTGCCCGAGTTCGTGGGCGAGTACGCCCTCGATTTCCTCATCGTCGCAGATTTCGAGAATTCCGCGCGTGACCGCCACGGAAGCGTGATGGGGATTGCGGCCCGTGGCGAAGGCGTTGGGCGAGTCAGTGGGAATCATATAGATCTTGGGAACAGGGATGTTGGCCTTGGCGGCCAGGCGCTCAACAATCTGGTAGATGCGCGGGCCGTCTTCCCGCGCAATGGGCTGCGCGCCGGACATCTTGAGCGCAATCTTATCCGAAAAGAAATAGCTGCCCAGGTTGAAGACCGCAGCAAGCACGAGGGCAAACATCATCCCGCTCTGGCCGCCCCAAAGCTGCCCGATGGCGAGTAGCAGCCCCGTCATGCCCGCGAGCAAGATGGTTGTCTTGAGATTGTTCCACATCTTTTTCCTTCCCTTTGGCCCCTACACTTGTTAGATGCTGGCCGAGGCTTGCAAGTCACTCCCAGTGTCGCAGTAGCCGAGTGCTTCCAGACCTAGTCAGGTTGAAGAGTTTCTCATCTGCAGTCACAAAGTCTGCGCCAGTCTCACGCGCCAAGGCGAGGTAGAGGCCGTCGTAGACGGAGTGCCGAAATCGCAGGGCCAAGTCGAAAGCTGCGTCAACCAGTTCTCCGACAGGGTGCAGAGGAATTCCCAGATCCTTAAACTCGTGCTGCAACCTTATCGCTTCCCCTGCGGGCAAGAGGCCGCGCATCACTCTCTTCCACAAAGTGCTGCCCACTTCCACGGGAAGTATCTCGGGGGCAAGCAGCCGAATGCGTTTTGCCGTCCACGCCTGAAATAAGGCTGCGGCCTTGTCACTGTCTGCCTCGGCCAGAAGCCACTTGGCGGCGACGCTGGCGTCGAGCACAATGTTCATCGGCTGTCCCGGTCTTCGCGAATCAGGTCGACACTATCGGGCTGGTTGGGGTACTTCTTGGCGATCTCTTCGCGTATCTTGTCGATCCTCTTCATCGCCCTAGCCGCCCCGGCCCGGCGGCGGGCCATCTCCTTCTTGTCGGCCAGCATCGCGAGAAACTCCGCATTGAGGCTGCGGCCGTGGCGCTTGGCATCTCGCCGCAGCACGGAATAGTCGGCTTCCGGTATGTTCCGCACCGTAATATTGGGCATGGTCCCTCCAGAATCCTGATGATATCATTTTGATATCACCTTGGAAAGGGTCATTTGAAAAGAGCGGAGGGGGGACATCGACAGAAAGGCAACCCTCAATCGCTTCGTGGACGTTCGCCATCAGCTCTTCCATGGTTTCGCCCTGCGTGGCACAGCCGGGGATGGCCGGCACCTCCGCCCAGTAGCCGCCTTCCTCCGCCTCGTGCACCACGACTTTGATTTTCAACGGGGTGCCCCTCTCTACTTCGTAACTCTCCAAAACTATATCATGAGGCGACAATGCAGGATGTGAGGCCGTCCGCTACGCGGGTACAGCCCACGCTTGGGAGAACGGCAAGCGTAATTATCCCCTAATCGTTATTGGCCATTCGACAAACCTCTCTATTGAGTCCATCGCCAGTCGCAGGTTGTCCTCGGTGACAGAGATTAGCTCGGGGAAAAGTTCGTCGGCAAATAGGCTTACGGGGTATTTGGATTTGTAACGTCGGTCCCGCCACCGACCAAAAGAAATGGTATGAGCTTCGTGTTGAATTGCATTCCTCGCGAGCACTATTTCTTCCAGAATCGAAAACGGGACGGGGGCCTTGTCCCAGTCACAACCCAGTAAATCCCGGAAGATTATTCTGTACTGTTCCAGCCAACCCCCATCCTGTTTTTCTTTTTTGAGCTTCGCTACAAGTTTCTCCGCTTCTCTCCACCGCCCACGATCTTTGATATAATCATTAAGGCACTCTTTAAGGGTCTGCTGAAGAGCGCTCAGACAAGCTTGCCCCAAGAGGCTCTTACACGCATTCCCCTTCTCGTATCTATCCATCACTTCTACCGGCGGACTCGGGTCCTCGTCCTCACCCGCAAAGCCGTGGGACCATTGCTCGTACTCGGCCTCTGCATCCTCCAGTACTTGATCGAAGGGCACCTTGCCCGTTGCGTAAAATTCTCTCAGTACTTCGAGCTTCTTATTAAAGAAGTATTTGATGTCCATCCGGGTTCGCCGTCCTTATCGGCACTCCTAAAGGCAGCACGGTAGCGCGGACCTGTTCTGTAAGTCCGCGGCTCGTCCGCTATGGGCAAGGGAAAGCCGCGGACCTAGAAGACAGGTCCGCGCTACCCTTCTTTTATGCTTGCCGTGCAACCTTCGCCCTGGCGGGGGCGAAGGTCATGGCGCCCTTCTTCATATCCGCATCGATCGTAAGCGAGTCGCCCGGCGCCACCTCGCCGTCGAGCAGCTTCATGGCGAGGGGGTCCTGGATGAGCCGCTGGATAGCGCGCTTGAGCGGGCGCGCCCCGAACTGCGGATCGTAGCCCTGCTCGAACAACAACTTGTGAGCCTTCGGGGTGAGCTCGATCTGGATTTTCTTTTCCGCGAGCAGGTGTCGCAGGTTCGCGAGCTGCAAGTCGATGATCTTCTCGATCTCCGGCTTGCCGAGCGCGTTGAAGATCACGATTTCATCCACGCGATTAAGGAACTCGGGGCGGAAGTGCTGGAGAAGCGCGTCGTGAATCTTCCGCTTCAGTCCCTCGCTTAACGTGCCGGCCTCGCCCACCGCGCTTTCCTGTTTCGCGGTCATCCCAATGGAATGTTCGCCGCCGTTCATCGCCTCGTGGATGAAGTGGCTGCCGATGTTCGAGGTCATGATGATGACCGTATTCTTGAAATCCACGGTGCGGCCCTTGCCATCGGTCAGGCGGCCGTCCTCGAGAATTTGCAGGAAGATGTTAAAGACGTCGGGATGCGCCTTTTCGATTTCGTCGAAAAGCAGTACAGCGTAAGGGCGGCGGCGCACCTGCTCGGTCAACTGGCCGCCTTCTTCGTAGCCCACGTAGCCGGGCGGCGCGCCGATCAGCCGTGCCACGGCGTGTTTTTCCATGTACTCCGACATGTCGAGGCGCAGCATGGCGCGCTCGTTGTCAAAGAGAAACTCCGCCAGCGCGCGCGCCAGTTCCGTCTTGCCTACGCCGGTAGGGCCGAGGAACAGGAATGAGCCGATGGGGCGGTGCGGGTCGGCCAGGCCGGCGCGGCTGCGCCGCACGGCGTTCGCAACCAGGCGGAGGGCTTCGTCCTGTCCCACGACGCGCAGGCGCAGGCGGTCTTCCATTCTGACGAGCTTCGCCACTTCGCCTTCCAGCATCTTGGTCACGGGAATGCCCGTCCAGCGCGAGACCACCCGCGCCACGTCTTCTTCGTCCACTTCTTCCTTGAGCATGCGGCCGGTCTTGTCGATGCTCTCGAGCTTGGCGTTTGCAGCAGCGAGTTCCTTATCCAGAGCCACCAGCTTGCCGTAGTGGATTTCCGCGGCCCGGTCGAGGTCGCCCTCGCGTGTGGCCCGCGCTTCGTCAACCTTCGCCTGCTCGATGGTCTCCTTCAGGCGGCGCAAGTTCGCGATGACTTCTTTCTCCGCCTTCCAGCGCAGCTTGAGCTGGTCGGATTTCTCCTTGAGCCCGGCCAGCTCTTTTTCGAGCGCCTGCAAGCGCTCGCGCGAAGCCGGGTCTTCCTCCTTGCGCAGCGCCTGCCGTTCGATTTCGAGCTGGGTCACGCGGCGCTCGATCTGGTCGATAGCGGCGGGCAAGGAATCGATTTCGATGCGCAGGCCCGAGGCCGCTTCGTCAATCAGGTCGATGGCCTTGTCGGGCAGGAAACGGTCGGCAATGTACCGATTGGAAAGAACGGCGGCGGCGACGATGGCCGAGTCCTTGATGCGCACGCCGTGATGCACCTCGTAACGCTCCTTCAGGCCGCGCAGAATGGCGATGGCGTCCTCCACCGACGGCTCGCCCACCTGGACCGGCTGGAAGCGCCGCTCGAGCGCCGCGTCCTTCTCCACATATTTCTTGTATTCGTTGAGCGTGGTGGCGCCGATGCAGCGCAGCTCGCCGCGCGCCAACGCGGGCTTCAGCATGTTGGAAGCGTCAATCGACCCTTCCGCCGCCCCCGCCCCCACCAGGGTGTGCAGTTCGTCGATGAAGAGAATGATTTGGCCGCTGGCTTCTTCAATTTCCTTGAGTACGGCCTTCAGGCGATCTTCAAACTCGCCCCGGTATTTCGAGCCCGCCACCAGCGCGCCCAAATCAAGCTGCACGATGCGCTTCGATTTGAGGGATTCCGGAACGTCACCCGCCACGATGCGCTGCGCGATGCCTTCCACAATGGCCGTCTTGCCCACCCCCGGCTCGCCAATCAGCACGGGATTGTTCTTGGTGCGGCGCGAGAGAACCTGAATGACGCGACGAACCTCCTCATCACGGCCGATCACCGGGTCGAGTTTGCCGCGCCGGGCAAGTTCCGTCAGGTCGCGCGCGTAGCGCTCCAGGGCCTGGTACTTGGCCTCGGGATTCTGATCGGTGACGCGTTGCGTGCCGCGTACGGCCACCAGCGCCTGCAGGATGGCGTCGTGCGTAACGCCCAGCCGGCGCAGGATTTGGCCCGCGGGGTCGCTGGCTTTCTTGGCCAGGGCCAGCAGCAGGTGCTCGGTCGAGACGTACTCGTCCTTGAACTGTGCAATCTCCTGGAAGGACTGATCGAATACTTCCTTCAAGCCCGGCGATAGATAGTGGTCCGTCGAGCCGCCCACCTTGGGAAGTTGCTCAATCGCCTTCTCAGCTTCCTGACTCACCGCGCTGGGTGTCACCCCCAGGCGCTGGAGAACCCCCGGAACAATACCTTCCGGCTGCTCGATCAAAGCGAGCAAGAGGTGGACCGGCTCCATTTGTTGGTTGCCGTGACGTCCGGCGATGTCCTGAGTTGCCTGGAGCGCTTCCTGAGCCTTTACCGTGAATTTGTCAAATCGCGTGGCCATGTTGAAACACCTTCTTAGCTTTCAGCTATCAGCCATCAGCTGTCAGCTCTCAGCGCTCGGAAAAAACCGCGTGCGCTTCCTTAGTCTTTGGCTAATCGCTGATAGCTGATTGCTGACAGCTTCTCTGCAATTGTACCCAATCCACCCGAGGGATGAGCCGGGATGTTCAAAGCCGTCTCGCACCTCGATCCCCCCAAACAATAAACCGCGCCGGAGACGACTGGAGCTATCAGGCTGCCCCAGGGCTCGCGACGCGGTGGAAAACCCGTGGCGCGGGAGAGGCGCCCTGCCAGACCCGTACCGTCGGGACCAAATCAGTCCTTGGTGACGTTGATCTTGATGGTCTTCGGTTTGGCTTCTTCCTTTTTGGGCATCGTCAGCGTCAGAACGCCGTCCTTGTAGTTGGCCGCAACCTTATCCGCGTCGATGCTGTTGGGGAGCGAGAAGGTCCGGGTGAAGGCTCCATAGGAGCGCTCGACACGGTGATAGCTCTGCTCCTTCACTTCCTTTTCGAACTTGCGCTCACCCTTCAGATAGAGGGTGTTGTCCACGACGCTAATCTCCACGTCCTCGGGACTGAGGCCGGGCAGTTCCGCCTTCAGCACCAGATTGTCGCCGTTTTCGTAGATGTCCACGGGTGGCGCCCAGGTCCGGGTCGAAACCTCTCCCTCGCCAAATGTGGGAGAGAAGGCTCCACGGAGCAAGCGGTCAAGGTCACGCTGAGCTGTCATCATATCTCGGAAAGGTTCAAATCGTACCATCGCCATGTTTGTTTACCTCCATCAGTTGGTCTTTCTAAATCCTTAGTACACGCATATCATAATATATGACTATGTTACTGTCAAGTATTATTTTTTGCTTTTTATCAATGACTTACAGTAATCAACGGCTGCTCAAACGCCACGAAACCTTTGTGACTGGCTTCCCGAGGCTTCCGCGAGTCCCTCGCCGCCGAAGGCTCACCTAGGCCCTGCCGTCGCGGGCTTCTGCGCCCCCTGCTGGAGTTCTGCCTCGCTTGTCCCTTCGGGGGGGAACGGCGCTGGGAGCTCCCCCGGTATGGCCTGCCCCCACGACGTTACCACTTGGCTCTTCAACGCCCGAGCGTAAGGGTGTCTTGCTCCCCGCGCGCAAATCTGCGATTATGGGGAGTTTCAGCAGGAGCAACAATCAAACCTGGGAGGCCATCGTGCCATTCAATCTTAAGCATCAGAGTCACACGATCACGGACGGACGCGACCGCGCCGGGGCGCGCGCCATGTACAAGGCCATTGGGTTCACGGACGCTGACTTGGCGAAGCCCATCGTCGGCATCGCCAACACCTGGATTGAGACCATGCCTTGCAACTACCACCTGCGGCAACTGGCGGAAAAGGTGAAGGCAGGTGTGCGCGCGGCCGGCGGCACTCCCATGGAGCTGAACACCATCGCCATTTCCGACGGCGTGACCATGGGCACGGAGGGGATGAAGGCTTCACTGGTCAGCCGCGAGGTGGTGGCCGACTCGATCGAATTGGTCGGCCGCGGCCACATGTTTGACGCCATGGTGGCGCTGGTCGGCTGCGACAAGACCATTCCCGGTGGGGCCATGGCGCTCATACGGCTGAACGTTCCGAGTGTCCTCCTTTACGGGGGCTCCATTGCCGCGGGGCGCTTCCAGGGTCGCGATGTGACGATTGTTGACGTTTACGAGGGCGTGGGCGCCAATGCCGCCGGCCTCATGACCGACGCGGAATTGAAGCAATTGGAGGACGCGGCGTGTCCGGGGGCCGGCGCCTGCGGCGGCCAGTTCACCGCCAACACCATGTCCACGGTGATGGAGTTCATCGGCCTTTCTCCCCTGGGAGCAAACAGCGTTCCGGCTCTCGACCCGCAGAAGGACGAAGTCGCCTACCAGTGCGGCGAGATCGTGATGGACCTGCTGAAGCGGGGAGTCAAGCCGCTGGACATCCTCACCCGCAAAGCTTTCGAAAACGCCATCGCCAGTGTGGCGGCCACCGGTGGTTCCACCAACGCCGTGCTGCATCTGCTGGCCATGGCGCGCGAAGCCAACGTCCCACTGACCATTGACGACTTTGACGCCATCAGTTCGCGCACGCCCATCATCGCGGATTTGAAACCCGGCGGGCGGTACGTGGCCGTCGATGTGCACCGCGCGGGCGGAATTCCGCTCATTGCCAAGAAACTGCTGGAGGCCGGTTTGATCGATGGCTCGCAGATGACCCCCACCGGCAAGACCATCGCCGAGGAAGTCGCGCACGTCAGGGAAACGCCCGGGCAGGATGTGGTGAGGCCCGTCTCGAATCCCGTAAAGAAAACCGGCGGCCTGGTCATCCTGAAAGGGAATCTCGCGCCCGAGGGCTGCGTCATCAAAGTGGCCGGCGTCGAGCGCACCTACCATCGCGGGCCGGCGCGGGTCTTCGATTGCGAAGAAGACGCCATGCGCGCCGTCACGGCCAAAAGCATCAAGGCCGGCGATGTCGTGGTGATTCGCTATGAGGGCCCGCGCGGCGGGCCTGGCATGCGGGAGATGCTGGGAGTAACCGGCGCCATTGTGGGCGAAGGCCTGGGCGAATCCGTCGCCTTGCTGACCGACGGCCGCTTCAGCGGCGGCACGCACGGCTTGATGGCGGGTCACGTGGCTCCGGAAGCGGCGCGGGGTGGGCCGATCGCCGCCGTGGCCGACGGCGACACGGTCGTGGTCGACATCGAGAAGCGGCGCATCGACATGGAAATCTCCGACGCTGAAATCCAGAAGCGCCTCGCCACTTGGCGCGCCCCCGAGCCGCGTTATAAGAGGGGAGTGTTCTCCAAGTACGCGGAGCTGGTCTCCTCCGCCTCGGAAGGGGCCGTGACGTTCGTAAAGTTCTGAGAGTTGGCGGTAAAGGTGTCATTTGCGAGAAACGGGCGCTCCAAGGTGCAGTCATTCCCGCGAAAGCGGGAATCTACTCCGCCAGCCATTGGAAATGCGCCCCAGACGGACTGGATTCCCGCTTGCGCGGGAATGACCAGTGTTTCGAAAGGGATCCCATTCCAGATGGCACCAGCGCTCATTTTCTTGCCGCGTTCCCTCGGAATGTGCAAAAATGTTCAGGCGTGGAAGGTGCGGCGAAGCGGTGAGTGTGCCTGGACCTTCCCGTCAGGGCGACAAGACATGACCAAGGAGAGGCATTGAATCCCGACCTCAAATCCGTCATCGAACTCCAGCAGGTTGACCTGAAGGTGGCGGAGTTGGCGGTATTGATCGATTCACTGCCCGCCCAGATTCAGACCCTGCAGTCCCAACTCGATGACTTCATCCACGCCCACGAAGAGCGCAAGAAGCGCCTGGCCGCCAATCAGAAAGAGCGGAAGAACCTGGAAGGCGATGTCGAGATCATCCAGGAAAAGATCACCAAGCACAAAGATCAGCTTTACCAGGTCAAAACCAACGAACAATACAAGGCCATGCTGAAGGAGATTGCGGGCGAAGAAACCAACATCCGCGCGATTGAGGATCAGATCCTGGAGAAAATGATTGAGGCCGAAGATCTCCAGCAACACGTCCAGGACGCGGCAGCGCGGCTGGAGGGTGAGAAAGCGCGCGTGGCGGGTGAGATCAAACGGCTGCAGGATGAACGCCAGACGGATCTGGATGAGCGCGAGCGCCTGCAGGCGCGGCGCACGGAACTTACCGCGGCACTCAGCGACTCAGTCCGGAACCTGTACGAACGCCTCCGCTCTTACCGAAACGGGATCGCGCTGGCGGAAGTGCGCGAAGGCCTCTGCACCGCGTGCAACGTCCGGCTGCGGCCGCAGGTCTACAATGAAATCCGGAGCAGCGATGTCGTGCTGACGTGTGAAAACTGCAGCCGGATTGTCTATTATGTCGAGCCTCCGCCCGCGGAGCAGGCAGAGGGCAATGACCAGAGCGCGGGAGCAGCAGTCTGAGCGGACTCATTCCCTGTGCCTGGGCGCGAGAACCGGCGACGGCTCAATCCCCCTCATAGGACGGAATTCCAACCCGGGTACATCTTCCCGCATGATGAGCTCATCTGAAGTCGTGGCGCACGTGGACGGTGGCTCGCGGGGAAACCCGGGCCCGGCCGCTTACGGCGTGGTCATGGAAACTGCGGCCGGCGAGCGCGTCGCAGCGTTTGCGAAGTTCCTGGGAGAAACCACCAACAACTTTGCGGAATACCAGGGCCTGCTGGCAGCCTTGGACTACGCTCTCGGCCATCACCATCTCCGCCTGCGTGTGGTAACGGATTCCGAGTTGATGGCCCGCCAGATCTCCGGGCGCTACAAGGTTCGCAGCTTTGACCTGAAACCGCTGTACGACAAGGCCCAGGCGATGATCGCGCGCCTGGAATCCTTCTCGATCCGCCACGTCCCGCGAGAGCACAACCGCGCCGCCGACCGTCTGGCGAACCAAGCACTGGATGCCGCGGAAGCGGGCCTCGCTATGCCCCCAGCGCCCGCACCCCACGCTGCCTCGGCGCGACTTGCAAACACCGCTCCGGGCGAACCTCTGCACACCTCCGCGACGTTTCAGAGTGGGGTGCTCAGGCCGCACGAACGGCTTCCTCTCTTCGACGGCGAGAAAGTGGAGTTGGAAATTCGCCGCAAGAAATGAACTGCCTCGCGAGACTGGCCGACCAAGATGGCTGGGTTACGCAGGCTGCGGAAAAACTCTTCCCTGCTGTCATTCTGAGCGAAGCGAAGAATCTCGCTCTGTGCATTTTCATGGCAATGCGAGATTCTTCGTCGGTCGCCGTGGCGACCTCCTCAGAATGACAGTCCCGGCGGGTTTCCCCGCAGCCTGTACGGCGCCGCGCGGGATCTCCTGTATAATGTCACTGCACGCGGGCGCGGCCTGTAGTTTCCGCGCTCTGGGCGGCCAGCGGGCACTCCGCAGCGCGGAATTCGCGAGAGAAATCCAAAGAGGCACAATTCTATGGCACAGCGAATGGTGAAATGCGTGATGCTCAAGAAGGAACTTCCGGGCCTGGATGAGCCACCCTGGACCGGGGAGCTCGGGCAGCGCATTTACGATAACGTCTCCCAGCAAGCGTGGAACTTGTGGCTTGACCACTTACGGATGCTGATCAACGAATATCGCCTGGTGCCTTCCACGAAGGAAGCTCAGGATTTCATCGCCCATCAAATGGAGCAATTCTTTTTCGGCGCAGGCACAGCACACCCGCCCCAGTTTATCCCGCCCCAGTGAAAGCCCTGAGCCCCGCTGGCCACGCGGCGGATCGAACCAATGACGGGGTTCTCTCGCAGGATGGATTCCTGTTCCCAGCCCGGGACTTGCCGTGGTAACGGCGCTCTTGCCCAGCCCAGTGATTCTTGATTTTTGTCCATCCCCCTCTGTAACATGCTACCCTCTCAGGGAAGGCTCTTTGCAGTGGGCCATGGTGCGCGGCCGGGGCAGGTGCGACGGGCTCGCAGGTAAAAACCTTCCGAGGCATTGGACTTCAACCTGGTTTCGGATTCATAGGGGTTATATGCGATCCTGGGCATCACCACTCCTCAGGTTTCTCGGACTTAGTGCTGGCTTGCTGACCTGCGTTGTGGCGCTTCAGGCAGCGCCTGCGGCGGGCGGGGCTGCAGTTTTCAAGCAGAAGTGCTCAATGTGCCATGGCGCCGACGGCAAGGGGTTTGCCGCCATCAAGACTCCGGATTTCACCGACCCGAAATGGCAAGCCTCCCTCAAGGACAACGGGATAGGGGAGGCGATCAAGAACGGCAAGAAGGGGACGACTATGCCCGCCTTCGGGGATAAGCTGAAGGATGAGGAGATCCAGGCGCTGGTGGGCTATATTCGTTCCTTCGGCAGCAGGAAGAAGTAGCCGCGCCTTTCCGCACTGCGGCAGGGGAGTTCCGCGGCTGTGGCGGAACGGTCACGGGTACGAAATCGCCACTTGCCAACCTGGCCGGATCGGGGTAGCATCGGCTGCAAAACCAATTTGGGAGGTCGGGATAAGCCTAAGAATTGGACGCTTCCTCGGAATGCATCGTAGAGCTTCGAAACGTTTGTAAGCGTTACGGGGAGCACGCCGCCCTGGAAGACTTTACGCTCGCCGTGCGGCGGGGCGAATTCCTGACGCTTCTGGGCCCCAGCGGTAGTGGCAAGACCACTTTGCTGCGCCTGGTGGCCGGCTTCGAGTTACCGCAGGGGGGGCAAGTCCTGATCAATGGGCACGACGCTTTCCTCCTCCCTCCTTACCATCGCAACGTCAACACGGTCTTTCAGCACTACGCCCTCTTTCCGCACTTGACAGTCTTCCGTAACGTGGCCTTCGGGCTGGAGCAGAAGAAGTTGCCCCGGGCGGAGATTCAACGCCACGTGCGAGCCATACTGGAGATGGTGGAGTTACCCGGCAAGGAGGATCGGTATCCCCAGCAATTGAGCGGCGGCGAGATGCAGCGCGTAGCGCTGGCGCGGGCCCTGGTTCTGGAACCGGCGGTGCTGCTTCTGGACGAGCCGCTCGGTGCGCTCGACCAAAAGCTTCGGCAACAAATGCAGGTGGAGTTGAAACGGCTGCGCGAGCGCCTGGGGATCACCTTCATTTTCGTGACGCACGACCAGGAAGAAGCCCTGGTGATGTCGGACCGCGTCGCCGTGATCAACCACGGGCGCCTCGAACAAGTGGGGACGGGTGAAGAAATCTATGAACGCCCGCGGACGCATTTCGTGGCGGAGTTCATGGGGGTCGAGAATTTCTTCGAGGTCAGCTGCGTCGCTCACACTCCGGAGGGGACGCGCTTCGAGACAGCCGGCGGTCATGCTTTGTGGGCTTCGAACTCCGTGGACCTGCCGGAGCGTTCCCACGCCACGCTCGCCGTGCGGCCCGAGTGTGTGCGGCTGACGCGTGGTCTTCCCCGGGAGAATGGGAGCCGGCTCAACGTGCTGAAGGGTGAACTCGTCGACTCCATCTACGAGGGAGGCAGACGCCGTTGGGCGGTGCGCATTGCCAATGGCCAGCGGGTGGTCGTGCGGGATACCAATTCCGCCCGGGACACGCGGCCCAACGGCGACGCAAGCGGACCGAGGGTTTACCTCTCCTGGGATTCCGCCAAGAGCCTGGTCTATCCGCACAACGGTGCGGAACCCCATTGACTCGCTTTCGCATGAAAGAAGACTCTAACCCCACCCCACCCAGGTCCATGTTTTCCTAGCGCGGCGGCGTGAACGCTGGCGCCAGAGCGAATACAAACCAGCCCTCGCGCCAAACCATGGGCTGCCACGTGCGCCGGCGGCAACAGATCTGTAACCAAATATGTGTTGAGGCCATCTCTTAAATAGGGCTCAACAGGCTGCGGAGAAACCCGTCGGGACTGTCATTCTGAGCATGGATAGCCGAAGGGCAGGCTATCCGTGATGTCAGAAACGGGAGCCACAGGGTAAGGCCGAAGGGTAGGTTTTTCGCGCCCTGCAAGGGCACAAGATAGTAGCCGGGGGCAACGCCCCCGGAAAGCGCCATGCTCGTTCCCCCGACCCTGGAGGGGTCGCATGACCCAGAGCCGCAGGAGGCGGGACCGGCGTGACGCCACCCGGATTCGACCCTTTCAGGGTCGGGCCTTGTCGGGGGCGCGTTTTCCGGGGGCGTTGCCCCCGGCTACTCTATCGATCCCCTGCGGGGATCGATGGACAGCGCCGAAGAAGCTCTGGGGGCCTTAAGGGCAGGAAAACACATTCGCCGCCCTAGGCCTAGGTTGGTCAAGGAAAGCAAGTAACTCATTGAGTTTCTGCAAGACGCGCACTGGACGACGACGCAAAACCTCCGGCGGCGCGCCCGGCAAGTTTTCGCGAGAATTCATCCGGCGGGTGAAGTTCGATAAATCCCATGACCGGGAGGGAATCGTGACTGCGGAAAAGGTAGTTAAGACTGATGCCGAGTGGAAGGATCTCCTCACTCCGGAGCAGTATGAAGTGACGCGCCAGAAGGGGACCGAGCGCGCCTTCTCCGGCCAATACTGGAACTTGCACGAGGAGGGAGTGTTCCGTTGCGTCTGCTGCGGCACCGCCCTCTTTAGTTCCCAAACCAAGTTCGATTCCGGCACGGGCTGGCCGAGCTTCTGGGAACCGGCAGCCGACGAGAACGTCTACCGCGAAACCGACCGGAGTCACGGCATGGAGCGCACGGAAGTCCGCTGTGCCCGGTGCGAAGCGCACCTCGGCCACGTGTTTGAAGGCGGCCCGCCACCCACCCATCTTCGTTTCTGCATCAATTCCGCTGCGCTCAAGTTTGTGAAGAGTGAATGAGCAGGCGACGGAGCTTTGATTCCCACCCAGGCGTCGTTGTGTAACGACGCTTCCACCTTCGAGCCGGGAATGCCGGAGCCGTGCGGAGGCAGCAGATCCCTCACCCGCCCGCCGCCGGCCGACATGCAGCGGCCGCCCACGGATTAATCTGGTGCCCTGATGGCGGCGAGTTGCTTCTCTAGAGCGGCGAGCGCACTTTCGAGCATCGCGAGATGGCGGGGGTTCTGGCTAGCCTGGATTTGTTGCAGCACGTGGGTGCGCGCGAGCAGCAGCGTTTCCCTCTTCCGTAGCGTTGCAGTCATCTCGGGCGTGACGGAATGCTTGGCAGGTTTCGTCGCGTCGGACCGCGCGGATTCGATCTGCGACTCAACCGATTTGCTTTCCCAGCCTCTGGCCATGTCCTTCCCGGTCAATAGACTACTCGTTTCTATGCCGTCCGGCAATCTGTAAGCGGACCCGGCTTTCGTAGAGGCCGCCTTTAGCAGGTAAGTCTTTCAATCCATGATGCCGCCCTGAAGGGCGCCGCTGCGAAAAGCAGCCGCAGAAGCGGCCCTTCTTACTTTGGAGGTCTCTCGCCCCCACCCAGGCTGCGCCGCGCCGTGGCACGGCCCCTGCTTCTCCGCCGTTGCAATTGCCCCTCGGTTCATCTATCGTCATGCGCGTGTGTCGGTGATGGTTTCCTTCTCCGGGAGGGGGCAAACGCGAGGGGCAGGGATCGTCCGTGGCAGCGAATCGACTTCAAGTGGTGGGGGCAAACATGAAAGACCTGATTCGAATCTTCTGGGCAGGGTGCATTATGCTCATGCTGCTCGGCGTTAACGCTGCGCAAGGTCAAACCTACAACCTGATGCCGCAGCCGGCGCAACTCACGCCGGGCTGGGGGCGCCTCGCGATCGACGGCAGTTTTCGAGTTGCGCTCGAAGGATACCAGGAGCCGCGTCTGGAGGCTGCGGCGGCGCGCCTTATTCGGCGACTCGCCAAACAGACCGGCATTCCCTTAAGCTACGGGCTCGGGACGGATCCCGGCATAGCGACGCTCGTGCTCCATTGCGATCACGTAGGGGAGCAAGTCCAGTCCATCAAAGAAGATGAGTCCTACCAACTCGAAGTCGTGTCGCGACAGGCTCGCCTTACGGCGCCTACTCCGGTGGGCGTGCTGCGAGGAATCGAGACCTTTCTGCAGCTCGTCACTCTCGATGCGCAGGGATTCGGTGCGCCGGGCGTGCGCATCGAGGACCACCCGCGGTTCTCCTGGCGTGGCTTGGTCATTGACGTGGCCCGCCATTGGATGCCCGAGGACGTTCTGAAGCGCAACCTTAATGCCATGGCCGCCGTGAAGCTCAATGTGCTGCACCTTCACCTCACGGACGATCAGGGCTTCCGAGTCGAAAGCAAGGAATACCCCAAACTTCAGGAGATGGGCTCGGACGGCCACTATTACACCCAGGCCCAAATTACCGATCTGGTCGCCTACGCGCGTGACCGGGGCATTCGCATCGTCCCGGAAATCGAGATGCCCGGCCACTCCACGAGTTGGTACGTGGGGTACCCCGAACTCTCCAGCGGCCCCGGGCCGTTTCAAATCGAACGCCATTGGGGCATCTTCGATCCCGCCCTGGATCCGACGCGCCCGGAGATCTACACCTTCCTCGACGGTCTGATCGGCGAGATCGCTGCGCTCTTTCCCGATGAGTACCTCCACGTGGGCGGTGACGAGGTCAACGGGAAGCAGTGGGATAGGAATCCGCAAATCCAGGCTTTCAAGAAAGCGCACGGGCTCAAAGACAACACTGACCTGCAGCTTTACTTCGAACAACAGCTTCTGCCCATTGTCCAGAAGCACGGCAAGAAAATGATTGGATGGGACGAGATCTTTCGTCCCGATCTTCCCAAGGATGTTGTGGTGCACTCTTGGCGCGGGCCGGAGTCTCTGGCCCAGACGGCACGGCTGGGTTACATGAGTATCCTCTCCAACGGCTATTACCTCGACTTCGCCCTGCCGCCTGCGGCCTATTACCGGGTCGATCCCCTGGGCGGCGCCGCCCAAAGCCTCACGCCCGAGCAGGCGTCGCGCATCCTGGGCGGGGAGGCCTGCATGTGGAGCGAACTCGTATCAACGGAAAACGTTGACTCCCGCATCTGGCCCTCGACCGCCGCCATCGCGGAAAGGTTCTGGTCTCCGCAGGACGTGCAGGACGTGGGTTCCATGTATCGAAGGCTCGATGTAGTCAGCCGCGAACTGGACTGGGTGGGGGTGACGCACCTCTCCAGCTACCCGTTGATGCTCACTCGTCTGGCCGGGGTGCGCTCCCCGGAGGTGCTCGAAACGCTGGCTGACGTCGTGGAGCCTGTCAAACATTATAACCGCCAGGACGCGCGCGAATACACCAGCTTCACCCCCCTGAATCGCCTGGTTGACGCCGCGCGCCCGGAGAGTGTAAAGGCGCGGCTCTTCTCCGAACTGGTGGATCACTTGGGCGCGAATAGGGACGCGGTGCGCAAGCAACTGCTCGCTTGGCGCGATAGCCGTGAGGCGCTGCTTCCCCTCTTGCAGCAGTCCGCGCTGCTGGAGGAAGCCCTGCCTCTGGTGGAAGACCTTTCCGCAGTGGCGCAAGCCGGGCTCCAGGCGTTGGACTACCTCGACGCCGGCAAGCCTGCCCCGCCGTCCTGGGTCAAGGATCAGCTCACGGTGCTGGGCTTGGCGGCCAAGCCCCGCGCGGAAGTCATGCTGATGATCGTGCCGCCGGTTCGCAAGCTTGTGGAGGCCGCCGGGAAGGGGTCGTTTTAGGCGCTGGGGCGGGCTGTGAGTAAAAGAGACGAGGTGAAATGAGCGAGATGCGTCTTACCCGATGGACCAAGGCGATTTGTCTTGCGGTGTTTGTGTGCGCTGCTTTCGTAATTCAGGCGGGGTGTCAGGAGGGAAACGAAATTCCCCTGTGGCCCCAGGAAGCTCCGGGGGCCAAAGGCAATGAGCCGATTGACCGTCCTACGATTCTCCTCTCTTTGCCTTCGGCCGAAAAGCCCACACCCGCGGTCGTCGTCTGTCCCGGAGGTGGCTATACGGTGCTGGCCATGGATCACGAAGGCCGGCAGGTGGCGGAATGGTTGAACAATCTGGGGATTGCCGCTTTCGTCCTGAAGTATCGCCTCGCGCCGCGCTATCACTATCCCGCGCCGCTGCTCGACGCGCAGCGCGCCCTGCGCTACGTTCGGGCCAACGCGAAACTCTACAACCTGAATCCGCACGAGGTCGGCATTATGGGTTTTTCGGCGGGCGGGCACCTGGCCGCTCTGGCGGCGACGCACTTTGACGAAGGCAAACCTTCCGCCGCCGATGCCATCGACCGCGAGAGTTCGCGCCCGGACTTCCTGGTGCTGGGGTATCCGGTGATTTCCTGCACCGCTCCCTTTTTGCACGCCTGGTCGTGCAAGCAATTGCTGGGAGATCATCCCGATCCCAAGTTGGCTGATCTGGTCTCGAACGAGAAGCAGGTGACGCCGAAAACTCCGCCCACGTTTCTGTTCCACACCAACGACGATGACGGAGTCTCGCCCGAAAACAGCGTCGCCTTTTACCTGGCTCTGCGCAAGGCGGGTGTTCCGGCGGAACTTCACATCTACGAACACGGTGCACATGGTGTGGGCCTCGCACCTCAAGACCCCGTGTTGTCGTCATGGCCCAAGCGTTTGGAGGATTGGTTCCGCGTGCGCGGGCTGCTCCCGAAAAATGTAGTGCCCGAAGACGCCATCCGGAAGCCTTGAGGCGGCGCTAGCCCCAATGCTGTTCACTTAAGGGGTTTCGGCTTTTCAATTTGCTCCTGGGTGACCCCCTCACCCGTCCCGCCCCGGCTGGTCAAAGCGCCGGTTGCGGTCCACCCTCTCCCCCAAGGGGGCGAGGGCAGAAAAATCAAATCAACGCTCCCCTCGCCTCCTTGGGAGAGAATGGTCGGCGCGAGGGAGATGTCTTGATTTGGCGGCAATCAGCTTTGTGCAGAAATTCGGGAAATGACCCTGCGGAGTGCTTCGGCGAAAATCCCGGGGGCGGGCAAAAGGCTCAGGACGAGGAAGCCTTCGGTGGGAAAATCATAGAAGTGGCCCGGATGCACGATCACACCTTCCTGGGTGAGTAATTCCACCGCCCAATCCTCGTCGTTGCGCGTGGAGGGGACGCGCAGGATGGTGTACCAACCACCTTCCACTTCGAGCCTGCTCACGGGCAATCCGCGCGTAAGCAGTTCATCGAGCTTCCGCAGATTCGCCTTCACCCGTTCCAGAATTTGCGGTTGGATCTTGTGCCGATGGGCGAGCCAGCGGGGCGTGGCGAGCGCCGCGGGGGCGCTGACGGAAAGGTAAGTGTCCGCGATCACTTCCAGGCGCGCTTGCGCGTCGCTGCGAAGTTCGCGCGGCCCATTCACCACAATCCAGGCCAGCTTCATCTGCGGCAGAGCCGAGATCTTCGAGAGCCCGCTGAGCGTAAACGTCAGCGCGTCGGAGGCCTGAGCGTGGCTCATGACCCGGTCCGGGTCCGCCGCGAAGGCATAGTCCGCGAAGACTTCGTCGGCGATGACGGCCGCTTGCGAGCGGCAAGCGAGTTCAACCAACCGCAGCAACTCGCCCTTTTTGACGTAGGAGCCTGTGGGATTGTTAGGGTGCACGATCAGCACGGCGCGCGTGCGGGATTCCCATCGCGAACTGAGCGCTTCAAGATCCCCCTGCCAGCCCTCGTCGTAAACCAGCGGGTAAGGCCGCACTTCGACATCGTTCAGCCCGCCCAGGAAATCGAAAAGTGGATAGCTCGGCTGCGGCGCCAGGATGCTGTCGCCGGGGTCCGCCAAAAGCCGGAACACGAACGAGTAAGCTTCGCTGGTGCTGGTGGTCAGGAAGATCTGGTCGGGGTGGATCTCGACTCCGCGCTCGGCGTAATACTGTGCCACTGCTTCCCGCGCCATGAGCAGGCCGCGCGGATCAGGCTCGTAGGTGAGGGCGCGGGGGTTGGGGAGGGCCGCAAGAATCTCTTCCGCATCGATCGTGAAGCCGCAGCGCGTGGGATTTGACTCCGTCAGGTCCAGAAGCGGCAGGCCACGCTCGCGGCGCTGGCGCACAAGTTCAGAAAGGCGATTGGGGGTAAGCGACCAGCCCGTGCGGGATGCGAACATGCGTTGAATCCCCATGCGTGCCCGGAGATGAATCGTGCTTGCTTGCCCCGTGCGCTACGCAACCGACTTGAGAACCTTCAGCAAACCTTCCAGTGACTCGCGCGAGCTTTCGAGGGAATTTCCATCCGGCCGGCGGTAATGTGTCTCAAGTGAGATCGTCCCCCGGTATTCATCCCGGAGCAAAGCCTGGAACTGCCCGCGAAAGTCCACATCGCCGCTGCCCACCGGCAGCCAGCGTGTTTTGCCGGTGCTGGGATCACGCTTCGCATCCTTCACATGCAGGTGGGGGAAAAGGCCGCGCACGTGTTTGTACCCATCGGGGTAAGGGATTTCATCCAACACCACGGCGTTGGCCGGATCCCACATGGCGCGCAGGGCTGGCGAGTTGATGTCGCGAACGAGGCGCCCCAGCTCTTTGCCCGTGCCGATGTTGCACGCAGGTTCGTTCTCGAGCAGCAGCGTCATCTTACTCTGGGCCGCCACGGCTGCGGCTTTCGCCAGGCGCTCGCGCACATGCGGGTACGCTTTCTCGGGGTCCTCAACCCGCCAGTAGCTGAAGATGCGAATCTTCTGGGTGCCGAAGAGGCGCGCGATCTGGAAGGATTTCTCGAGGAGATCCTCCGTGTCCTGGTCCGTGAAGGTGGCCATAAACGTATCGCGCTTCTCGGAAGGCTGGGCGGGCATTTCCGGCAGATTGTACTTGAAGAGGGGCGACGCGATCTCCGCGACCTGCGCGTGGTGCTTCTCGATGATTTGTTTGGCGCGCTCCAGATCGGAGGGGGAGAGTGTCATGATGTTCCTGCCCCAGAGCTCGCGCAATTCACAGTAAGATAGTGAGTAGCTGGCAATAAAGTCGAGCGCCTTATCGAGGTCCTGGGTTATTTCATCCGTGATGACGCCCAATTTGGACGACAGGGAATCCTTTCCAGGTTCCGCTGCGCCGAGTGTCGCGCTGGCGCCGAGCGCCCCCAGCGCCAGGCAGAAGTTCCTGCGAGTCCAGTGTTCTTCCATCGTAAGCCCCCAATCAGGTCTGCGATTTCGCACGTGAAGAAGAAATCCCTCACGCGCGCCCCTTCCGGGCTGGCAAGCGCCGCGGCAGGCCGGCGTCATCATAACAACGACCGGCTCGAGGCTCAATAACTGATGTTGTTGTGATCCTGGGAGTGGCAGCGCAGCGTGCACGAGCCCTGGAAGGTGGTTGATCCGGGCGCCGGCGTGAGGTCCGTCCAGATGGGCCCAACCCCGGTGCTGCTGGGCACGACGATATTGAGATCGAAATTCACCAGGCTGCCATTGCGCGTGGCCGTCCCATTCGGCACGCCGTGAGGATCGTGGCAGGTGGCGCAGGAAGCAATCTGCATATGCGTCCAGTGCTGCTTGAAGCTGTCGTTATTTCGCAGGCTCTGCTCGCTGTGGCACTTGAAGCAGAGGGCATAATTGGAGGACGCGTAGGGAATGTTGGGCGTGTTCCCCGGAATGCCCGCCGCGCTCTCGATGACATAGCTTCGTTCCAGGATGTGGTTGACGTTGGAGCCGTGCGGGCCGGCGGGATCCGTGTAGGTGCTGCCCAAGTTGCGCCCGGTATCATTCGAGTGGCAATCCACACAGTATATCTGGGCCGATCCGGACAGGGTGCGGCCCGAGAGGGGGGCGCCATTTCCATCCGCGGGGGAGGAGAGCAGGCTGGGAACGGCTCCGCCGGGGCCCCAGCTCAGACCGCGGGCGCGGGTCACGGGATGCCAAGAGGCTCCGGAGGAAAATGCCAGGCGCAAGTCGCTCGAGGGGCTTTGCCGGGTTGGCAAGGGGCCGTAGGTCTGATAGCCCGGCAATTGCGGCCTGTTGAGATTGTAGCTGTGGCACTTGAAGCAGGTCTCGTACTCGTACAGGGCGTCGCCGCTGCCACGGCGAGCATCGCGCGGAGAGCCATCCGCGGCAATTCCACTTACCCCCAGGAGCGCGGCGGAGAGTTGTGGCGGCGTGGGTGGAGTCGAGTCGCCATGCGCCGCATGCGGGTTGTGGCAGTCGTCGCAGGCCGCGTGGCGGGTCTGAATACTTCCCGGCGCTTCCGCGGGGTCGTGGCCAGCCTGAAGCCCGAGCGAGGGGTGGACGTATATCTTGCGCGCAAATTCCGACTTCATATCGGGAAGTTGCGTCAACTGGTTCCCATCATGACACTGGAAGCAGATCTGATCGGTTTCCCCTTTCAGTAACTGGCTGGCTTCGTGGGCCGTATGGGGACGATGGCAGGCCTCACAGCCGTTGGTCGTGGTCGTGGTGTAACCGGTGTGCGCACCCAACCAGGTGATTCCACCATTCGTCTGGGTGTTGTAGCGGTTTGCCGCGGTCTTATGGCTGGAAGGCAGGCCCTGGGCACCGCCCCAACTCCACAGGTTCGCCCCTGTCCCGCCTTTCAGCTCGTGGCAGGAGGTGCAGATGGCCGCGCCCGAATTGTTCTTCACCAGGAAACGGTTCTCGACCGGGTCGATCGATTCGCTGTGGGGGTCATGGCAGGTCGTGCATTGCAGCAAGCCCTTCCCGTCCAGGCGGACAGGATCGCCGTGCTGCGGGAGAGACTCGCCAAAGTTTGCTGGTCCAGCCCATTGTGGTTGTAGCTGAAATCGCCGTTGAGGATCAAGTGATCGATGGCGCGGAAGTTCGCGCTGGTGTTGAGGGTCGAGGAGTTCGAGCTTTCCGTGAGCGCGTTGAAAGGAAGGTTGATGGGAGGCCCCCCCGACGGGACGTCTCCACGGGTTATTGGCTTCAGACGACGATTTGTCGCTTACCAGCTTATGAAGCTTTGGTGCGGACTAATCTCGAGTTCCAGCGTGCAAAATCGAGTCCCGGCGAGCTGCTTTACGGAATCAGCTTTTGCGTTGTGGAAATTAGCTCAGATTGAGTGGTTTCGCTACAAGAGGAGGGCAGGGCTTGCCGACTAATCTTCCATGTATCAAGAAATTTAGCGACTTGCTGCCCTTTCGCAAGACAAAAACTGCCTGAGTATGGCGACGATGTTGCTGTAGGTCTCTGACTAGGGTCTGGATGTGACATTATGGCCGGTTGTGTGATCAGAACTCGCACCCGGGCGGTTGTCAAATTCCTTCTCATTCTTCTGAAATTGTGGGAGTACTTTTATGACGAAACGCAACCGGAAATGCAGAATCTGGGCTTGGCTGCTTGTGGCCTCTGCGACGCTGGTCTCCGGCGTCACCCTTTTTGCCCAGACGCAACCCGCAGCTACAGCATCCTCCTCCGTCTCCTGGCGCGCACCGGCCGAAGCGAAGGCCGCGGCACAGAGCGCGCAAGCGCAACCAGCGGCGAGGGGGGACGGAGACTACGTCGGGACAGAAACTTGCGTGGGCTGTCACAAGGATCAGGAGAGGCGTTTCAAGAACACGGTCATGGGGAAGATCTACGCCCATCCCCGGACTGAAATAGAAAAGCTTGGTTGTGAATCCTGTCACGGGCCCGGCAAAGCTCACGTCGCGGCTGGTGGCGGCAAGGACACCATCCCCCTCCGCTTCGGCAAGGATTCCAACAACTCGATCGCAGAGCAAAATGCCGCTTGCTTAGCGTGCCATTCACGCGGCAACCGGCTGTTTTGGAAGGCCAGCCCGCACGAATCACGCGGGATGGCCTGTGTGGACTGCCACCAAGTCAAGCAGGACCTGCAGGTCTCGCTCTCGTCCGACACCCGTTTCAACGCCCCGCTGAGCGAGAATAGGGGGGTCAAGAAGTCGCAGCCGGAACTCTGTCTGCAGTGTCACCAGATGCGCAGAGCACAGTTGCAGCGCTCCTCGCACATGCCGTATCGCGAAGGCAAGGTGACGTGCACAAGCTGTCACAACCCGCACGGCACTCCCAACCCGAAGCAGCTGATTCAGAGCACGGTCAACGAGAACTGCCTGACCTGCCATACCGAGCGCCGTGGTCCTTTCCTGTGGGAGCACCCGCCGGTGATGGAAAACTGCGCCAATTGCCATGAGGCGCACGGCACCAACAACCCGCAGTTGCTCAAGGTGCGCATGCCTCGGGTTTGCGATACCTGTCACGTCACCAGTCGTCACCCAACTACCCCGACAATTCTCAACTCTGTTCGGGATTTCAACCGGGGTTGCACGAACTGCCATTCCGCGATCCACGGATCGAACCATCCCTCCGGGAACATGTTCCTGCGCTAGGAAGGAGAGAGCAATGAAACTGATGAGACAGCCTACGATACTGGTACTGCTCGCGCTGCTGCTCGTCCCGAGTCTGCTGTTCGGCCAGGAAGCGCCTGCGCAACAGGAACAGCCCGCAACGCATGGGAGCGTCGAGTTTGGAGTTCGGCATATCTGGGGCGATGAGTATGGGCGCCCGGACCTTCCGTTTGCCCCTGACGTGATCACTTCGAAATTCAACGAATATGGCGACCGCCGGAGCGGCTTTTTCATCCGTAGGTTCAACCTGAATTCTGACAACATCCTCGGCTCGAAGAACTACTTAAACCTGCAGTCGCAGAGCACCTTGTACAAGAACCAGAGCTATCTGGCCACCTTCGGCCAATACGGCAAATTCAAGATCCAGTTCCGCTACGACGAGATACCGCACATATATACTAATACCGCTCGCACGCTCTTCACCGAAACCAGCCCGGGCGTATTTACCGTACCTGTTGCCCTGAAGAGCAGCCTGCAGGCCCAATCGTTAATCACCGGGCCGGCCAAGACTCTGCCGAGTTTTATGGTTACTCAGGTGGTGTGCGGTTCAGTAATACCCCCGGCAACGCAGCCACCGTCCTGTAGCGAGCAGTTCACTACTCCATCGATCTTGCGCAAGGCCGGAACCGGGACGGTCAGCTATTACGTCACCCCGAACTGGATTATCTCCGGCTTGTTCTCGCGGGAGAACGAGGTTGGCCACCGGCCGATTGGGGCGATCCTTAACTCCAGCCCGAGCGCAAGTGCTACCGGCGGCGCTGGCGCCGAGCTGCCCGAACCTATCGACTACTTCAACAACACGGTCAAGGTGGGCACCGAGTACGGCAAGAAGGACTGGGGCGTGCAGCTCGGTTATCTGGGATCGTTCTTCGAGAACAACATCGGTGAGCTGGTGTTTGACAACCCGTTCCGCGCCACCCTCGAGGACGCAAACGACCCTCTTACCGGGCGCATAGACCTGTATCCCAATAACCACGCGAACTACTTAAACCTTGCGGGTGCGGCCGACCTGAGCAAGTATGTGCGCTTCATGGCCAGCCTCAACCCGGGCTGGCTGAGCCAAAATGACCCCTTCCTGCCCTATACCACCAACAGTGCGATCAATACCTGTGGCAACGGCTCGCAGCCCTGTTCATCGCTTGGGGTACTGCCGGCTACGAGTCTGAACGGCAGCAAGCAAACTCTGGCCATGAACTATACGTTCGTCACCTTACCCTGGAAGAAAATCCAGGTGAAGGGTGCCTACCGCCAATACGACTATAACAACAACACAGCAGTGCACAACTTCACGCCTGCGCAGGGTGACGTTGGGATCCCCGACATTACCATCCCCACGGAAAACAAACCCTTCGGCTACAACAAGAAAAACGTCGAACTAACCGGCAACTTATTCTTCGGCAAGAGAAGCTCCCTAAAGGCCGGTTACGAAGGTGAATGGTTCGACCGTTCGCATCGCGACGTGGAGCAATCGGTCGAGCACTCGTTCATTACTGATCTCGACCTGAGCCCACGCAAGGACCTGAACTTCCGGTTTGCCTACCGCCACTCGGACCGGACACCCGGTAGATACCAGGACGAGGAAGCCAGCGACCCCACGACGGGTCTCCCGGTCGACTGCACCTCCGTTAGCGTGGTTTTCACTGCCGAGCAGCGTTGTCATCGCAGATTCGACGAGGCTGCCAGGCTGCTGGACCGTGGCGATGCCTCGGTGGAGTACGACATCAAGAAGTTCAGCTTCGACGGGGGCTTCCAGACGATCCAAGTCAACAACAACCGGCCCGGCGGCACCAATAGCCCCACACCACTTAACTTCCTCACGGGCGCCGCGGCGACCACGGCACCCTACTACCTCTATGGGGCGTTGAAGGATCTCTCCTACATCTACACCTTCGATGCGAACTACACGCTTTCGCCGGACGTGTCACTGTTTGCCGAATATACGCACGAGAGGTATTACAAGAGAATGATCTCGCGGAGCCGCACGCCGCCCGCTTCGGGTACGCAGACAATTCTGAATTGCGTGGTGTCGGGCTTGCTGGGGGGCTGCGACACCGCCAATAATGACTGGGAAAGCACGTACCACGACATCTTTGATACCTACGCCGCGGGCGTGGATCTGTATCTTGGGAAGAAGGTCTACCTGACGACGTACTACTCTCTGGCGGCAGGTAAGGGCAATGTCTTTTCGAGCGCGCTTGGCGATCCGACCATCACTACCGGCCCCAACAGGTTCGTCCTTGCCGGCACCAGCGCAGCCCAGAACTACCCGGAGACGACCACCCGAATTCACGAACTCGGGGTCGTCTTCAAGTACAAGCTCTCGAAGAACATCATGCCGAAGTTGGAGTACCGTTACCAGCAGTTCGATAACAGGGACTACCAGACTTCGGCCATGACTCCATACATGGGTTGCATAGGCACGACAGCAGCACCGGTTACGGGCTGTCCCAGTGCGACTGCGAACGTTGGAATACCGCAGCCCAGCCCCTTCTATCCGGGTTTCGTCGTCGGCGATACCTCGGCGGCCAGGTACATCTTCATGGGCGTGGATCAGCCTTCGTACCGGGTCCACGTCTTGACGGCCACAGTCCAATACGACTTCTAGGCTGCTGGTCTCCGGGCAGGGGATCGGCCATCCCCTCTCCGGATTCCGCGCTTCCGAATCTGCCAGGACCGGCGCGACTTTGCGGCCCTGGAAGCACGCCGGATGCAGGCCGCCAAGCTGTTTGAGCAGGGCCAGCCCCAAGCCGAGATCGTTCGGCCTTTCGGCGTCAGCCGGCCCACCGCCCATCGTTGATATCAAGCCTGCTGTCGTGGGGGAGCGGCCGGACTGAGGGGTGTCGGTCGGGCCGGACGAAAGCGCGGCTCTCCGCTGCTGGCCGACTAGGGAATCAAGAGAGGGGGGAGATTTAGTTTAGTTGTTCAGAAGTGGTCATGGCGCACAAGTGTCAGCAGGGAGGCAGGTTGGAGGCGCGAAGCAGACCAAGCAAGTCACCGGGAACGGTCAAAGCGAGCCGCGATGCCCCCAAAAGAGGCCCTGGCGATTTAAGTTTGACTCGATAAGGCAACCGCGTACGGTTTTACGGGAAGGTGAAGTTGAAATCGGAAATTCCGGTCAACACATTGCCATCGCCATCAAAGGCGTAGACCTGCTGCCCGGCGCCGTCCGCGACCCACAGCCGGTCCTTGCCATCCACCGTGATCCCCAAGGGAACGCGCACCCTGACCTGCGGGCTTGACCCAATGAACGTGACTTTCTTATTGTCGCGGTCGAGAACGAACACAATTCCTTGCCCAGTGTCGGTGACGTAGATACGATTGTGAGAATCCACCGCGACACCGAAAGGCTTTACAAAGCTGGGCCTGAAGTTCTTGATCTCAATGCCCGCAACGCGATCGAGGAAGCTGGCCTTCTTGATGGGTTCCACATCCGCAGCGCCGCATATCGACTGGATAAATTTGATGCGCGGTTGTGCGGGAGGCAGCGGCCAGACCAAATTGAGATTGGGGGCGGGCCCTGCTTTTTTCCGCTTGCCCAAGCCGCAAGAGGCACGAGCAGCAGGACGAGCGCCAAGCCCACCCACCCGCCTTTCCTCAGAATTTGCGAGGTCTTCACTTTCATAATCTTGCTCCCTACTTGTGACACTCCGCGCACAGATCGATCTGGCTGGCGACTCCCGTCGGCATCAAATTGGGAAGCGCGGATGTGTGCGGGTCGTGGCAGCTCAAGCAATTCAGGGGCGTATCCTTTTTTCGGGGGTCCTTGCCCGTCAGAGGATGACCCATGATGGGGTGGCCTGAGGTGCCCGAGGGATCCAGGCCTAGCTTGGGCGCTTGGCTATACTCGTCGAGACTGATTACTTGGCGACCTAACACGGCCACGAGTTTCGTTTCCGAATTCACTTTCACATTGGGCTGGCCCACCCCATGGCAGCTCAGACACAGGGTGTTCACTTCGGCACGGATTTGGGCCTTGTAGGCGCCCGTATGGGGGTCATGACAGATCAAACACTGCCCGGCCTTGGCAGGCTTGTGCTGCACGGGATCCTTTTTGGCTTCGTGGCACATGGCACACAGGTCCCCACCTGCCGCCAGCAGCGTGATGGTTGTCTTGTTGTTCTCGGTAGCGGCTTGATGGCAGTTCTCGCACCCCATCCCAACGGCGGAGTGGACGAATTTCGCATTGTTTTTGGTAGGGTGGCACTTCAGACATGTTTCAGACTTAATATCCTTCGTCTCAATCAAAGGATGTTCGACCACGTCCTCAGCGAAAAGTCTCCCAACGCCTAACGCAAAAAGGGCCGATGCAACGAGCAGGCATGCCAAAGGCACAGCGCCCCCCCCCATCGACCGTCCTTTCAGTGAGCCTCTTGCCCCCATTTATTCCCCTGAAACGAATTACCGATGGCATTCTGCAACGTCGTCGCCAATGTGCTGACTATTTTGTCTGATAGCATACTTAGAAAGCGTTAGGTTTCTTTACTTTGCAAATACGTAAGACTGCTTGTCTGGATAACAGGCGTATTTGACATCACAATGCGTTAATTTCCGCAACAGGCTATTTCCTAATGCGTTTAGTCACTTAGAAACATTATTTCGCACCTACACCTCCCATAAAGACATGTTGTCACAATATGCTCCACCTCGCTGCGATGGGTACTTCCCGGGAGTGTGTTCTTGCCAATACCAGGGTGACGGGTGTACAATCATCTGTGAGGTTGACTAGTGCGGCGTTTGGCTTGTTTTCTGGTGGTGGTCGTCTTGTTGCAGCTTTCCGGGCTGAGGGCGGTGTGTGTGCCCCCTCCCGAACGGCCCCACCCTTGCTGCCCCATTGGCGAAAAGCCCACCCTTCCCAATCGTTCTTCCCTGCCGGATTGCTGCCTGATTTCTGTGTTGAATTACCAGGGTTCCATCTCTGAAGTCCAGAGCTCTGATCGTTACTCGGAATTGACCGCTGAACTTGGGAGGGTGTCCCTGCCCTGCCCCGTGCCATTGGAGGTTTCCGGAGCCCCGGCGCGGCAGGTTTCATTGCCCTCGGTTTCTCCCCCTTTGAGTCCGCTTCAACAATCCTGCCTGCTTCTGGTCTAGAACTCTCCCCCCGACCTTGAGGCGAGTATGTCGATCCCCGCGCGCGTGGGGAATCCGGCTATTGCCTTCATTCCCATCCGTCCATAACACGTTGGCCCGGTCATCGCTCATGGCCGGGATGGAGAGTTGATCATGCATCGGACGCGATCCTTCCTTATGGTGGTGTTCATCGGGTTATCCGCGCCTCTTGGTGCTTTCTCGCAGTCGGTCCCGGCGCCCACACGCACGGCAGCCGCGTCTCCTCTGAGCCTCGCTGAACTTGTCCAGGAGGCCACGGAGCGCAACCCGGAGATCCAAGCCGCGCGACACGCGGTCGAAGCCAAGCGGGCGCGAATCCCGCAAGCCGGCGCCTGGCCTGACCCCACGGTTTCACTGAGCTATGCCGGCAACGTGGTACCGCCGTTTACGGTCATGCGAGCGGATCCCTCGAGCGTGCGCCAGTTGATGGCGGAGCAGACGATCCCTTATCCGGGCAAGACGCACCTGCGCACGGAAATCGCCGCGCGCGAGGCCGATGCCGAAACACTTGCGTATGAAGCTGTCGGGCGGCGTGTAGCGGCCGAGGCCAAACAGGCTTACTTCGACCTCGCCTATGCTGACCAGAGCCTCGCGATCTTCGAGAGGGACCAGGCGCTCCTGGAGAGAGTTGAGCAGGTCACAGAGATCCGCTATTCCGTCGGCAAGGCGGCGCAACAGGACATTTTGCGGGCCCAACTGGAGCTATCGCGGCTCGCCGCACGCAGGACTCTGCTTGACCAGCAACGGCGCACCCTGGAGGCTCAAATCAACAGCCTGCGCAATCTCCCGATCGACTCGCCCCTCGGCGAAACGACGGAGGTCCGGCCCAGCGCGTTTGGCTACACGCAGGATCAACTGCAAGCTGCCGCCCAGGCAAACTACCCCGTGCTCAAGCAGCGCCGAACGGTCGTGGACCAAAACCGGCTGTCCATTGACCTGGCCCGTAAGGAAGTTCGTCCCGATTTCACCGTGGGCTACTCCTACATGCAGCGCGACGGCTTGCCTGACATGTACGGGATCACTTTCTCCACCTCCCTGCCCCTCTTCCGCCGCCGGAAGCAGGGCATGGCCATCGCCGAGGCGGCGGCCAACCTGGAATCTGCCCGCCAGATGGAAGCGAGCGAACTCACCCTGCTTCGCTACCAGGTGAAGCAGGACTTCCTGGAGGTTCAGGCTTCCGAACAACTCCTGAAAATCTACTCGCAGGGAATTGTCGCGCAGTCATCGCTCACTCTCGAATCCTCAATTTCCAGTTACGAAACGGGCGGCGTCGATTTCCTGAACGTGCTCAGCAACTTCCTGGCGGTAATCGATTCTGAACTCGACCAGCATGAGCAAGTCAGGAATCACGAAAAGGCGCTGGCGCGCCTGGAAGAAGTGACCGGATTAAATTTACTCCAGTAAGGAGACGTGCACGATGAGTCAAAGAAAAACCCGGACCATAGGTTCAATCTGTGCCGCCGTTCTGGCGGTTTTCGCGGCTACGATGGCGCTGGGAAGTGAACCCGGCTCGCGCCTCGGCTCCCAGCATCGCCGCCTCCCCGCACCCTTCCAGCCCGCGCAAAAGGCCGAAGCTGCGGACCAGGCGAAGCCCGCGGAGCCGAAGATTCTCTATTACCAGGATGCCATGAACCCCTCGTATCACTCGGACAAACCCGGGATCGCGCCGGACGGCATGAAACTCGTTCCGGTCTATGCCTCCGAGACGCCGGCCGCGGCGCTCCCACCGGGGGGTGTGGAGATCAGTTCCGTGCGCCAGCAAATGATGGGGGTCACGACGGCCAAGGCTGAATACCGCGCGCTCGACCAAACCATCCGGTCCGTCGGCCAGGTGGCGATGGACGAGACGCGCGTGTTGCACGTCCACGTGAGAACCAGTGGTTGGATCAAAAAGGTCTTCGTCGATTACACGTGGCAGCAAGTGAAGCAAGGTGATCCGCTGTTCACGTTTTACAGCCCTGACTTGCTGGCCACGGAACAGGAATACCTGCTGGCGCTACGTGCTCGCGACTCGTTAGCCAAGAGTTCTTTTCCGGAAATCGCCACGGCGGGCGCATCTCTTCTGGAAGCCGCGCGGCGGCGGCTGGAACTTTGGGATTTAAGCGAGGGGCAAATTCACGAGCTCGAAATCTCGGGCAAGCCGGCCCACGACATCACCATTTACGCTCCGGCCACGGGGTATGTCGTGGATCGCAAGGCATTCCCCAATCAATACGTCAGCCCGGAAATGGATATTTACCAACTTGTGGACCTCAGCTCGATTTGGGCAGAGGGAGAAATTTATGAATCGGATGCGCCCGCGGTCAGCCTGGGACAGGAAGCCGTCCTCACAACGGAGGCGCTGCCGAACGTCGCCTTGCGCGGAAGGCTCACATTCATTTCCCCCACCGTCAAGCCGGACACACGAACCATAACCGTCCGCGTGGAGTTTCCCAACCCCGGCGTGATGCTGAAGCCCGGGATGTTTGTGAACGTGGAGCTGCATCGTGGTTTTGGGCGGCGCCTGACCGTGCCCGCTGACGCCGTGCTGGATTCGGGCGCGCATCAACGCGTATTCGTCGATCGCGGAAAGGGCGTCTTTGAACCGCGCACCGTGACGGTGGGCACGCGCACGGGGGATTACGCTGTGATCCTCAGCGGCCTTCACGCCGGTGAGCTGGTGGTGACACGCGCCAACTTCCTAATCGACTCGGAAAGCAACCTCCGTCAGTCGGTGGAGGGAATGCAATCGACGGAGGGCACGGGCCCTGCTGCATCCCCGCCAGCCCAGAAGGCGACAATGCCGGGGATGGTTCATAAGCACTGAGAGCTCTGGTGCCGGGTTTCTCACCACGTGGTCAGGAAGGTCGGCGCAACAGCCGAGGCAGCGGGGACAGGAGCAACATTCATGATTCACAAGATCATCGATTTTTCGGCAAGAAACAAATTCCTGGTCTTCCTGGTGGTGGGAGTGGCGGTGGCCGCCGGGTGGTGGTCGCTCCACAACGTGCCACTTGACGCAATTCCCGATCTTTCCGACACGCAGGTCATCATCTACTCGCGTTGGGACCGCAGTCCTGACGTCATGGAAGACCAGGTCACCTATCCCATCATCACAGCGCTCCTGGGCGCGCCGCACGTCAAGGACATCCGCGGGTTCTCCGACTTTGGCTATTCTTACGTCTATATCATATTCGATGAAGGGACAGACATTTACTGGGCGCGATCGCGGACGCTCGAGTATCTCTCCAAAATCAGCTCCCGGCTCCCCTCCGGTGTGCAGACGGAATTGGGGCCTGACGCCACCTCCATCGGATGGGTCTTTCAATACGCGCTGGTGGACACCACGGGAAAGCAAAGCCTGGATTCGCTGCGTTCATATCAAGACTGGTACCTGCGCTATTACCTCGAAAGCGTTCCCGGCGTCGCGGAGGTGGCGGCCATCGGTGGGTTGGCGCGCCAGTACCAGATTCAAGTCGATCCCAACAAGCTGGCGGCCTACAAGATTCCCTTGATGAAAGTGGTGGAGGCGGTGCGCCACAGCAATAACGACGTGGGCGGACGCCTGGTGGAATTCGCCAGCCGCGAATATATGGTGCGCGGGCGCGGCTATGCGCGCTCCGTTGACGACCTTCGGAGCATCGTGGTGGGTGGCGATCCGCGGTCGGGGATACCCATCACCATCAATCAAATCGGTCAAGTCACCCTCGGCCCTGACATTCGCCGCGGGATTGCGGACCTGGACGGCAAGGGCGACACGGTGGGTGGCGTGGTGATCATGCGTTCCGGCGAAAACGCGTTGAGCGTGATTGACCGGGTAAAGACCAAGCTGAATCAGATCCAGCCCTCGCTGCCTCCTGGCGTCAAGATTGTTTCCACGTACGACCGGTCCGAACTTATCCTGCGCTCCATCGACACGCTGAAGCACACGCTTTTTGAAGAAATCGCCATCGTCAGCCTGGTGATCCTGATTTTCCTCTGGCACATCCCCAGTGCCTTGATCCCGATTTTGACCATCCCCATCACGGTCCTGATCGCCTTCATTCCCATGAAAGCGATCGGAGTGACTTCCAACATCATGTCGCTGGGCGGGATTGCCATTGCCATCGGCGCCATGGTGGACGCGGCCATCGTCGTGGTGGAGCAAACCCACAAAAAGCTGGAGCTATGGGAAGCAGAGGGCCGCAAACGCGACTACCACGCTGTGGTCATCGAGGCGATCCAGGAAGTCGCGCCGGCAAGCTTCTTTTCGCTGCTGGTCATCGCGGTTTCGTTTATGCCCATTTTCGCCCTGGAAGCGCAGGAAGGGAGGCTCTTCAAACCCCTCGCCTTCACCAAAAACTTTTCCATGGCTATCGCGGCCGTGCTCGCGATCACGCTTGACCCGGCCATGCGGCTGTTTTTCACCCATGCCACGGAGTTCAAGTTCCGCCCGCGCTTCCTGGCCCGTATTGTGAACGCCGTACTGGTGGGGAAGATCCACCCGGAAGAAAAGCACCCCATCAGCCGCCTGCTGATCAAGTTATATCGCCCGATTGTTGAAATGGCCGTGCGCCTCCGTTGGGTGGTAATCGGTTTGGCCATTGCCACTGTGGTGCTGACGGTTCCGGTCTTCCAGCGGTTGGGCTCGGAATTCATGCCGCCGCTCAACGAAGGGACGCTGCTCTACATGCCCACCACGCTGCCGGGAATCTCGCTGGCGGAAGCGCAGCGGATACTGCAAATCCAGGATCGCCTGTTGAAGACATTCCCGGAAGTCGAGCGCGTATTCGGCAAAGCCGGCCGGGCGGAGACCTCCACTGACCCTGCGCCGCTTTCGATGGTGGAAACCACGGTCCTGCTGAAGCCGCAGGACCAATGGCGGAAGAAGCCGCAGTGGTATTCCAAGCGTGCTCCGGAGTGGTTGCAGAAACCTTTGCGCCATATCTGGCCCGATCGCATTTCCCAGGACAACCTGGTGGATGAGATGGACCGCGCCCTGCGCATCCCCGGCACTACCAACGCCTGGACCATGCCCATCCGTAACCGCGTGGACATGCTCACCACCGGCGTGCGCACTCCTGTCGGGGTAAAGGTGCTGGGGGCCGACCTCAACACGATTCAGAAGATTGGCGAGGAAATTGAACACACCCTGGCGCGGGTTCCGGGCACCCGCAGCGTTTACGCCGAACGCGTGAGCGGCGGATATTTCCTGGATTTCACCCTGCGGCGCGACCAATTGGCACGGTACGGGCTGACCGTCGATGACGTGGAGGCTTATATCATGTCGGCGGTGGGCGGCGAGAACGTCACCACCACCATCGAGGGCCGCGAGCGCTATTCCGTCAGCGTCCGTTACCTGCGCGATTATCGCAGCGACCTGGGAGCGCTCGAGCGAATCCTGGTGACCACGCCCTCCGGAGCGCAAATCCTCATCAGCCAGCTTGCTGACATCCGCCTGGTGGAAGGGCCCAGCATGATCCGCGACGAAAACGGATTGCTGAGCGGATACGTTTACGTCGATGTGGCGGGACGCGACCTGGGGAGCTATGTGGAGGAAGCACAGTGCCTGGTGCGCGGCAAGGTGGAATCACATCTGCCCGCCGGCTACAGTCTCGGCTGGAGCGGTCAATACGAATTCCTCCAGCGCATGCGCGAGCGGCTGAAGGTGGTGGTGCCCATCACCGTTCTTCTGGTCTTCATCCTCCTCTACCTCAACACCAAGTCAGTAGTGAAGACGCTTATCGTTTTCGCGGCCGTGCCATTTTCCGCCGTCGGCGCCATCTGGCTGCTGCACTGGTTGGGCTATAACATGAGCATCGCCGTCTGGGTAGGCTTGATCGCCTTGCTGGGCGTGGACGCGGAAACCGGCGTCTTCATGCTGCTCTACCTCGACCTCGCCTTCGAAAGCTGGAAACAAGCGGGACTGCTCACGAGCTGGCAAGGCCTCAAGGACGCGATTGTGCACGGCGCGGCCATGCGCGTTCGCCCCAAGGTTATGACCGTAGGATGCATGTTCCTGGGACTCCTGCCCATCATGTGGTCCACGGGCTCGGGTGCGGACGTCATGAAGCGCATCGCGGCGCCCATGGTCGGCGGAATCTTCACCTCGTTCCTCCTGGAGTTGCTGGTCTACCCCGCCATCTATGCTGTGTGGAAATGGAATTTTGAGGTGAAGGCGAATCTGCGTAAAACGGCGCAGGGATAGAGGAAGGTTTTCTGGAGGGCGATCCGGTCCAAGCTGGGCCTGTCGCAAGCGGAATTCTCACGGCGCTATGCCTTGAGGCCGCGCTCGCTCCAGGAATGGGAGCAAGGGCGCAGGCGTCCCGAAAGCGCGGTGCGCGCCTACTTGACGGTGATTGATAGAAACCCGGAAGCGGTAGAAAGAGCGTTCATGAACAAATCGTGAGACGCGAAGGGCATCAGGCATGAGAAAAGGCCACGGTCAAGACTGCCCTGACCGCGGCCACCTGCTGTCAGAATTGGCCGCCGCGGCGACACCGCGGCTACCATCTGGCCTGACAGGTTGACCGATGGGCGAACATTCGTTTATATTCGTAATGAATACAAATGACGGAGCACGATCATGGCTAAAACACTAACCATGCGGCTGGACGATAAAACCTATGAAGCGTTTGTCCGAGCCGCCCAAGCCGAACGGCGGTCGCTCGCCAACCTGGTTGAAACCGCAGCGCTGCGGCAAATCCAGGAGAGCCTCTTCGTTGATGACGCGGAGATGGCGGAAATCCTCGCGCGGCCTGGGCTCGTGAAGCGTTTCAAAGCGGGTTCTCGGGATGCCCAAAGGCGAAGAGGCAGGTTCGTTCCAGCCGTTTAGCGTATTCGAGACGCGGGGCTTCCTCGCCGATCTCGCTGGCTTGGGAGTCGTTTCACAGAGGCGGCTCGAAGCCAAGCTTCGTGATTATGTTTACCCGATTCTTCGCCATACCCCTCATTCCGGTTCGAATATCAAGCGACTGAAGAATTGGGACCCGCCGACTTGGCGCTACCGAGTGGGCGATTGGCGCTTCTTTTACGAGATCGATGAGAAGCAGCGCATCGTTTTCATGACCGCCGCTGATCACCGCAAATAGGCCTATCGCTAAGCACTCGCTGCGGGCTTGGGCAGAGGGTTGCCTCTTAGCGTCTGCGGTCTCACGAAGCTTTTCGTAGCGGCCGGCTTTACAGGCTGCGGAAAAACCCTTCACACTGTCATCCTGAGGAGGCGAAGCCGGTCCTGAGTGAAACGAAGGAAGGACCTCTGTATTTGCTTGAAAATTCAAATGCAGGGGTCCTTCGCTTCGCTCAGGATGACAGTATTGCGGCGTTTTCCACAGTATGTTTAGCCGGGCAGCTTGTCACTGGTCACTCGCGGGTGGCGCATACGTCCCGACGGTTTTTGTCGGGATGTATGCGACCCTCGGTTTGTCGATGCCATCACAGCATTTTGTCCATGGCCAAGATCGAAGCGTCATTCCAGAAATGGAACCTCCAACTCGACTACGGCCAGTCGCCCGGGTGCTTAACCAGGCCTCGTTGTATGGGATGGTTGTGCAGGTAATTCGATTTCTTATCAGCTCGCCGAAAGTCGCAACCCCTTGGTTCCTAAAACGCTCGGAGTCAAACCGGCGCGCGCGAGAATAGGTGCGGGTGGTCAGATGATGCAGAGGATTGAGGCCGTAATAGTGCTTTAGCCCGAAAATTATATCGTCCCTGGGTCGCATACATCCCGACAAAAACCGTCGGGACGTATGCGCCACCCG
>Ga0187877_1000360_pt1 | contig 59450 bp, 49 predicted proteins | sample June2016WEW_17_1_3_FD_132430 | JGI IMG/M metagenome (GOLD analysis project Ga0187877, IMG submission 132430) | Peatland microbial communities from SPRUCE experiment site at the Marcell Experimental Forest, Minnesota, USA - June2016WEW_17_100 | ecosystem: Environmental > Terrestrial > Soil >...
AATATCATTATCCACTGCAAACTCCTTCGGATAAGGAATTCACCGAGAACGCATCTATCAGTTTCGATTCCCGGCCCCCCTTTTGTTCTTTGGTCTGGGGGGCCGGGGGCTAAGAAGAAAGATTATCGGTTAGGGTGTCAGCGTGGGAGGAAGTTGATCCGCAGGAACGCCGCGATAAACATTGTCGTAGGTCTGGAATCCGCTCTTCACGATCACGTCATAGACATTGGCTTTGGTGACCTCGACAACTGGCAGGAAGTTCGCCATGACAGTGCCCGTCTTGGTCTTATCGTTGGTTAAGGCGGCCAGCGTGTATGACGTTACGCCGGTGGGTGCCTGGCCATTGATGAGGGCTTCAATCATCTTCACGGCCTGCGGGGCCAGGAGGCGGGTATCCTTGAAGACGGTGACGGTCTGTTGGCCCTTGACGATGCTGTTGCAGCCATCGGCGGTGGCATCCTGTCCAGAGATCGGCACCTTGCCGGCCAATCCCTGGGCTGCCAGCGCCTGCAGTTCGCCCAAGGCGGTGCCATCGTTCGAGGCAACGACCGCGTCAATCTTGTTCTGTTGCGCGGTGAGGATGTTCTCCATCATGGTCTCGGCCTTGGCGGGATCCCAGTTTTCCACCCACTGGTCAGCCACGACCTTGACGACGCCTTTATCGATGTAGGGTTGGAGAACTTCCATCTGGCCCTGCCGCACCAGGACGGCATTATTATCGGTCGGGGAACCACCCGAGAGGACCATCTTGACGGGGTTGGCCGCGGTCCAGGTGGGATTGCCCGTGTCCAAGCCGAGGGCTTTAACGACGCCATCGGCTTCCGCCTTGCCAACCGCGACGTTATCGAAAGACAGGTAGGCGGAGATCTTGGAGGTCTTGATCAGGCGGTCATAGGAGATCACCTTCACGCCCGCCGCAACAGCCTTCTCGACCGGAGTGACCGCTGCATCGCCATCCTCGGCGATGACGATCAGGCCCTTGACACCCTGCGAGACCATGTTGTCGATCTGGTCACTCTGCAGCTTCACATCATGGTCGGCTTCCTGGACGATCACTTGGTAACCATCCTTCTGAAGCAGTTGGGTCATCTCGGCGGATTCAATGGGCCAGCGTTCGGTGGCGTAGTCGGAGAAGGAAAGACCCACTTTAATCTTGCTGCTGGTGGTAGACGCAGGCGCGGCTGTGCCGCCGCATCCAATCAAGCTGGTAATCAAGAAGACCAGCATTATTATGTACAAGATTTTGCGAGACATCATTCAGCTCCTTTGATATGCGGATAGATATTGAATAGAATGGGTTGGGATTGCTTGGATTGTTCAGGCTTCTATTTTCCTGGACCTCCTTTCTGGGCATCGTAGTGGCAAGAGTTGTACGAAATCCCGGCTACCAAATGGCAAGAGCGATGGAGTGGACCTTAGTCCCGGGCTGGTATATACGGAAGTCGCCACTCACGAGCAATCAAGCGAGCATGTAGAGCATCCCATCGTAGAAGCGCCACTCATCGGATGGTATTTTTTGCATCCCAAAGCGCCTGGACGAATGGTTTCCCTTTTTCTGGAGCGGCAGCCAGGGCGGCGACAACAGCCATGGCTACCATACCGGTCAAATAGTCGCTAGAAAACCCTTACCCACGAGAAGAACAATGCCCACCTATAAGGTATATAGCTATTGTACCCTAATAACTAGCCCTTCACAGCCCCAGCCGTCAGTCCGGAAACGATCTGCCGCTCCGCGAACAGGTAGAAAAGGATCGCAGGCAAGGCGGACAAAGTCACAAAGGCCGCCGTAAGAGCCATATCCGAACTGTATTGCCCCTGGAATTGCATGGTGCCGAGGGGCAGCGTCCAGAGAGAATCACGAGTTAGCAGAACCAGGGGTGTGAGTAGATCATTCCAGCTGACGATCATGGTCAAGGAACCCACCGCGGCCAAAGCCGGGCGCGCCAATGGTAGCAGGATGCGCCAATAAAAACCGAAAACGGAACAGCCGTCAATATAGGCTGCATCCTGCAACTCGAATGGCACCGACAGGAAAAAGCCTCGCAGGATCAACATGTTTCCGGATATTCCAAAGGCGGTCTGCACCAGGATGACAGCCAGGAGAGTATCAATAAGATGCATCTCCCGGACCACGAGGTAGACCGGCATGATGGCAACCGTGATCGGGAACATGAGCCCCAAGGTGAGGAAATTAAAGGCCATCTCCTTGCCTTTGAATTCCAAACGAGCAAAGACAAAGGCCGCCAGGCTACATACGATCAGCACGCCAGCTGTCGAACACAACATTACAACGAAACTGTTGCGCAGCAAGATCCAAAACGAAGCCGTGCCCAAGATCTGACCAAAGTTTTCCCATTGCGGGGGAATGGGCAGGGTGTAAGGATGCAAGAACATCTCGCCGCGTGTCTTGAGCGCCCCGAAGACCATGATCACGAGTGGGACCACGATGACAAGGGTAATAATGGTTAGAACGAGGTACTGGAAAAACCTGGGTAGCCTCTTCTTGAAAGCGTCGGCTTTACGATAATCAATGGCTGCCATGGATATAACTTTCTAAATGCCACTCAGGGGATCGGGCTGGCGGTTAAGCTGCTGGTAGGCGATAGAAAAGATCAGGCAGAACGCCAGCATGACCAGCGCCACGGCTGAGCCGTATCCTAGTTGTAAACGGATGAAAGCGTAGCGATACATATAGGTGGCCATCATTTCGCTGGCGTTGACCGGCCCGCCCCTGGTCATGATCCAGACCAGGTTGAATTGGGTGAGCGATCCCAAAATGGACAGGTAGGATGTGGTGCGGATGGTTGTACCAAGAAGGGGGACGGTCACATACCAGACCGACTGCCAGCGGTTGGCGCCATCGATCATGGCAGCCTCTTCAAGCTCCCTGGGAATATTTTGCAGGCCTGCCATGAACAAAAGCATGTGCAGGCCAAAGTATTTCCAGGTGAGCACAAGAAAAACGCAGAGCATGACCTGGTTCACATCCCCCAGGAAATTCTGGGGATGGACACCCGGAATAAGCACCAAGAGGGCATTAATAAAGCCGTTCTCCGGGTCTGGGCTGAACATGCTAATCCAGATGATGGCCGTGATGACTTCCGAGATCACGTAAGGCATGAAAAAGACCGACCGGAAAAACACCCGGCCGGGCAGGTCTCGCCCCACCATGATGGCCAGCACCAGGGCCAGGGGTAATTGGATGGCCAGTGAGAACACCACGATGATGATACAGTTCTCAATCCCTTTTACGAAAACCTGATCGGTCAGGATCTCCTTGAAATTATTCAACCCGACGAATTTGGTGGCAGGCCCCAGGCCGTTCCAATTGAACAGACTGTAATAACCCGACCGCAGAATGGGATAAATCAGAAAAAGGATAAAAAGCACAACGGCTGGCAGCAGGAATAACGCGATGGTCACATAATCCTGCGTCCGGCGAGCAGGGCGAGTCCGCAGAAATGGCATCGAGTCCTTCCTTCTGACCCGGGCTATATCCATAATATCTTCTTTTCCTCCTCGCAAAACTACCAAAACCACCCAAAATGAGCAGTAGCGGGGGGTTGGGCAATCCCGTACCCACCCCCCGCACCACCCAAAAATCTGATTTGCCTACTTTCCGAAGGTCTGCACGGCGGCGGCTTCGATCTCCTTGGCAACCTGGTCAGGAGTCTCGGTACCAGCATACAGTTTAGCAACCGCATCATTGATAGCGCTACCCATAGCGGAAGGCATATACTGGTCATAGTAAAGCTGGAAGTATTTCGCAGCCGTGAACGCCTTCTGGACAGCGACCATATTGGGATCGGTCAGGCCAGCATCCGCACCGACGATCGGCGGGATGCCTTCCCCGCCTGCGGCAATTTGTTTCGCCACATCCACGCTGGTCAGGAACTGGACGAAGTCAATCGCTTCCGGCGGGGCATTCTTACCGATGGCAAAACCGTTGCCACCGCCCATGACATCCGTGACATCGCCAGCACCACCCGCGACGGCCGGAAAGTTGAACAGGCCCAGATTGGCAACACCCTTCTTGTCAGCGGCCTGGCCGGCTTCAGAGCTGGGAGCCCATTGTCCGGTTATCTCCATGGCAGCCTTGTCGTTGCCAAAGATCCCTTCCATTTGATCATGCGTTTGGCCGAGGAAACCAGCCTCGAAGGGCTGCAGGTCGATCAATTGCTTGAGATCTGTGCCAGCCTGGACGAAGCAGGGATCATCAAAGGAGCCGCCCGTGCGGTTTGCGGCAGCCAGGAATTTGGCCTGTCCGCAGATGCGGGTGGCAAGATAGGACCAGATGTGCATACCGGTCCAGCTGTCTTTTTCGCCCAAGGAGATGGGGGTGATGCCGGCGGCTTTGAGGGCTTTGACATCCGTCAAGAAATCGTCCCAGGTGGTGGGAACGCTGGTGATGCCAGCCTTGGTGAAGAGATCCTTGTTGTACCAAACACCGACCATGCCCATGTCCCACGGTATACCGTAATTTTTACCGTTTTCGGCATAGACAGCCAACGCACCGGGCGCGAAGGTGTTGCGCCAGGCGCCGCCATTTGCATCAAGCTCGGGGGTGATATCCTGTAGCATACCAGCCGCGATCTGATCATTCATCACACCGCCGCCCCAGCTCTGGAAGATATCCGGGGGAGTACCGCCCTGCAGGACGGTGGCCAATTTGGTCTTGAAGGCCTCATTTTCCAAGATCGTAATATGGATGGTGACATTGGGATGCGCAGCCATGTATTGATTGGCCAAATTTTGCCAGAGCGTCTTACCGGGGTCCACGGTAGTAATGTGCCACCATTCGATCGTCACCGGTTTTGGAGCTGGGGTGTTGGTGGGCGCAGGAATGGCTGTTGCGGGCGGAAGAGTAGCGGGGGGTGTGGTTGGCTGCGGTGCTGCAGTGGGAGTAGCAGCAGGCCCGCAGGCCGTCAGCATGAACGCTGCGATCCACACCAAGCTGAACAGAGTGATTAATTTGCGAAGCATTAGATATTCTCCTTCCTTGGGTATGAAAAAATGGTTTTTACAATCGGGAAAATTTGAAGGGTCCGATTTTAATCTGTTTTTTATTCGTAATCACCTCCTCTATTACGGTTATCGGTGGACGAAATGAAAGCGGATCATGGTCAATCATCAAGGTCGTGGAGGCTGGCATGAATCGCGCACGACCAGCTCGGTGGGCAGTTCGATCCTTTCGGCATCTTTTTCGGGATGCTTGAGCAAATCGAGTAACTTCTGAGCAGCGACGCGTCCCATTTTCTCCAATGGCTGGTTCACCGTAGTCAGAGCAGGGCGGACCAACGACGCCTGGGGGATATCATCGAAACCAATGACCGAAACATCACCGGGAACGCGCAGCCCACGGTTGCGGACGGCGTCCATGACACCCATCGCCATGACGTCATTGGATGCAAATATCGCCGTCGGAGGTACGGGCAGGTCAAGCATTGCAGATGCACCCGCGTAACCATCCGGTTGGGAAAAAGTCCCTTCATAAATCAACTCGGACGCATCCGAAAAATGATAAGTTTGTAAAGCGGACCGATAACCTTCCAGGCGATCCACCGCGCAGCCAAGATCCATGGAGCCGGTGATAAAGCCAATCCGTTTATGCCCAAGCTTAATGAGATATTCCGTCGCATGGTAAGCCCCCTGCCAGTTGGTCGCACCCACCGCCGGACAGTCCTGGCCGGTTCCCTGATGATCGATGAGAACAAAGGGAAAGTTCTGCTGGGTCAATGTACCGATAAAATCCCCTGGGCTGCGGGGTAAAACCAGCAACAGACCGTCGACCATCCCTTTCGCAAGGTTGGCAACATAATTGGCTTCCTTGTTTGCCATACGATGAGTCGTGTAGAGAATCAGATCCAGATCGGTCAGGCTGAGTTCGGCGTCAATTCCTCGAATAATCTCCCCGATGTAGCCAGTACCCAGATCTGGGACAAGCACTCCAATGATGTTCGATTTACCCCCAGCCAAGCTGCGCGCCTGCCGATTGGCGACATAACCCAGCTGCTGCATGGCTTTTAATACACGCTTACGGGTTTCCGGTTTGACATGGACGTCGTTGTTCATCACCCGCGAAACCGTGCCAAACGAGACCCCTGCTTCAGCAGCGACATCAATGATTGTAATTTTAGAGGCGCTCTTTTTGTCCATGATGTTGTAAGCGCTTACACAATTTCATTTTTTTATATGCCCTCCGATTCCAAATATAACCCGTATCCTGTGATTATTGGAATTAAAAAGACATAACTTAGCCTATAATTATGGCTAGCATCGCACAAATGACGGTATTATAATAACCAATAAAGGGGAGAAAAGACCATTAAAATTGGAAGCGTTTACATGAAAATAATAGCATTTTATAAGATCAGAGTCAATACCCTAAATTCGAACAACAAAAATAGGATAAAAAAAGGAGCCATCCCGTTCTAATACTGCTAAATGCACTCTCTCGCAGCATATCTTGACAAGGACAATTCGGTGTGGGAACAGATACACACCAGAAAGGTAACTGACCCAATGATGAGTAAACGAAGTGAATCTCTAGAGTCGAGGCTGCAAAAGGCCTTTCCAGCATCTGACGGGATCCCGCCCGAATTTCATCTGGACACGACCGCCTATGAACGGCAGTACCTGGTGAATGGAGAAATCCGCACTTGGGAAGGACCCTTGGCCGAAGTCAGCTCTCCAATCTGCACGAACCACGACGGGACGCTAGCGCGCGCGGTGATCGGTCACGTGCCGTCCATGGATCAATCCGCTGCTATGGCTGGCCTGGAGGCAGCTGTCAAAGCCTGGGATAATGGTCGAGGGGAATGGCCGACGAGCAGCGTTGCGAAGCGCATCGCCAGTGTGGAAAAGTTTATGACCCGCATGCTCAAGACTCGCGAGGAAGTGGTCAAACTGATGATGTGGGAGATCGGCAAGAGCCTGGACGACAGCCGCAAGGAATTCGACCGGACCGTTGAGTATATTCGCCGGACCATCGAGTCACTGAAAGAAGTGGATCGGACCAACTCGCGCTTCAGCCTGGACGGCGGTGTCATAGCGCAGGTGCGGCGGTCCCCTTTGGGGGTTTGCCTGTCGATGGGCCCATTCAACTACCCGCTGAACGAGACTTATACGACGCTGATCCCGGCGCTCATCATGGGCAATACGGTGGTGGTCAAACCGCCCAGATTTGGTGTTTTACTGCACCAGCCCCTGCTGCAAGCCTTTGCGGAGAGCTTTCCGCCAGGTGTGGTTAATTTCATTTATGGAGAGGGATCCAAGATCGTCACTCCAATCATAGAAAGCGGGCAGATCGACGTGTTGGCCTTCATCGGTTCAAGCCGGGTTGCCGATACCCTCAAGCGCGAGCATCCTCGACCGCACCGTCTTCGGTCCATCCTGGGGCTGGACGCCAAGAATCCTGCCTTGATCATGCCGGATGCAGACCTGGAGGCGGCCGTCAAGGAGTGCCTCACGGGCACGCTCAGTTTCAACGGCCAGCGCTGCACTGCGCTCAAGATCCTGTTCGTGCACGAATCAATCACGGAACATTTCCTGGAGAAGTTTTGTACGGCCGTGAACGCCCTGCCGATTGGTATGCCCTGGCAGAAGGATGTGAAGATCACCCCACTACCCGAGTTCGACAAGACTGGCAAAATGAAATCCTACGTGGATGACGCAGTCGCTAAAGGCGCAGAAGTGGTCAATCCTGGCGGAGGCGCTGCGTGCCAGACCCTATACTCCCCAGCGGTTGTCTACCCGGTGAACCCTGCCGCCGAACTTTATGCCAAAGAACAATTCGGCCCTGTCATACCCGTGTGCAGCTATCGAGACGAGCAGGAGTTCCTGGACTTCGTCACTAGTTCGAATTACGGGCAGCAGGTCAGTCTCTTCGGGAGAGACACAATCAGAACCGCCAGGTTGATCGACAGCCTAGTAAACCAGGTTTGCCGCGTCAACCTCAACTGCCAGTGCCAGCGCGGGCCGGATACACTTCCCTTCACCGGTCGCAAGGATTCGGCAGAGGCAACCCTCTCCATCAGCGATGCCTTGCGCTGCTTCTCGATCCGATCGTTGGTTGCGGCACAATCGACTGCCGACAGCCGTGAGTTGATCCAAACCATCGTAGCCGGCCGTTATTCCAACTTTCTGAATACCGATTTCATCCTTTAAGCAACCCCTGATAGCCTGCTGCCTCTAAATCGGCGCGGCTGGCCAGACTGTCGCAGGCGAGCGTAACAAATTTCAGGCGGGCAATCAGGTATGGGAGCTAAATGGATTAACCTTCGTTCTATTTGTTTAACCAGGGAAATCTTTTGAAATGGCTTGGACTGCCTCATTTTCAGCGGCAGGCAAAAACGCCACCTGACCAGGCGAGAAGAAGAGGATCAGGCTAACGACTGCATAGCCCAATGAACCGATGATCCCGACCGGCAACGGCCCCAACAGCGGGTTCGGATTGCCGGTCACCATCAAGGCAGCTAACCCCGCGATCCCGTTGATTGCGGCATGCCCGATCACCGCCGGCCAAATGCTGCCAGCCCGTAAGGTGATCCAGGCCAGAAACACACCCAGGATGAAGGTGATCCAGATGAACAGTAACGGGCCAAGCCAGGGATATCCCGGGTACTTGAAACCATATTCGTAGCCCATAAAGATCACCGGCCAGTGCCACACCCCCCAGATCGCTCCCATTAGAAGCAGGGCTTTCCTCCACCCGAGTGGTAGAAGCTTGGGTAGGAGATAAGCGCGCCAGCCAAACTCCTCACCCAGGGTGGCCAGGCTATTTACGATTGGAGAGATCAATATCCCCGCCACCGTCTCAATCGCCACCACCACCCACGGTGAAAAGCGGGCGAGGACGGGCGACCTTTGAAGGCTCTGGCGGAGAAGCGTCAGGCTGGAATCAAAATAACGCGGGAACAACAGAAAGAAGACAACTGCACCTGCAATCGTCATCAGCCCAGGCAGCACCCAACCCATCAGCCAGTATGGCCAGCCTCTCCGGAAATGGGGACGCAAGCCCAGGTTTTTCCAACCCTCGCGGCTGATTAGACGCGTCAAAATATGCGCGATGGCTGGAGCCCACATATAGGGGACGGCCATCAAAACCAGAGCCAGGGGTAACCCCGGCACGATCTGACGGCTTTTCGCTATTCCGCCGGTAAGGTAAATGACTAAACCGGTCAGCCAGGCGATACCAAAGGCTAGACCAAGAAAGAGGGCAACTCTGCGCGTGTCAACTTTTGTTTCCATTTTTCCTTCGGAATTCAATCGGTGGATCTATAATGACTTCACCCCTTTCACCAGGAAACCCAAACGGACGCCTGGCTTCAAGGAGCAGGGAATAAAACATGAAAGTTCTGTATATGGATTTGCTGGCTGGTGAAGTTGCACGACCCTTCCAGACCGTAAAAAAAGGAAGGAGAGGCTGCGCTCAAAGATAACCCGTTGGAGCACTTCATCCAGGCACATTTCGATGATCGTACCCTCCCCCCGCAATCCTTCTCCGAAGATTGGTGGGGGTTGGTCGCAACCTATCCTATAGTCGTAAAAGTGGCAGAAAAACCAAGTGAATTACACTGGGGAGGCTGCTCTGAGCTGGTGCAGAACTCAATTCACCGCTCAGAATCGTTAAGAAAACCACCAGTAAGACCACAATGATGATTATGGTCACGATCTGGACGGTCCAAGAAAGGCGACGAGGCTCTTGCTCCAAGACATGTGCTGGCGCCCATTCAGCTACACGCGACCAGGTTGGAATAAGACGTTCAAGGTAAAAATCAAGGCTGTAAGGGGATCGCCCCAGGACATAGTCGACGATAATCAGGGCAACGAATACCAGGATGTAAATCAATCCGGCTCCAACATCAGTCGCCCCGGGCGTGTAAGGACCACCGAAGCCCTCCGGTATCGACCAGATCAACAGCGCAAACAGCCCACCCAGGAGATAGGTCCACTTTCGAAGTACGCCAAACAACAGTCCAGCCGCGAGGGCAGTCTCGATCAGCCGGGTCATCCAGGCGAACAGGGTTGGATCCGGAGTGATGAGTTTGACCCACAAATTGAACCAGGGAAGCAGCCATTGCGGCTGGCCAGTGACGATACCCGTTATATAACTCAGGTAATTATCCAAAAAAGCAGGCTGCCATTTAAAATACGCATCAATCGCCCAGACCAATCCGAAAACCGTGCGTACCGCTCCTGCAGCAGTAACCGCTAACATGGAGTGATCGCTGGAATCAATCCGCTTTGCATTCAAGGTAATACCTCCTGTTGGTATTCAAATGGTCGTATTGAACTCAAGAACTTTCCTCGATGAAAAATGCCTCCGCCATAAACCATCCGCCAAAAACTACAGCGTGCGGCCTTTTTTGTATGGCTTTTGGATATCTCTGGTAATTTTTCGATTCATTATAGCATATTCATTTCCCGGGTCATGATGGACAGACTTGCTTCTTTCCCCATGGAAAGCTTCGAGCCGCTCTGAATGATCACATAAAAAGATCGTGCATTCAGATCCATGATATCCGTAACTAGACCGGCAGGAACCAGCCAGCAAAAAAACTTGCCAGGTTCATGGCCAGACTCAGTATCAGCGCATCCTGCCATCGGAGCCGATTATTAGGGACCACGTAGAGGAGCATGGCTTCGATCCCCACGATCGCGAGCTCAGCAGCCAACAAGGCAGCCAGGTAATGAACGAAAAGGGTTTCCAGAACAAGCCACAGGAGGGGTTGAGTGAAAAGATTCGCAAAGAGGCATGTTACCAGAATAGGCCTGAGCGGCTTTTTATACCGGAAGGCGTACCCAGCGCAGACCAGACCCTCGATGAGGATCGTGATCAGGAGGGTCGCGATCATTTCCTCACTTTCTTGGACCGCACGAGCAAGACGATGGCTACGACAACCAGCGCGATAACGATCAGACAGCAGAGACAGAGCAGGATATAAGTCCAGGGCGAGAATAGATTCAGTGAGATCTGCGGTTCAACCAGAAGATCAACCTGTCGAATCGTGACCTTGTAAACGGATTGAAATTGTGCTGTCTTAAAAATGTTGCTCTGGCGCGCCTTTCCATCTGAAAATTGGATTAGGAGTCGGTGATAATCGCTGAAACCGTATGCCAGCGCATGACAGGTGGTCGTCCCGCAGGTAAATCGCTGGGGACCACCCACCACCAGCGGCTTCGCATCCTGGCAGTCCGACCGATCACATTCGAACAAGGTTCCCGAAACGATGGTGACCGCCTGCCCCGGAAAGCTCTGCATGAATTGAAAATCCATGGTGGGCTTAGGCCCCGTGTCTGCGGCAACACTTCGCGGGGGCATGAACACGATGATGACCAAGAGCAGGACCAGGGTTAATCGACCTTTGGTGAACATAGCTTCGCCCTCCATCGATAACGGAAGGGCGGTCATTCAAGCCGCCCATCTGAATTCCCTCATGGCCTCATTTTACACTGACCGTCAGGGAGTAGGCCAGCATCTGGCCTGCATTCGGGACAACCTCAATAATGTAATCCTGATCGGCTGGCAAGCTGCCGGTCCAGCTGGTGGCCTGGGCGGTCTCTTTCAGCAGCAGTTGGCCGTAGGCCAGCCCAAAGACATCCAGGGAGGCAGAGCTGGCCGGTGCTGTGAGTGTCAGGGTCATGGTCTGTCCGGATTTACAGTAGATGGCGTAGGAGACGACATACCCATTCACCGTAGATCCGCTGACGGTAGCCGCGGTGGACCCCGAAGTGAAATTGATCCGACTGGCGATTTTTATGGTCAGACTATAAGTTTCCACATTCGCTCCCCCGATGACCTGGATGGTGTAATCCTCCGTCCTGGGTAAAAGCCACTGCCAGGAATTATATTTCTTCGAAGGATCAAGGAGTACGGTTCCATCAGCTTCAGAGACTGCCAGGATCGCATCCTGGTTGGTCGAACCGAGCAGGAGAATCATAGGCTGGTTCGCCTGTGCACCTAGGACATACTTGACCACCTGACCAGGCTGCACAGTCCCCTGCTCCACTGCGGCGGTCGTCCCGGTTGTGAAGAGCACGCGCGTGGGGGATGGAACCGTTGCCGTCGGGATTACAGCGGTCGCTTTAGGTATCACCGCGGTCGGTGTATTTTGCGCCGTTGGCAGAGGAGTGGGGGTCGGCACCGGTCCAGGAGTAACAATAGCCATGGGAAGGTTGCAGCCAGCCAGCAAAAATGTCAAAATGAACAACCCCACAATTAGAATGATGAATCTCGAGCATGGATAAGCTGCCTTCATCGGGTATTTTCTCCTAACCGGTCTGGATTTTGATGTGGATTATATCTTCAGGTTGGCGGTTAAACAATGAAGATGCCACTAGCGAAAAAAGGTTCCAGAGAGTGGGACGGGAAAGGATATATCCACTTCCAATTCAGGTTCCTGGCTTCTGCTGGTGGTAAATATTTACCATTCCTTAACCGACCGTTTTACTGGCCTTAATACAGGTCCGTTAGAATGGCAGAGATGAAAACAACCATCTCCATTTATCGTCTCGGCAAAAATCTTACGCTGGATCTACGATTAAGGACTACTAAAATATCCATCGCCAAGTTGTTAATACCCCTCCCGGTTGTTTGGCACACCCGACTATATCGGTCATAACGTCCGTGGAGATAAACCCAAGTCGAAAGCTGTTTTTGCATGTTTAAGTTGATTATGAAAGAGTTACTTGTTGTTAATTGGCTACACGAAGTTTAGGTTGGCTGGCCATACTGGTCCAAATAGCGTCTCCGCAGTTTAGCAACCTGGTCGGCAGGGATCTCATCCGGCCGGCCCATTTGAAGGGCGATCCAGACCGTCCGGGCGGCATCCTCGACCATTACCGCCGCTTTGACCGCGGCTTCGGCAGATGAACCCACGGTGAACACCCCGTGATTTTTTAATAACACCGCCGGGGAATTGCCAATCGATTTAACGACCTCCTGTCCGATCTGCTCGCCACCGATCAACGCAAAACCACCACATGGGATCGGCCCGCCAAATTCATCAGCGATGGCGGTCAGATAGACCGGGATAGGCCTCCCCAAAGCAGCGAAGGCGGTGGCATACGGAGAATGGGTGTGCACGATCCCGCTAACATCCGGACGATGGCGGTAAATATAGAGATGGCTGGCGGTGTCCGATGACGGTTTAAGATCCCCTTCAATGGTCTTGCCTTCCATGTCCAGGATGACCAGATGTTCCGGCCGTAAATCCTCATAGCGCACGCCGGTCGGTTTGATCACCACATAGCCGGTTTCGAGATCCCGTCCGCTGACATTCCCCCCCGTCCATGTGACCAAACCATTTTTGGGCAGTTCCAGGTGTAGCTTCCAAATCTGCTCGCGCATCGCGTCTAGCACAGAACCACCTCCCTTACCGGCTTTCATCAGCCAGAGTTTCTTTTTTAAGCTGCTTAAGGCGCTTCATCACATCGTTGGCGCCTCGGCCGAAATAGTCATGCAGCGTGAGGTAATCGGCGTAAAGCCTTTCATAGACCCTTTGATGGGACGGTACCGGTTTGAAGGTTTCCTTTTTCAATCTGGCCATCCGCCTGGCTGCCTCGAAAATCGAATCGTAGCCGCCCGCGGCGTGACCAGCCGCCACAGCCCCAAACATCGCGGATCCCAGTGCTGGAGTTTGTTTGGAGGCCGTCACCTTTAGCTCCAGTCCGGTCACGTCAGCGTATATCTGCATGAGCAATTTATTCTTCTCGGGCAGGCCGCCACAGGTGACGAGCTCATTAACGGGAACGCCATGCTCGACAAACGCTTCAATGATCACCCGGGTGCCATAAGCGGTTGCTTCGATCAGGGTCCGATAGATCTCAGGCGCCTGGGTTGCCAAATTCGCCCCGAGCAGCAGGCCGGTCAGATCGACATCGACCAATACAGACCGGTTGCCGTTCCACCAGTCGAGGGCGAGCAGACCGGATTCTCCTGGTTTCAGGCGCGCAGCCTCCTTTTCAAGGAATGCATGCAGGTCCAGCTTGCTCTGGCGGGCCTCCCGGTGATACTCCGGTGGAACCGCGTTCTCCACGAACCAGGCAAAGATATCCCCAACTCCCGACTGCCCGGCTTCGAAGCCGAACAGCCCGGGAATGATGCCATCTTCGACATATCCGCAGATGCCCGGAACGAGCCGCTCCTCCGTTCCCAGCACCATGTGGCAGATGCTTGTCCCCATGATCGCCACCATCCGGCCAGGCTCCGTGACCGTCGCGGCCGGCACTGAAACATGCGCATCGACATTCGCAATGGCCACCGCGGTTCCCGGTTTCAGGCCGGTCCACTTGGCAGCCTGCGGAGAAAGACCGCCAGCCCGATCCCCAATCGGCGAAATCCTCCGCATCAGCTTCTCATCGACGACATGTTCAAGCCGCGCGTCGAGCGCCGCGAAGTATTCCGGACGAGGAAAACCCTCGCGCTTTGACCACATGGCCTTGTACCCGGCCGTACAGGAATTGCGCGTCTCAACCCCCGTCAACTGCCAAACAACCCAGTCAGCAGCTTCGATGAGGCGATCGGCTGCCTGGTAGATCTCCGGGGCTTCGTCCAGGATTTGCAGGGTCTTGGAAAAGAACCACTCCGAGGAAATCTTGCCGCCATAACGGTCCAGCCAGGCTTCCCCCATCCGACGGGCGGTCGCGTTGATCTGGTCGGCTTCTGGCTGGGCAGCGTGATGTTTCCACAACTTGACCCAAGCGTGGGGATTGCGGCGATACTCAGGCAATTCGCACAAAGGAGATCCATCCGCCAGGACGGGAAGCATGGTGCAGGCGGTGAAATCGATGCCGATACCGATCACATCCGTGGGACCGATGCCGGATTGGCGCATCACGGCAGGGATGGTACGCTTCAACGTGCGGATGTAATCCTCAGGGTCCTGCAGTGCCCAGTCTGGTTCCAGGCGGACCGGCTTCCCCTCCACCGGCAGTACCTGATCGATGACCCCGTGCGAGTACGGATATACGGCGGTGGCTACCTCCCTTCCATCCGCCACATCGACGAGCACCGCTCGCCCGGATTCTGTGCCGTAATCCACTCCGATGGCATATCGATGCACACTCATCCTAACCTCCTTCAGGGGACGACCATCACCTTGATCCCCACACGCTTTGCAGCCAGCTCAAAAGCTTCCCCGGTTTGTTCGAGTGGAAAATGATGTGTCACCAGTGAACGGACATCGACCAGCCCGTGCTCGACCAGCGCGATGGCGCGAGGATAGGCAAATTTCATCCGCCTGGAGAGTTTGATGGTAAGACCCTTCCTGCGGGCGATGGAGGCCGGTAGGACCGTCCGGTCGTCTTTGGGGATCCCGATCAGGACCACTTGCCCACCGGGTTTGACCGCCTGCAGGGTATCCGCCACCGAATCGTCCTCCCCAGCGCATTCGAACCCCACGTCTACTTCTTGAGCCGGCTTCCAATCCCTGGCGCCGAAGGTATGGGCAGCCTCAAGTCGATGAGCCAACGGTTCGGCGACAAAAACATCCGCGGCTCCAGCAAAATGTGCCAATTGGAGCACTAATAAGCCGATAGGCCTACAACCGAATATGCCTACACGCATACCAAAGCGCAGCTTGCCCAGATCCACCGCATGCAGGGCTACACCCAGCGGCTCTAGCATGGCCGCCTCATCGTCGCTCAGGACATCGGGCAAGGGGATCAAGCAACGCCGCAGCCAAGCCATAAATTCATGCAAAGCACCATCCTCCTGGCCATGCCCCGCAAAGCGCAATGCCAGACAAAGGTTCGGATTTCCTTCCTGATACGGTGAGCACTGCCCACACGGAACCGCTGGATCGGCCACCATACGCTTCCCTATTTCCAGGATCCCGGTGAATTCATGCCCTAAAACGAGCGGCCGGCTCAGACGAGCATCGCCAATCCCGGCCGTCTGATACCAGAGCAGGTCTGAGCCGCACACACCGACCACCTTCACCTGGACCAGAGCTTCATCTGAAGCCGACGTGGGAGACTCCTCTTCATGCAGTCGGAATTCGCCGTTGGCGTGCAGGCGGGTGACTTTCATAGGATTTCCAGAATCGCCGGGCGCTCCCAGACGTGCCCATCCACCTTCACGGAGATGGTCGGCCAGCCCGGTATGGCGGTCAGGATTTTATTGGAGTCCTTACCGACCAGGATCGTGTCCTCAGACTTCACGCCGGAAATGGAGGGATTCCATGCAAAAACCTGGCCCACGGCCACCTTTTCGGTCGAGTCCGGCGTGGCCAGGTACTCACGCGGTTCATAGCCAGCAGGCCCGCCCTGATGATGCAGCCGCCATTCGTCCGCAAAACCCTTCCTGGCGTAGGCCTCGATCCCGCATTGCAGGATTTCGCGCAGCTCCCGGCCAGGGCGGGTGGCGGCGATCATGACCGCATCCACCTCGGCAGCCGCTTCAGCCTTTCTTCGAATTTCATCCGGCACTCGTCCGAAATGGACAAGCCGGGTGACCGAACCGATCAAACCCTGGCGCCTTCCGCATAAGACCAACATGGCATAGCGCTCAAGCTTGCGTGCGGTCGGCAGTGGATGGCGGAAACGGAAGACCCGTTCATCGGTTGCAATCAGGTTGACAGTCACCTGCACGCCCAGCCGCACAGTTTCGCTCTCCAGCAGGGCGGCAATCTCATATTCGCTTTGCCCCGGCCGGACGGAGCGGATCGCCGCATCCATCGCCTGAGCGCATAATCGTCCAAGTGACCGGAAGCGCTGGTCCTCCTCGGGCGTCAGCTCGGCGCGGAGTCGTGCGATTTCGCTGGAAAGATCCACGGCTCCGGGGAAGAAACCATCCGCTCCCAACTTCATACCCTGGGTGAATTTGGCAACAGCGCCGGGACTTTCAAACCAGGGATTACTGCGAAACTGCCATCCCTGTGGAAGGAGGTTCTCCTCTTTCTCCAGACGAACCGCCTCGATATTGTTCGTAAAGAGGTATTGGCCCTCAGCAGTAATGACCAAGACCGCCTCTGCATCAGTCCGGGCTGTGTTCACGTATCCCGCAGCCCCAGCGGTTGCCCAGGCAAAACTATCCACGCGCTGTAAAAGGATGGCATCCAGACCCCGCGCAGATGCCAGGGCCCGCAGGCGTTTCAGCTTATCAGAAAGTTCATCCATCAGACAGCCATCCTTATCCACCGGTCAGCGCAGCTCCGTCAAGAGGTAGTACATCTCGTTCCAGCGTAGTTTTTGAGTCCAATCCTGCAAGCGGGTGTCCTGATCGATCACCAGGAACTCGATGCCGGCCATCCCGGCGAAATCTTCCAGGTGCTTCCGGGTAACGGTCTGGCTGAATCCGGTATGATGCGCACCGCCGGCCAGAATCCAGGCCGCTGCAGCAGTCTTTAGGTCCGGCCGGGGTATCCAGACCGCACTAGCCACCGGCAGCTTCGAGAGAGGGCGATCCGGAGGGACAACCTCCACTTCATTGACCACCATACGGAAATGATTTCCCATATCGAGCAGCGTCGCATTGACCGCCGGACCGCGCCGGACATTAAACACCAGACGCGGAGGATCGGACTTCCCGCCTATGGAAAGAGGGTGGATCTCCAGGGACGGTTTGCGCCCAGCAAGCGATTCGCAGACTTCAAGCATATGCGCGCCTAGGACTTTGGGCGCGGCTGGGTTCAGGTCATAAGTGTAATCTTCCATAAAGGAGGTGCCACCCTTTAATCCGCGGCCCATCACCTTCATCGCCCGCACCAGGGCGGCGGTCTTCCAGTCTCCCTCCGCACCAAACCCATATCCTTCCGCCATCAGCCGTTGAACTGCCAGGCCTGGCAGCTGAACCAGGCCATAGAGATCCTCAAATGTAGTTGTAAAGGCCTTGAAATCACCCTGCTCGAGGAAGGCCCTCAAGCCCAGTTCGATGCGCCCCGCCTCGCGCAGAGCCTGATGCTCGTCGCCTCCAGGCCTGAGCGCCTTCACGACCGTGTAGCGCTGCTCGTATTCAGAAACCAGCTTGTCCACCTCGTCGTCCGGGACAGATTTTACCGAGGTGGCGAGGTCGCCCAGTCCGTATCCATACACCGAGAAACCCAGGCGAATTTGGGCTTCCACCTTGTCCCCTTCGGTGACAGCCACATCCCGCATGTTGTCACCGAAGCGGGCGATACGGGCTCCCTGCAGGTCATGCCAGGCACAGGCCGCACGCATCCAGGTCGCCAGTTCCTCCAGAACATCGTCATCCTGCCAAAAGCCCACCACCACCTTCCGGTTCAACCTCATCCGGCTGGCGATGAAGCCAAATTCCCGGTCCCCATGGGCAGATTGATTAAGGTTCATGAAGTCCATATCGATGTTCGACCAGGGCAGGTCCCGGTTGAACTGGGTGTGCAGGTGTAAAAACGGTTTGCGTAACGCTTTTAATCCTGCAATCCACATCTTCGCCGGAGAGAAGGTATGCATCCAGGTGATCAGCCCGATGCAGCCCTTGCTGTTATTGGCTTCGGTGCAGATTTCGTAAATAGCCTCGGGGGTTGTCACAACCGGTTTGAACACAACCTTGACCGGCAGCTTGCCAGAACGGCTCAGGCCGTTTGCAATCTTTCGAGAATCTTCCGCCACCTTCTTAAGAGTCTTATCACCATATAAATGCTGACTGCCGGTGACAAACCAAACTTCTAGATCGTGAAAATCGAGCATAGACCGCCTCCTTAATCTTAAGTGGATCCCTGGACCATCAGTTCATCTCGTAATAGTGCCGAGCGATAATTTGCTCCTGGTACTCGGGAGCCAGTTCGCAGAAATATCCGCTCCACCCCCAAACCCGCACGATCAAATTCTTATGCATCTCAGGGTGTGCGCGCGCATCCAGCAAGGTTGCCAGACTCAGGCTGTTGAGCTGGAGCTGCTGGCAGCCGAGCTGGGCAAAGGTGCGTACCAGCATGGCCACCTTCCGGATGGATTCAGGGTCGCGGAAGACCGTATCCGAAAGCTCCATGGTGATCGGGCCCCCATTACAGACCCGGCGATAATCGATCTTTGCGAATGATTGCAGCACGCTGATCGGACCGCGCACGCGAACTCCAGGCGACGGAGCGAGGTTGGCGCTGAACGCCTCGCCGCGCAACCGGCCATCGGCCGTCGCACCCACGACCGGCTCTCGCATCCCCTCATGTCCGGTCGCCAGCCAGAGGTAATACATTGCCGAACCGGTCCCGGGGCGTAAAATCCCGCCATGGGGTGTCCGTCCATATTGTTCGCAGGCCGAGGCGAAATCATCGAACAAGCGCACCAGACAGTCGTCCGCGCGAGGGTCGTTCCTGCCTACTTTCGGGCCAGCCTCCTTGAGTTTTTGAAGCAGGGACTCGTAACCGTTAAAATCGGCATCCAGTCCGGCGAGCAGATCCTCCCCTCGGACGCTGCCTTCCTCAAACACGAATTGTCGCACAGCAGCCAGAGCATCAGCGGCATTGGCCGCGCAGGCCCCGTGAATCCCCAGGTTCACGTACTTGAGCCCCCTGGAAAGGTCATGGCCTTCTTCGAGGCAATCATGCATAAAAATCGAATAATAAGGTGCCGGGGGGAGAAGCAGGCTCGAGTAATCGTCAGCCAGTCGCCCAACCTGTTCGCGGATATTGGTTTCCACATGCTCAAGGATTCCGTTGAAATCCGTTTGCTCAGGCAGGCCGGTGTGGATGGCCTGATCGACCGCCGCCGGAAATGAAACCGCCCCGCAGTTGACGACCTCCATGCCGCGGCCCGGGATCAGGAATTCCCAACACGCCGCCACGGCGTAGTCACGCGCATCTTCAAGATCGTAACCATGGGCCAGAAGGCCGGGAATGACGATGTCATCGTTGCTGTACTGGGGAAAGCCCAACCCCTCCCGGGTCAACTCGACGGCCAGGCACAAGAGGTCCAGATCTGTTTTCGCCGATATGCGCAGATTGATCTTCGGGTCGATCACGGCAAGATCGCGCGAGACGCGCAGGACCATGCGCGTGAGCTCATTCACGGCCGACGAGCCATCCCGCCTGACTCCTCCGAGGGTCAGCGATTGGCCATTATCCCCCTGCTGGACGCCCGGATACAGGTCGCTGTCCTTGTTGAGCGACAGGAAGAACTCGGCGAGCAATTCCTCCGCCTCGGGTATGCCAAGACGTCCCGCTTCGAGGTCGGATTCCAGGAAGGGCCACATATACTGATCGAAGCGCCCCAGACCGACGTGATAGTTTCCACCCAGCCACACCACTGCCTGGCAAATACGCAGGGACTGCAATGCCTCGTGGAAAGATCGGGGCCGATCCGCCAGCACATGCTCCAATAGGCAGGCGAGGTCGTCTCGTCCGAGATCGTGAGCCCGTCTGGCATAGCGGGCGGCCAGATCCAGCACAGCATCGATGGTTTCAATGGCACAATCCAGAAACTCCTCAACCACCGGATCGGCCGCCAGTCTTCGACGAGTATCCTGCGCGACCTGCCTCCGGCCCCGCAGACCCTGTAAGAGTAAAAGATCCCAGTCTGCGCAGATATTGCTCACCGGACCGAGTTCATGCAATGTCCGACCTTCTGTCAGCCGGGCCCAATCCTGCGGGGCGAAGATCGGTGGAACACCAGGCAGGGTGCGGGTATAGACGATCTTCTCATCGGGGTCGATCACCACCGTTTCGGACTCGCACTGGCGGTGCACCAGACGAGCCGCCCGGCGTGGCCATGATAGATGCTCAGCCTCACATTCCTCCAGGACATCGATAGGTGCCGCCTGCCGGAAGGGTCGAAATGCACCTTCACGGATTTTTGATTTCAGACGGCTTATTCTTTCGTTCATGCTACTCGAATCTCGATACCCAGCTGTTTAAAAATGCGAATTTGGTATTCACCGGCTGCGCCTCGTCGTAATCTGGATTAAATTTCCTGCCGATCGATCGATACTTCGAACCGGCTGCGCGGTTGTATGGCAGGAGATCGACACGCACCAAACCGGGCAACCCGTTCACAGTCTGCGCGATATCGGTTAGGTTTTTATCGGTATCAGTCACCCCTGGTACCAGAGGCACACGGATGACAAATGGCTTGCCCGAAGCGCTCATCCTCTGCAGGTTGTTCAAGATTAGATCGTTATCGCATCCGGTGCACTGGCGATGCATCCGTCGATCGATCAATTTGAGGTCAAAAAAAATCAGATCGGACCTGTCGATAAGGCTGAGGAAATCCTTTTCCGGAGCGTATCCCGAGGTGTCCAGTACGATATGGATGTCATCCAGCAAATCGATCACTTCGGCCACAAAATCCGTTTGAAGAAGGGGCTCTCCGCCCGAAAAGGTGACGCCGCCTTCGTTATTCCGAAGAATCTCCGCCTGCTGGTTCAAATACTCGGCCAATTCACCGGAGGTATAAACGGTTCCGGCGATTCGTTCTCCGACAGGGCTTCGAATCACCTGCGGCTCGATCGATTGTCCCTCCGGGTTATGGCACCATACGCAGGAGAGAGGGCATCCTTTCAAGAACACACTGGTGCGGATGCCGGGTCCATCGTGCACCGAGAACTCCCTTATGTCAAACACAATTCCAGAATACATCGCGAAATCAGAGAACCACTCACACGATCAACCGACCGTCATTGAGGACCTATCCTGCCAAGGTTTCCTCAGTCAATGCTTTCTGCGCCCATTGCAGGGTGGGTTCCAGCTTCCGATCCCAGCCATCATCCATTAAGGCAGCGAGCAGGCACTTCAACTCTCCTGTCCATTTTCTTCGTAACCGGGTTGGTTCTGGATCAAATCGATAAAGGCCAGCATATTCTCCAGCGGAACATCGCCTTCCACATCATGTGCCGGAGCAAAGATGTAGCTGCCCGACGCCCCCAGCTCGAGAAGCTTGAGGGTCTCGGCGCGAACGTCGGCCACGGTCCCAAATGGCAGGGTGCGCTGGGTGGATAGGCCGCCATGAAACGTTAGCTGGCCTCGATAACGCTGCAAAAGGGCAGTAGTGTCCATCACCTCAGGCTGAAATGGATTGAAACAATTAAGCCCTATTCCGATCAGGTCCTCGAACAGTTCATCCACGTCCCCACAGGAGTGGATAAAGACATATTTCCCGGCCTGATGGACAACCCCATACATTCTCTCGAGGACGGGATAAATGAATTGGCGCCACAGCTTGGGCCCCATTTGCAAGCCGCGCTGCTGGCCCCAGTCATCCCCGAAGTAAACCGCATCGATATCGTATTTCAAGGCTTCCTGGATCTGGGCGATATTATAATCAGCGATCCTGTTCAGAAGTTCCCGGACGAAGTCGGTGTGGTCGTAAAAATCCATCAGCAGGTTTTGCATGCCGCGCAGGGTCCAGGCACGTTCATACAGCGAGAAACCAATCTGAAACACCCGGAATCGATCCCCGTCCTTCAAGATGCGAGCAGGGATGTCTGCAAAAAAACGACGATCCAGCGGGTCTGGAAATCGGAAGTTCTTCAACGTCGGCTCGAAGAGCATACAGCCCTCGACATTCCCGATGTCCTTATCAATCCTGCGGTCCCAGACCACACCGAACACATCCTGGACATGATCATTCCCAAGATCAATAAAGAAACCAATATCGCTTCCAAGCTTGAGCAGATGATTCTGCAAGGCATCCTCAACCTCCACCGGGCCGTAATGCGCCTGGAGTTTTGCCTTGGCTTCTTTTGTAAAACCGCAGGACCAGGGCACATAAGGAGGTTCCCTTCCTTCAAGTACGCTGCGGATAATTTCACGTTTCGTCGGCATTGAATCCAGTTCCTAAATCACAAGACTGGTAGGGCAATCAATCAAGATCAGACTTAAACGAGCGAGGCGTAGGTGGTTTGTTGAATGGTCTCTACCATCGCCCAGAAATTTTCAAGAGGTGTATCGAGCTGTATATTATGGGTCGGTCCGATCAGCAACCCACCACCCCGCCCCAAGGTTTTCAAGCGTTCAATCACCTCGGCTCTCACTTCAGAAGGCGTCCCAAAGGGCAGCGTTTTTTGCAGGTCCAGGGACCCCCAGAAACATAACCGCTGTCCGTATTCAGCCTTTAATTTCACCGGATCCATCGCAGCGGGTTGGATCGGGTTCAAGACATCAATCCCGATTTCGATCAATTCTGAGATGATCGGATAAACGACACCATCCGTATGATAAGCAATTTTCACCCGAGGATTGATCGTCCGCAATGAAGCGATCAACTCGACCATGCGGGGTTTGAGATATTTGCGCCACATGCCCGGAGACATTAACATGGCGTTTTGTGAACCGACATCATCGCCCAGCCAGATCATGTCCACGCCTAACCTGACCAGATGCTGGGTGACCGAACGGTGGTAGTGATATGGAATGTCCAACAGGCAGTTGGCGCGCTCGGGGTCGGCGACCATATCCATCAACAATTTTTCCAGGCCGCGCAGGGCCCAGGCTGTTTCGAAAATCGTCGTAGGGGTGACCCCGACGATCCAATACTCGTCCCGGAAATTGCGAACGACTTCCTCGGCCGCCTCGTACAGCTCAGGCCGATCCGGGTCAGGGGCCGAATATCCCTCCAGAGTGCGGTCATCCTCCAGGGGGTGACCACTGGGTTCGGTGTATCTGCCCGTGCCGAAACGGGTCTGATATTCGATCGTTCTCCAAACGACGCCCCATTCGTCCTGATAGCGGTCGACGGATTGATATCCTTCCTGGTAATAGCCGTTAACCCAACCGACCGAGGTCAAAAGCATGTCCTCGTCCAGGGCGCGCTCCAATTCGTAGGTGTTGCCGCCGCCGTGTGGGTTGTGCGTGGGTTGACCCTTGAGTTTCAGATCGGCCTCCACCCGGGCAGCAAACTCAGGCGTGAAACTGATCTGCATGGGACAGCGGTCAGGCGCCTGGTGCATGAGGGCGGCCAGGACGCGATCGCGGTGTTTCATCCGGGGAGCTCCTTTTGAGAACACCTACAGTTTTCCACCTTCCGCGTGGGTTTATGGATGGTATCGACCATATTCCTGGGCTGTATCAAATGCGGCCACGATATTTTCTGGTGGAACCAGGGCTTGAATATTATGGACCGCAGCAAAGACGAACCCCCCTCCTGGTGCCAGGTCATCGATGCGGCGCCTCACTTCATCAGATACTTCCTGCGGCATACCGAACGGCAGCACATGCTGCGTATCGACGCCTCCACCCCAAAACACCAAGTCCCGTCCGAACTCGGCTTTGAGTTGTCGGGTATCCATGCCTTTGGCAGACACCTGCACCGGATTGAGAATATCGAATCCCAGCTCGATTAGATCGGGGATCAGGTCGTGCGTCGCGCCACAGCTGTGATAGAAAAGTTTCGCGGCGGTTTTCTTTTTAATGGCTTCGACCAAACGACGCTGCTTGGGTTTGATCACCCTCCGGTAGAGATCCGGGTTGATCAACCAACCGTTCTGCCCCGCCAGGTCGTCCCAGTAGGTGAAAACCTGGATATAGGGGCCGACCTGTTCCAGGTAGTTGTTGCAGGACTCGATATAGATGTCCGTGATGGCACCCATCAAACGATCCGCGAAGACCGGCTCGGTGAGCAGCGCCATCAGGAAATTCTGCAGGCCCATCACCCGCGCCGGTTGCTCGAAAATTCCACCCCCGATGATGGCACTACCTACCAGGGCATAATCACTGTGCTCGAAAAGCTGTTTCGCCTGCTCGCCCAGACGGGCGTTGACCTCGGGAGGATCGGGAATCGGCCAGGAGTAAGCATCCAGGGCGGCTAATGTAGCTTCCTTGATCGGGAAATCCACCCAATCGAAATAATAACCGCCCTGCCTGGGCATGTGCAGTTTCGAACCCCACCGGTCAATAAAGGCATGGTAATTCCCTTCCTCGAAGATCTTCACACCCGGCGCGGTGGCCGCCGGCAGCTGCACCATGCGAAAGTCGACCCCGAACCGCTGCATCAGGGCCTCATCGACATAAGGAAGCTGCTGCACATAGTCCAGCATTTTGATCTCTTCAAGCGGCAGACCAAGATGCTGCCTGAGCTCGATATAGGATTTCTTAACGATCGAACTCACGATCGTAGCACCCAAATCAATGGGAATACGATCGGGCTCTTGATGATTGAGAGACAGCAGGACACGTTCGCGGGAGGTCATCTCCCCCGCCCCCACCTAACTGAAGCGTCTGCGCAAGATAGCCTGCAGGGTAACGGATGCAACAATGATGAAGCCATAGATCAGCTGCGTCCAGTACGCAAGCCAGCCAGAGGCAACAATTCCTGGATTGATGATTGCGATAATAAATGCGGCAACAATAGTTCCGTAGATCGTGCCTGCGCCGCCGAACACCGATGTTCCACCCAGGAAAACCGAGGCTAGCGTATTGAGCAAATAACCGCCGCCGATCGTCGGCCAGAAGAACAAAAGTGATTCGCTGACCATAAAGCCTGCAAACGCCGCCCCCATTCCGACCAGGCAGAAGGCGATTATCTTCGTCCGGCTTACATTGACGCCCATCAACCGGGCACTGTCTGCATTATCCCCGGAAAGATAGATATGGGCTCCGAACTTATGCCGGTTCAGGAAGAACCATGCCACCACGCCAATAATGATGGTCCACACAAACTCAGCTGGGATGACCCCGGCGAGCTTGCCGGTCAATGCCGGGTAGAGCAGCGTTTTGGTAACCTCAACCATCCCTTTCCCCTGACCATTGGTCGTCACCAGGACGACCCCCTCCCAAAAGTACTGGGTTCCGATCGTCGCGACCAGGGATGGAATGCCCAGCTTGACGACGATCAAACCATTGATGAATCCAGCCAGCAGGCCGGCGAGCAGACAGGCCAGGAATCCCACCCAGACATTGTGAGTTACCACGTAAGTCATCTCGTAGGCGGACATCCCCCATCCCATGACGGACGTGAAAGAAAGGTCCATTTCCTTGACTACGACTACGAGAGTCAAGGGAATCGCCATGATGGCAAAGAATGGGGTCGTTAACATGAGCGAATTGTAGATGTTATATGAAGCAAAAGTTCTGGGCGACCTCCATAAAAAGAAAGCCCAAATGAGGATTGCGACGATGGTGAGGGTGATCTGCGGCGACCATTTGCGCAGGAATCTGGAAAACCCATGCGTCGTTGCGACCGGGGATAGAGGCTTGGTTTCGACAGCGGAATTTATTGGACTAGGCTCCATTTTTCACCTCTTTGGTTGCCGGGCCATTCTTTTCCAGGTTGCCGGTCTGAGCGACTCGATACAGGCGATCGAGTAATTCATCCAGGGTCAATTCATTCTTCATGTACTGCCCGGCGATCATGCCGCGGTCAAGCACCACGATGCGATCCACAACCGGGTATACGTGGAAGATGTTATGGTCGATAAAGATGCATGTTTTCCCGGCGGCTTTAATCCCTTCGATAAAATCCAGGCATTTCCTGGTCTCAGAGAGGGACAGGCCCATCGTTGGCTCATCCAGGATAATGAGCTCCGCCTCGAAGTACAGGGCGCGTGTAATGGCAACCCCCTGACGTTCGCCGCCCGAGAAGGTGCCGACTTTTGATTCCGGGGATACCGCCGAAGAGGTGAAGCCCATGACAGTCGACATTAATTTTTTGGTCTCCCGGGTCATCGCGTTAATATCCAGGACGCCCCAGCCATTGGTGATTTCCCGCCCGAGAAAGATGTTACGCCATAAAGTTTGCTGGTCCGCCAGGGCCCGCTCCTGATATACGACCTCAATCCCCAGGTCGCGCGCCATCGGGACGGAAAGGTGATCGATTTTCTTCCCTTTCCAGATGATCTCGCCACCCGGATCCGGTCGGTGATAGCCGGTAATAATCTTAACCAAAGTCGATTTTCCGGCACCATTATCGCCAAGCAGGCCGACAATCTCATTATTCTCTACATGGAAGTCCACATTGTGGAGGGCACTGACTTCTCCAAAGGTCTTGGATACATTTTTTAATTGGAGGAGATGGTCCATAGGGTCACCTATTTTAAGTTGGGGTGCAGGACGATGTGCCCCGCACCCCATGGACTTGCAACAGATTCAACGGATACGCTGGATCACATCCGCAGGAAGCTGTTAGCGAATGTTTTTGTTCGCGAGCGGGGCGATGAAGGCGACGTTCTTCGCAGTGACGAATCCCGCACCGGTGTTGATGTCCAGGCCCGAGAAGCCATAAACCTTGGTCAGGCAGATCTGCAGGATGGGGAGATAGCCCTGCAGCCATTCCTGCTGGTCGATCACCAGGTTCTCATAGCCGCTCTGGATGGCGACCACGGTGGCCGGAGACATATCGAAGCCAGCCATAAAGATGTCACCCGGTTTCTTGCCAGCAGCCTGCAGATAAGTACCAACCGTGGCGGTCACACCACCATGGTCGGTAACGATCAACTTGACATCGGGATGGGAGGAAACATACCCGGTGAAGGTGGCTGTACCCTGGGTCGGATCTGCGTTGGTCGCGGAGTCGATCTCGATGTAGTCAACCGTCATGCCAGCCTTCTTGAGGGCATCGATGGCGCCTTGCGTGCGCAGGCCGCGGCTGGGCTGTGAAAGCAAACCCCAGACCATGGCCCGATCGCCTGCCTTGACGCCGGCTTCCTTCGCGGCTTCCGTGCCGAGAGCATACCCAGCATCGTAGTTTACGGCGCCCACATATCCAAAGCCGTTGGCTGCATACTTTGCCTGGGCGGTCGGCAGTTCCGTGTTCTGGCTGGTGACGATAATGCCCTGCGATTCAGCTTGATCAATGAGCGGATCAAAGGATGGATCGCCAGGGTGGCCCATCACGGCAATCCCATCGGGTTTGGTTGCAGCGGCTTCCTGGAACTGCTGGATCATCGTCTGGGGATCCCAGTTCGACCAGACGTAGTCAACTTTGGCGCCGAGGTCGGTGGCTGCCTGAACAGCACCATTATAGACGTTCACAGCGAACACACCACCGGCCGGCCCGCCGGGGAAGAAGACGATGTGAACGTTGGAGCACCACTTTGCGGTCGCGGCAGTTCCGATTTGCGTAGCAGCGGGGGCTGCCGTCGCAACTGGGGCGGTTGTAGCCGCAGCAGCCGGGGGCTGCGTCGCAACAGGGGCTGTCGTGGGAGCGGGGGGTTGTGTCGCAGCCGGCGTGGCTGTTGTTCCACAAGCCGTCAGCACCATGACGATCAAGGCGATCACACTTAGACCGCGCAATACTTGCTTGAACATTTATTCCTCCTTAGGGTTCTGAAAAGAGAATATGCGGAATTTCCTTACGTTAATTGTGGCTTATCTCTGGGTAGAAGTTCATCTAATGTACAGCGCACCTCCTTTCAATCACTCAGCAGAAGATAAGGGATACAAGATGGCAATCGGTTGATAACCTCTAGCGGCAAAGGCCAGGCTCCTCTAAGCAGCCATTGAGCTCGCCCGGATGATCAACTCCGGCTTGATCACCGTCGTGACCGCCTCGCCGGGTCCAGTATTCGTCCTTCGAGCCATGATCATCTGGTGAAGTTGCTTTACCGCAACACAGCCCACATCGACCAGCTGCTGAAATACCGTTGTCAGGGGTGGCCAGAAGAACGCCGATTCGGGGATATTGTCAAAGCCAACAATGGCGAGGTTCTTCGGAATGCTGCGGCCCAATGCATGGGCAGTTCCCAGAGCGCCTAAAGCAATTTGATCGTTACAGGCAAAAACGGCGTCCAGGTCCGGCTCCTGGGATAAAAGGGCTCGCATGCCCTGTTCCCCATTGACCGCTGACCAATCATCGCTTTTAAATACCAAGGACGGCAAGGGCTCCAAACCGGCTTGCTGTAAGGCCTCCTGCCAACCAGTGAAGCGCTCGCGGGCCTCCCACCAGGCCAGCGGGCCAGTAATAATGCCGATCTTCTTACGACCCTGGTCAATGAGGTGCCGGGTGGCCTGTATCGCACCAAGCCGGTTATCCACTTTCACAACGCTCAACCCGGGATGCGTCTCCATGCTCAGGAAGACAATGGGCAGCAACTGTTCCAAGTGGCTTGGTTTAATCCAGGTTCGATTGTTCCCTACTTCGGGGACCGCCCAGATGATCCCATCGACGCGGCGGGCGATCAACGTATCCAATATCCGCTCATATTCCCCATCATCCGGGTGATTGACCAGGCTCAAAAATAAAGAGTAACCCAATTCATTGGCCTGCTTTTCGATGCCGACGACCGTACGGGATGGTCCATAATAATCGATCCCCCAAGCCACAACTGCCACCGTGTTTGAACGCTGATGGATCAGACTGCGGGCCAAAATATTCGGGCGATAACCCAACTGGTCAATCGCGTCCTGCACCCGCTGACGGGTTGTATCCTTGATTTCCCCCTGGTGATTGACAACCCGTGATACCGTTTTAATCGATACATTTGCCAGTCGGGCGACATCCCGCAAGGTAGCATGCATGGAGCCATTTGACTTCGGAAGAACTTTTACCTTACGGGATTCAAGATTCATCCGCCGGCCATTTCCTTGGATTTCACCTTGAGAGAATAACATCGTTGTCGTCAACGATGGCGACAACGTTGTCATAAATATCATACATCAAATCCAGGTACGATGTCAATATGCAATTTGTTTGGAGGCCACTCGTTTGTCGGACCTGTCGATTATGAAAGTACAGCCCCAGGCTGATCAGGCGTTGAGCTCTCGGCGTTCAAGCCTGGCCTCTATCGTCCGAGCCGTCCTGGTCGTCGACAATCCGCCTAGGGCAGTACAGCGCAGGGCGCGCGGCAGAGACTTGCCCACCTGATCCATGACCTCAATCACTTCATCGAGCGGAATAACGGGATCATACCCCGCCAGGGCCATATTGGCGCAAGCCAGGGCATTGCTGGCTGCCAATATATTCTTCCCAAGACACGGTACCTCAACTCGACCGGCGACGGGATCACAAATCATCCCCAGGATGTTCTGGAGCGCCATGGAAGCGGCGTCCATCGCCTGTTGGGTAGTACCTCCGGCAAGGGTCACCAGGGCCGCCGCGGTCATCCCCGATCCAGATCCGCACTCCGCCTGGCAGCCCCCGACCTCGGCGGCAAAAGTGGCATGGGCGGCGATGAATATCCCGGTCAACCCGGCAGCGAGCAGTGCTTTGGTGATCTCATCCTCTCCCAATCCCATGACCTCCGCGGCACCAATGCATGCCCCGGGAAGTCCCCCGCAGGCACCCGCGGTAGGCGCGGCCACAATCACACCCATGGCGCTTTTCATCTCCATCATCGCGGTCACGTCCAGGATGATGCGGTTCAAGACGCCAGCGTCCAAGAGGCGATGCTGCTGAATGCCTTCCCGGAAAAGTACAGATTGTGCACCCAGGATGCGATCGTCAAAATGGGTGCCGTTACGACCTTCCTGAATAGAGGCCTGCATCAGACGGACGATATCTTTCATCTGCCGAAACACCTGCTCATGGGAGATCCCGCCTCTTTGGCCTTCGTAGCAGATGGCGAGCTCCCATGGTTCGAGGTCCTTGTCCTGGTTATATTCAAGCATTTCCTGGCAGGTGATGAAAGGAACGGTCATCCCCCGTTTGGACAAAACCGGTAAAACAGGCGGGAGAATCTTCGGAGGCGTCAGGCCGTACCTCTCGCAAACCTTTGAGAGGACGGTCGGGTCGGGAGGAACATGGGTCTTGACCTCAATCAAGTTCCCCGCTGGACCATGGATTAGGTGGACGGCATCTGCCGTGAGCCTGCCCCGCAAGGCATCCGCGACCTCGCTTGCGTTTGAGTCGAGATAAAAAAGGGTTTCGTAACAGTCCCCGGCCATAGACACCTTAAAATGATCGATTGCCACAACCTCGATCATGCCGCCGCCCGTTGAGATCGCGGTCATCATGTGCTGTTCATTCAGGTTGCCCAAAGTGATCTGATAGGTGTTTGGATGAACGTCTCCAAGCGCGGTGAGCCTGGTTGTGACCTGGATGCCGGCTTCCTGGATGGCCCTAGGTGAGTTCGCCAATCGGGCATCGGTCGCCTCCCAACCTAGGAATCCTCCAAAAAGCCCCATTTCGGATCCCTGACTCTGATGGGTCGTTGCCAGTGAGCCTTCGGGATCAAACTCGATGATCACCTGTGCGATCTTTCCGTCCATTAAAGCCCTGGCGATCCTGCCGATCCGAAGAGCTGCCGCGCAATGGGAGCTGGATGGCCCGCGCATGACCGGTCCAATGACATCGTTAAAAATACTCGGATAGCTGGACAGAGGAATTTTTTCACTTCTTTTTGTATGCATGGATGGATTCCCTATTTGAACTTCTGCTCGGGATTTACCTGGCATGAACACGACTCCATTTCGTCCAACTTAGATCAGATGCTGGATCATTGAGGGCACCCGTCGATGCTCCTATGAGGTCTTTCGGTCCAAGTATAAGCACGTTTCGATCATCAGGATTACATGAATTTGTAATAGAATATCCGTCAATATGATGCAAGCAGGATCGAGTTCTATCTCGATGGAGGCCAATGGGAATTGATAGGATGATTTCTTCTCACGAAAATCGTCCTCAGTAAATTAACTGCCAGTGAAGCCAGGAATAAATGGAGGAAGCCATGACTGATGATGCGAAGGCAATTGTCATTATTTTCAAGAACAACGGCATGGGCATTACAGGTGAACAGCCGCTCAAAGATAAGCTGACAAAAACTTTCTTGACCCTCACCAAACAGAACCCCAATCTACCGCGGGCGATCTGTTTTTACACGGAGGGCGTAAAACTGGCCTGCGAAGGATCGCCCGTCCTGGAGGAGCTCCGGTCGCTGGAAGCCGGGGGTGTCCACCTCATCCTCTGCCAGACATGCCTGGATTATTTCGGACTGGAGGACAAAGTTCAGGTGGGCATCGTGGGTGGGATGGGAGACATCATCGCCACCATGTGGCAGGCCGATTCGGTGATCGAAGTTTAAATTTTCGGGTTTTTTAATCGTACAGGATCAGCATCCGTGAGCTTTTGCGCTCAAAGTTGTGTCACCGGCTTGGGCGTGGGGTAGATTGGATCCAATTTCGGTTAACAAAAGGAACTCAACCACGAAAGTGTAATATTCTATGAATATGGCTATACGCAAAGTACGAATCCAACCAACAAAGGAAGAACCGGGATGCACCGACAAGCCCTGACCGGACGCTGGCAGTTTCGCCAAACTGGCACAAAAAGATGGCTGGTTGGGACGGTGCCTGGTGGCGTTCACACGGACCTGCTGGCCTTGGGGCGGATCCCCGACCCATTTGTCGGAGATAACGAAAAAAAGGTCCAATGGGTGGCGGAATCGGATTGGGAATACCGCCGAATCTTCATCGCGGACAAGCTGGTCTTGAGGGAAGAACGTTTGTTTCTCGTGTGCGATGGGTTGGATACGCTTGCAGAAGTATGGTTAAACGGTCACCTGCTCGGCAGGACGGACAATATGTTCCGGCGCTGGTCCTGGGAAGTCACCAGGGTCCTCCGGGCCGAAAAAAATGATCTGCATCTCCTCTTCCGCTCTCCCCTTGCCTACATCCGCAGCCGGCAATTGGAGAAACCGCTTCAGGGCGGCGGCGATCTTCCCGGCGGACCCTACCTGCGCAAAGCCCCCTACCAATGGGGCTGGGATTGGGGGCCCAAGCTTCCTCCCATCGGGGTATGGAAAGAGATCCGCCTGGAAGGCTACTCGCGGGCTCGCCTGGGAGACGTCCACATCCGTCAATATCACCGGGGAGACAAGGTGAGCCTCTCAATCCAGGCTGCCGTGCAAACGTGGGGAGAGCAGCGCTTGCAGGTGGTCGCCACCCTGAAGGCTCCCGATGGGAAAACTTTTGTTGCCGAGGTTGAGGTCAACGACCAGAAAGCAGTTGCGGAAATCGAGGTCCCGGAACCCCATTTGTGGTGGCCGAACGACTCTGGCGAGCATCCGCTTTATGCGCTGCAGGTCGACCTACAGGAGCGGGAGGCTTGCCTCGACCAGCGCAGCTATCAGCTCGGTCTGCGCACCATCGAGCTTCGCCAGCAGCCGGACCAGTGGGGCGAATCCTTCACCTTCGTGGTCAACGGCGTGCCGATCTTCGCCAAGGGGGCAGACTGGATCCCGGCCGATTCCTTTCCGACACGGGTCAGTGCAGCCCATCTTGAGAACCTCATCCGGAGCGCGAGCGAGGCGCACATGAATATGCTGCGGATCTGGGGAGGTGGCTTCTACGAACAAGAGCCCTTCTACGAGCTGTGCGACCGTTACGGCATCCTGATCTGGCAGGACTTTGCATTCGCCTGCGGCATTTATCCAGAAGATGACAGGTTCTTTGCAAATGTGCGCCTTGAAGCGCTTGAGAACATCCGCCGTCTGCACCACCATGCCTGCCTGGCCTTGTGGTGCGGAAACAACGAAATGGAGCAGGGTTGGTCCGATTGGGGCTGGAATCGTCCGTCTGATCCCGCAAACCAGCGCCTCAAAGCCGCCTACGACCGCATGTTCCACCACCTGCTGCCTGAGCTGCTAGCTGCGGAGGATCCAGACCACCCCTATTGGCCGTCGTCGGCTTCGTCCGGTATTGCTTTTGCCGATCCAAACGGCCAGCAGCGCGGGGATACCCATTACTGGGAGGTCTGGCACGGGGGAAAACCATTCAGCGCTTACCGCGAGCAGTTCCCGCGCTTCATGAGCGAATTCGGTTTCCAGGGCCTGCCTCCCTACCGCACCATCCAGGCCTATGCGGCACCGGAAGACCAGAATCTGACCTCCTATGTTATGGAACACCACCAGCGCAGCCGGGAGGGGAACGGGTTGATGATCGCCCAATTAACGAAGAGTTTCCGCCTTCCCAAAGATTTCCAATCTTGGGTGTATCTGAGCATGGTGCTGCAGGCGGAGGGCATTCGCACCGGTGTCGAACATTGGCGCCGTCACCCGGAGCGTGTCAGCGGCACGCTCTTCTGGCAACTGAACGATTGCTGGCCGGTCGCCTCCTGGTCCAGCATCGACTACTTCGGACGATGGAAGGCGCTGCATTACGTCGCCCGACGCTTCTATGCACCGGTTCTGCTCTCCGTGGAAGAGGATGGCAGCCGGATGAGAGTGTTTGTCACCAACGATACCCCCACTCCCTGGAAAGGCGAGCTTCGCTGGTCACTGGAATCCGTGACGGGCAGACGTCTTAAAGGCGGAACTGCATCCTTGGCCGTGCCTGGCCTTTCAGCCACGCCCGTCTCTATCCTGGACTTCGCCAGTCGTATTACTGAGGCGAACAAACGCCAGCTCGTCTTTGTTTGCGAGTTGTGGCAGGCCAGAAGGCGGCGGGCGCAGCAGACGATCGCATTCGTTCCAGACAAACACCTCGAGCTGAAGGACCCGCAGATTCGGAGCAGGCTGAGCGTGAACGGGCGACAGCTTTCCATCCGATTGCAATCGCGCTGCCTGGCGCGCTTCGTCCAGTTAGAATTGGCCGGCGCGGACGTGATCTTCAGCGATAACTATTTTGACCTGCCCGCCGGCAGAGTGATGCGGGTGAGTTGCCCCCTGCCCCCGCGGTGGAGCCTGAAGCAAGCCCGCCGGGCGCTCAAGGTGCGTTCTTATTACGAAAGTTATTGATTGTGCCTGTTCAAAATTATGGAGGCCGATATGAACCAGCTTGATACAGATACCGTCGTCCAGATCGGCGTCATCGTCAAGGATGCCGAGCAGGCCGCACGGCACTATGCGGAAGTGTTCGGTATCCCCAAACCGGAGGTGGTCCCGATCGCCGACGATTCCTTTGCCAACACGGTTTATAAAAATAAATCGTCCAAAGCTGCGGGGCGGGCTGCCTTCTTCAAGTTGGGTCCGGTTGAGATAGAACTTATCCAACCGCTCGGCGCTCCGAGCACCTGGGAAGAGTTCCTGCGGAAGCGGGGCGAGGGCGTCCATCACATTGCCTTTCGGACCCAGAAGCTCACAGAGGCCCAGCAATTCTTCAAATCCAAAGGCATGGAAACTGTCCAATCGGGCGGCTGGGATGGAGGCCGGTACGCGTACATCGATGGCACCCAACAGCTTGGGACCATCCTGGAACTTTTACACTTCGATTGAACCTCCTGACCCGGATCGGGCTCAGAAAGGGACCAAAATTCATGCAACGGCGCTCTCCAGATGGAACGTCCGATAGAGATTATTCGGCCGCTGGGGATCAAGCTACCCACATATTGAAGGCGAACAGCATCGCCAAAAGACCCATCAGCAGGAGGCTGAAGAACGTCCAGGCCCGGTCAAAGGCCGTGTTCTTCCCCCAGCGAGCCAGCATGACAAAAACCGCAGGGGCGCCCAGGATATAACGCTGGATGCCCTGCGCCGGGCCACTGCCGATGGAGATCAAGAAGACCGCCAGGCTGAACCAGGCAATTTCGGGTTCATCACGAATGCAGAGGAGGCTGGTCAGCCCACCGATAAAAAGGCCGATAAATTCGGTAAGAAAGTAAGCCATCTGTTGGGAATTGCCGATAAACATGTCATGAAAGGCTGTGGCCCAGTTATAGAAGGCACCGCCAAAATTGATAAAACCGCGCCCGAAATAATTCGCTTCCACGACATCGAAGTTAAAACCCAGATAGGAAAATTTCCAGACCAGGAATGCAACTGCAGGCGTAAACGCCAAGAATGCTCTGACCAGCGGACGCAGGGGAATGCCATGCATAAGGATCTCGCGCCAATCGCGGTCAAGGTCCATCCATTCACCACTGCGGATCCAGGTGATCGCCATTGGGATAACCAGCGCCACACCGACTGCACGCGTCAGGGTGGCACACCCACCCAGGAGCGCCGCCCATGCCCAGCGCCTGTGCCTCAGCAGGGCCAGGCAACCGAATGCCAACCCGGCAAACAATCCCTCGGTGTAAACCTGGATCAGGAAGAAGCCGGTCGGGAAGATGAGCATATAAAAAACTGCCCGCAGAGCTCCGTCTTCGCCCAGTTTCTCACGGGTCAGGTCATACAGAGCCAGCATACCGCCCAAGGCACCCAGACCAGAAACAATCACACCTGCCAATGTGGCTGTCGCGATCGGGTCCATCCTGAAAATGCGCAGGCCTGCCAGCAGAACATTACAGGATTTGAACGCGCCTATCGAATCACATTCTATGCCGCAATCCTGGCATTCCTGATCGGGTTGCTGCTGGACGGTTGGCCATTTAAGTGGGCGGGGCGTCGGGCAGCCGATACCCCCATGACCTTGGCTGATTGATCCATTTTTCAAAGGTCGACGACGTTCCTTACCTGGATTGGACAGACTTTTGTCGTTTTCGCATCCACCAGTTGCATAGTATATTTAATGATCTGCGAGGTAGGGATGGATCACCGTGACCATGTCAATCTGCTGCGCGGCGCGGTTGTTTCAGCGGGAGGAACCTGGGCTGATTTGGGGTCTGGGAGGGGCGCATTTACACTGGCCCTGGCGGAACTCATCGGACCTAATGGAATGATCTTTTCGGTGGATAAGGACAAGCGCTCCCTGCAGGAACAAAGTCTTGCTCTAAATGCTCGCTTTCCACGGGTCAAGGTTCAAGGTATCAGGGGAGATTTCACGCTCCCTCTGGATCTTCCCCCTCTGGATGGGATCGTCATCGCCAACGCACTTCATTTCATCGCGCCGCCTCAGAAACCGGAGGTCGTGCAACTCTTGAAGAGCTATCTTCGACCGAGAGGGTCGTTTGTTCTTGTTGAATACAACGTGGATCAAGGAAACCTTTGGGTCCCATACCCCCTTACGTATACCAGCTGGAAGACCCTCGCACAACAATGTGGATTTACTCACACCCGCCTGCTGGCGACCGTCTCCAGCCGGATGTTGAAGGAATTTTATTCGGCGGAGAGTTGGTAACACCCAGGATAACCGCCGGAAAGCTGAATTATGATAGTCTCGACAGCAATTCGTTCGAGGGTGAAACATTAACCCACGCCCGCGGTGGGATTGAGAAGAAAATTTCCAGGAATTGCTAAAAGGTCGACCAGAGCAACCATGCAACCGTTGAGGAAATCGAGCGTGAACGGTTCGACAACACCCACCGGGCCTTGCCTATGGGTCCTAAGCGGCGGTGTGAAAATGTACCCGCTTCAACTAGACCCACGCTCGGGTACACGGGGATTTTCACAACCTGAGCCCAATCCTCTGGATTATTCATCGGACTAGTCCAAAGACAGTTTATGCAACTGCTCTTCCATATCCGCGCGACTGCGTGCGGAAATCGGCGCAGCCAGATAGCGGCGGATGGCGGCCTCAGTCATATTTGGTTTATAAAAATCACGAAACATTTCAATGACGGAAACGGTCTCCCCCGGATAGGGTTCCAGGCTCACGGAATCGCTGTTTCGTACCCAACCTTCCTGAATCACTCGGCAGTAAAGGCCAGGGCGTTCCGCCAGGCGAAACTTCTTCACAAATAATGAATCTCCCATACGGGTGGCCAACGTGTTGCAGGGGATGCGCGGGGAGGTTACTTCCAGGATCACCGTCCCCATTATCAGGCGATCGCCGATGCGAAATCGGGCGCTCTCCATGCCATCAATCGTGAGATTCTCTCCAAAAGTCCCTGGGGAGACCTCATGTCCCAGACTGGTCGTCCACCAGGCGTAATCAGGGGTGCCGTAAACATAGAGGGCTTGATCCAGGCCACCGTGATTTTTCTTGTCACAAATCACATCGTCTGAAAGGCCATACGAGTTCACTTGAACCGGTGACTGTATCGGAAGTTTGTATATTCCGGTTATCCAAGAACCCTTTTTACCCTGGATTGTTCGCTCATAACCGAGATTTATGCTGATCAGCTGCATCATAAGCCAGTTACCTTTATATCATGATCGCCGAATCAAAGTCAATTTACCTAACCATAAAATCAATCGGATGAACCCAACCAAACAAAAATCTCGATCTGCTTTCCTCCGGCATCGGCCCAACCTTCCTGTGGCCCGGCTGGGTCGTGGTGGGATCGTTGTGACCGAAAAAGACAGCCGACCGTCATCATCTCTGGATCAGAGATCCCTATTTTCCGAAAGCGAGGCGGTAATCCTCGACTGCCGCCATGACGACGCGCAGGGCGTGGCTCAGGCCGTAAGATCTGCGAATTTCAATCCGCGACTTCTCACCGGATACCAGCTTGTAGGTTCCGAAATAGTGTTCGAGTCGTTCGATCAGTACCGGCGGTAGGTCGCGGAGGTCATCAATATGACCCCAGACATAATCATTTTGAAGGACCGCGATGATCTTATCATCTGCCTCGCCATCATCGATCATCTGGATTCCGCCGACCACCTTCGCTACCAGCACAATCTCCGATTTGGTGATCGGACGCTCGCTGATCACGCATATATCCAGGGGATCCCCATCGCCGCGTTCGGCCTGTGGGGAAAGAGCGCTAAATTTCTTCCCACACAAGGTTCTCGGGATAAAACCGTAGAGCGCAGGAGGTTGGGAGGAGGTACGCTGCGGTCGGTCCACGCGCAGATAACCGCTTTGTTTATCGATCTCATACTTCACGAGATCAAATGGGGTAATCTCAATGAATGCATTCACCCGCCTGGGAGGTTCTGGCCCGAGGTCGAGCCCGTGCCATGGATGAGGTCGCCATTTACTGAAGGGTTTATCCATCCTGAGTCCTTTTGTTTTGATCAAACAAGGGGAGCGCTAGCGGTCGGCGGGGCTTGTTCGCATTTGGGAAGCTAGTACCGTTCAATATGGATCTGACCCGGTTCTCGAGAGGTATGCTCCCGAAATCCGGCTTTCCCCAGGGCCGCCACCATCTGATCGATCATAGCCGGAACACCGCACAGAAAGACGTGCGTGTTTTCAGGGGTAGGCTGAAAACCCCAAACCTCAGCTACCACGCCCTTTGCCCAAACATCCTGCACCCAGCCGATATGGCCATTCCAGGGGACTGGTTCTTCTTCCGGCCGATCGATGGTGGCGATATAGGTCAAATTGTTGCACAGATGCTGCAAATTCAACAGCTCGGAGCGGTAGCCCAGGTCCCAGGAGTGATACGCCCCATGGAGAACAGCGAATCGGCGCGGGCCGCCGCAGCGCATGGCTGAGCTGAGTATGCTCATATAGGGCGCCAGGCCGGTGCCGGTTGCAATCAGCACGACGTTCTGGGTTTCCGGGACTTGATCCAGCCTGAATAAACCTGTGACTTTCGGGGATAGCCACAGATGATCACCGATATTTAGTGCGAACAGCCGCGGGGTCAGCGCACCGTTCGATACTAGGCTGAGGTAAAACTCCAAATACTCCCGAGTTCTGGAGGAAGACGCGATCGAATACGCCCGCCGAATCATCTTCTTCGGGTCGCTGGGAGTGAGTTCAGGTTCAGACCAGTCGCAACGCGGAGCCGATCCGGGCAACCCGAGAACAGTAAACTGGCCCGGCATGAAATTTGGCAACTGCCATCCTTCCGAGACGACGCGGAGGATCAAATACCGGGGTGACAGTTCATTCCTGGAAGAAACAACCGCATTTAGGGGCGTATCCGGCATTTCACTGTCCCTCACTGAGAATTTACACAACTATCCGTTCAGTATCATCTTTCATCTTTCGACCTTTACAGCCGGTCAGGTACAATCTTACCAGATTTGCAAGCTGAGAGGCACGCCATTCAAGGCTGGGAATGAAACGTCGCTTGCCCATGGCAGTAGCAAGGCCGGTCCACCCGCCGATGGGGCAGAGGCAATCCGTAGCCAACTCTGCCGGGGTCAGAACCGTTCGCCTGCACAGACCGGGTTGGAGTCCTCAGACCTGTCAGGGCGTCTCGTCAGCTGCGGCAGGACAGGTGGCTGACAACCCGGGCGATGCGGTCCTCTTTTTATTCCTTTGAATTCGATTTACATTCTTGGCCATAAGGCAATCGAGCTGTCTGCGGCTGGAGGGTCCTCCGGTTCCAACTCCCCTTTTCCATGATGGCTTTCATTATATACTTTAGGCCTGGTCCTGTTCGAGATGACGTGCAAGAATCATTAATCATCCTTGGCCGGGCCAGAATTGTAACCAAATAGAAATGTTAAAGCGAGCTGGAGAGTTGTAAACTCTTTGTAAAGTGCAGCGAGGGAAATAGAGTGTATAGCCAACGGAACTTCGAGAAAAGTCTGACAAAAGGCACGGTCGTCACGGTGAAATGGGTCGAAGACGGAAAGCAGTACTCCGGAACGGCGGCCGTGATCAAATTAAATAAGGCCTCGATTGTGGTGGAACTCGATCATAAGATCGGTAAATTCCAGCCAGGCTATAAAATCAAGGTTCCCCGCTCCGAAGGTGGGAGATGGACTACGCGCGAATGCGTCCTGCCCGTCTCTCTTTTTCAAGCTAAATCCACTTGATGGCCCCTGGACCTGCGGCCTGGTATCTCCTGCGCTTACTTAACAGGGGATGTCTTCTTTTAATAGTTCCCTCAATTCACGCTCGTTATAGCCAATTTTCCCCATTACGCTAAACCTGAGCGGAATAAGAGTATAATGCACCCCCGAAACGGCGCGGCTGCTTATAGAAACGCCGGAAAGCCTCAGGATGCTTAAACCGGAACCCGATACTCCCCTACGAGAGGCAACCCCAGAACGCCCTCTGCGAATCCGCTCCTGGCTGACTTGGACTGGAGTATTTTTAGTCGGTCTCGTTCTTCTTATCGAGGCAATTTCACGGTCGGGACTGGCCGAGAAGGTCTTCCCCACTGAGGCGCTGGACGTCTACCCATATCCGTTCGAGATCAAATGGCGCCGGTTGCAGGAATACGTTGCCCAAAATGGCGGAGTTGATGTCATCATCGTGGGCAGTTCAGTGGTAAACACGGGCATCGATCCGGATGTCGTGGCTCGTACCTATTCCCAAAAGACCGGAAAAAAGTTGCGGATCTTCAATTTTGGGGTGGAGGGATTGACCATCGTTCCGGACGCGGTTTTCGCTAAACTTCTCGTCCAAACATACCACCCGGCTTTGCTCATTTATGGGACGATCCCCAGGGATTATCTGGGCAACTACGATTTGGATACCAATCAGGGATTTCTCGCCAGCCCATGGATCCAATACCGTTCTGGACAGCTAAACCTGCTTGGTTGGCTGATCGATCACTCGGTAGGACTGCAGAGATACCTGGTGTACCGTGATTGGATTCGTTCAGATTTCCTTTCCACACTGGAACTGTATATCCACCGCAGCAACAGGACGACTCCAAGCGGGTATGAACCCGACTCTTTTGTCGCCACCAACCTCAACACTCCCCCGAATCCGTCCAATCCGGCGGACGAGTCGATGTTCAACCTATATCATAATTATCAAATTGACCCCTTTCGCCTAAGCCAGCTGCAGGATATTCTCGATTTGCAAAAATTGCCAGAAACCCGGGTGATTATCCTGGAAATGCCGATGCACCCAACATTTTACTTGTATATGGGCGGTCAAGCGGTTCATCACGAGTTCCAAAAAAAGCTGGCCGAAGTCATCACATCCTCCCATTCGATTTTTATCCCGGCCAACGGAAATCCGAATATCCCTGCAAACGGTCACTCGGACCGTGAGCACCTGAACCATAACGGAGCCGGTCCCATGAGCACCTTTCTTGGCCAGCAGCTGGCAGCGTTGACACTCAATAACCATCTTCTGTTTACTCATTAACGATCCATCGATCTTCAATGGAAATCACTTCCTTGCTCTTTGCCGGTTTCGTGGTCCTGGCCTGTCTCGGCTACCGCCACCTCCCACAGCGATTGAGACCGGCGTGGCTGCTGCTCTGCTCAGCGGTTTTTCTTCTATCCTGGTCCTGGAAATTCCTGGCCATTCTGGTCGGGCTGGCCTTGATTAATTTTTTCATCGGGTGGATGGTCGTCCCGCATGCTCGTCTGGGAAAGGTCCTTCTGGGGGTCGGGATCGGATTCAATCTGGCCGCACTGCTGATCTTCAAGTATAGCAATTTTTATCTCCCGGCTCTGGCCTCCCTTCTCGCCAAGGCCGGTCTGGGCAGGAGTGCAGGCGGACTCGAGATCCTGGCTCCGCTCGGTCTTTCTTTCATCGTCGTTCAGATGATTTCTTATCAGGTGGATCTTGCGAACGGCCGATATCCGTCCGAGCGGAAATTCGTCACTTTTGCACTTTACGTGACCTATTTTCCGAAGCTCCTTGCTGGTCCGATCGAACGGGAACAGATTTTCCGCTCCCGGCTGGAGAATCCCCAGAAGTGGACGCGGGAGCTGGACCTCCGCAGCTTTGCTTTGGTCGTGGTTGGTTTGATCCGCAAGCTCGTAATTGCAGATACGCTCAGCGCAATGATCCCGACGGATGCGTTCCAGAAGCCGGCTCAGTATCCGGCACCGCTCCTGGCAATCTGGCTCGTGGTATATGCATTTTCCCTTTATAACGATTTCGCGGGTTATTCCAGCCTGGTGCGGGGGATCAGCGGATTCTTCGGCATTGAACTGACCAACAATTTCAATATCCCCTACTTCGCTCGGAGTTTTTCTGAATTCTGGAGCCGCTGGCACATCAGCCTTTCAAACTGGCTGCGCGACTACATCTTCTTCCCGATCTCGCGTTTAATTCGAAAGAAAATCTCCTTCAAGCCCACAACGGTTGCCTTGATCCTGGCCCCCCTCATCACGATGTTGGTGAGCGGCATGTGGCATGGACTCGCCTGGAACACGCTCCTGTGGGGAGGTCTCCAAGGCTGCTACCTGATCGCAGGACAGATCGCCACCCTTCGGAAACCCTCGCTGCCCCTCAACCAACTTTCCCGCCCGCGCCAGGTTCTTTCAGCCATGGTCGTGTTCTTCTGTATCCTGATGGCCTGGGTGCCATTCCACACGAACGTCGCGGCAGCATTCCAGTACTGGCATAGCTTGTTTTCCATTGAGAACTGGCGCGTCTCGATCTATTTAAGTTACTTCAAGCCTACGATTGTAAACCTCAAGCTTCCGCCTTGGCAAATCGTGCTGTTTTGTTTAATCCCCGCCCTCCAGGCAGCCATTGTGTTGATTCCGGCCCTTGTAATCGATTGGACCCAGTACCGCGAGGAGCTGCGCTTTCTTCGCTGGCCTGCTTGGCTGCTCGGTTTTCTGCTGGCGATCGTGGTTCTGGTTCTCTTCCTGCTCTCCTTTGCCGAAAAAGGCGCTCCTTTCATCTACCAGAGTTTTTAGAGGTGTGGTGCCTCAGCGGTATTGAACACAGCCCGGAATTATCCGTTGACTGTTTTCAAAGGAGGGGGAATCGTCGTTCATCGTATTCAAGCAATGCACGTTAGCTGACCACATCGCCGGCCTTAATACATTGGAGAAGAAACTGACCGTCATTTGATAGACCTGGTCGGTGGTCGGTGATTGATGATAGACCGGTGCGAACTCATGCTTGGCATTCTGCACGACCACCAGCTGAACCGGCGCGCCCACCGCGACCAGGCGGTCATACAACATGGTTGACTGTACCAGGGGGACGGTATGGTCCATGTTCCCCTGGAAGATCAGGAGCGGCGGGGTATATGGATTCACATAGGTGATCGGACTGGCCGCAATCAGGATAGGGCTGGTGTATCGAATATCCCCGAATTCAGCCAATCCAAAATTCGTGATTAAAGCGAAAGCAGATCTATCCGTCAGGTCCGTCGGGCCAAAAAAATCCACGACAGCCTGAACCTGGCTAGAATAGTCTAGATAGGGACCCACGTCCCAGCCGGCGGATGCATCCGTGAGCGCCAGGAGCAGAACCAGTTGACCTCCGACACTGTCGCCGACAGCACCGATCCTATTAGGATCCAGGTTGTATTCCTGTGCATGGGCGCGCAGGGAACGCACGGCGCACTTGACATCCTCGATCATCGCCGGCCAGAGCCATTGAGTAGAGTTCCGGTAGTCCACCGAAACCACCAGGAAGCCGAGCGCGTTGAGTTGGGGTTGGACCTGCAACCCCTGGCCTACCAATTGATTGTTGAGCCTCCAGGCTCCTCCATGCACATTGATCACAACGGGCCAGGGACCATTCATAGTACGGGGATAGTAGATATCCATGGGGACGGGATAATTCCCCATCACGCAATAGGTTACATTGCGCTCCACAGTGCCAAGTTTCTCCTGTTCGAAATTTGGGCTCTGGTCTTGAACTGCGCTGGATGGCTGGCCGGTCAATCCGGCGGGAGTGGGAGCAAGCGGCGAGGGGGTGAGGGTCGGCGGGACAGTCGCAGTGGCTGTAAGAGTGAGGGTCGCTAAGGGCGTGGAAGTTGATTCAGGCGGCGGGGTTCCCTGCCCGATCTTAAAATTGCAGGCGGCTAGAAAAAAGATCGTGAGCCACAACGAAGCAGCAACCCTGCGCATCAGAAACGCCTCTTGGGAGGAAGATGAATGGACCGTCGGATCTGAATGGACATTATACCGGAGATTACTTTTTCCGTTCGGGCCGCAGCTTAGCAAGGCTGGGCGGCAAGCCGCCGTTCCACAGCCAGCTCAAAATTGGGTGTATTCGACTACATGGGGGAATAATTAGCATGAGTGCACCGTAAAACCCCGACCTTCAGGTCTGGGGATATAAGGCGCAAAAAACTGAACAAATTTGCTCTAATAAGCAGAGTACCTTAACCAGGATCCGGTTCGGTGGAAAAACCTGTCCAGCGGTAAAACTTGGACAGTCTATATAACCCAGGGTGGGAACCACCCGAACGTACACGCCTATGGAGAGCAGGCAAGACCTGATTTCAGGCAACGCTCATTGAAGTAGGAAGCCCCCCGCTTGAACGGTAGGGTAGTTCACAAGATTAAATAAACCTGGTATTGCATGAAATAAACATCCAGGTAACAACCCGGCAATCACCGCAAGCAAAGTCAAGATGGCCCGTTTAGCAACCCCCATCCAAACCGGTTGGATATCCAGGAATGCGTGGGTGTTTTTCATGACCCGCCTATTCGTACCAGCTACCTGCCTGGACAACCAACGAAAGGATAGAGTGTTATGATAATATCCATTGAATCCCAGGAGCAATAAGTCTAGTGATTAATTCAAAAAACGTCCCGATCAGGAATCTAGATGAACACTACCGTCTTCATTGTGAAACTTATCTTGACCCCTCTCATCGTTGCCATGGTGACAGTCATTGCACGGCGGTGGGGCGAATCCATTGGGGGACTTCTGATCGGCCTGCCTCTCACTTCAGGTCCGGTCTCGATCTTTCTGGCCCTTGAGCAAGGGCAGCACTTCGCTGCTGGGGCAGCCAACAGCGCCATGCTCGGGTTGATCGCCGTAACCGCATTCTATGTCGCATATGTGCAGAGCGCGAAGCGCCTCGCCTGGTATTTTTCTGCTCTAATCGGTATTAGCATATATGCCGTCGTTGTCCTGGGGATATCCATTCTGCCGATCGGGATATGGCTGACCACCATTCTCGTACCCCTGGTTCTCCTTGCAGGAATGCTGACGTTGGGAAAAAGAGTGACGGGAGGATTTTCGGTTTCACCGCCGTGGTGGGATCTTCCCATCCGTATGGTTTTCGCGACAGGGCTTCTTCTTTTGATCACCGCCGGAGCATCCATGCTGGGATCGGAATGGAGCGGGCTCTTATCCCCCTTTCCGATTTTCACATTCGTGATGGTCACCTTTTCCCATCGGCAGGGCGGCGCTAACGCTGCTCGACGTTTCATCCAGGGCGTGAGTCTTGGTCTTTTTTCGTATGTGGCTTTCTTCCTGGTTGTCCGGTCGCTGATCGAGAGAAGCAGCCTGTTGGTTGTATATGCACTGGCGACCTTGCTCGCATTGTTGGTAAACGGAACATTTCTAGGGATCCAGCTTTTCATGCACCGGTCGGTTATACCACTGGATAAACCGGCCGGTTGATTCGATCTTAATAATCCAATTCGCCCAACCTGCCGCCTAAATATTATTGATCGGGGGGCTCTATATCATCCCCTCCCAGTAGCAGAAGACCAGGAGGAAGCCATGAAATTGCGACGGTGCGGCTTTAGTTGGAGTTGGAAACGCGCCTATGGGATTTCAGGGGCGAGGTCGCGCGTGGCTCATTACGCCGGAATTCCTACCACATGAGCGGGATGCAGAGAAAGATCGGAAGAACGGTCATCCAGGCATTACTCGGAAAGAAGTGAATGGCGATTTGTTGAGGTACGGATGGCGCGGTTCGCCATACACGCTTTACATGAGAAATACCCTTACAGATCCAGCCACTGGTCCCGAGTCATCCCTTTAGGCAGCCCTTCTCGGTTCACCATGAGGTTATATCATGCCCGGGGATTTGAAAGAAATCAACCCACGCCTCTATCACGCTCTTGAGTTTGCATTCAAGCTTCACGGCCGCGATGCGCACAAGCTGAGGCCCACCCAATCAGTACTTTATCCAGCCACCCCAATCCCTTAGATCCGGGCGCTTTAACGAAACTGCAGCATGCCCGGTAAATTTAATTGAAAATATATGTGGACCCACAAGCTGATATCCTTGACAACTTAGAATATATGTTCTATACTTAATAAATGGAGGACGTTCTCACCCGCTTGCAGTTGCTCTCGGCAGAGATGACCCTCGAGCCTGCCGAAGATACCACGCCTACGGTTCCTCACAAACCAGCGTGCTTTACTCCCGGGCAGCCGAACCGTAATGACAGCCGCAAGGAGGCCTTTATCTACCCGGCCCGGCTGCCCGATGGCCAGCGGATAAAACTACTCAAGACTCAACTCTCATCGGCCTGTGAGCGGGATTGTTATTACTGCCCCTTTCGCGCCGGCAGGGATTTTCGTCGTGCCACTTTCCGCCCCGAGGAGTTCGCCCGTATTTTCCTACAGCTGGTTCAAAATGGGATCGCTGAGGGACTCTTCCTAAGTTCGGGGCTGGCAGGAGGCGGGGTCCGCACCCAGGACAGGCTGATCGAGACAGCCGAGATCCTGCGTTTCAAACTTGACTTTCGCGGATACATCCACTTAAAAATCATGCCGGGTGCCGAACACGCCCAGGTGGAACGCTCGATGCAGCTGGCCGACCGTGTCTCGGTTAACCTAGAAGCTCCGAACAGCAGCCGCCTCGCACGGCTGGCACCCCATAAACAGTTCATGCAGGAACTGCTCCAACCCTTGAAATGGGTGCATGATATTCGGAAAAACCAGCCGGCCGAGAGAGGCTGGAACGGCCGCTGGCCATCCAGCGTTACCCAGTTCGTGGCCGGGGGAGCGGGCGAATCGGATCTGGAACTTCTGACCGCCACCGATTATCTCTTCCGGCATTTGGGGCTCAAGCGGACTTACTTTTCGCCCTTCAGCCCGGTTGCGGACACCCCCCTCGAAAACCAGCCTCCCACACCCGCGATCCGGGAACTACGGTTGTATCAGGCTTCCTTCCTGCTGCGTGACTACGACTTCAGTCTAGAGGACTTGCCTTTCGAACCCGAGGGTTGGCTGCCAATCGCGATGGACCCAAAACAAGCCTGGGCCTGGACCCATCTGAGGCATCGGCCCATCGAGATCAATCGGGCCGATCGAGGCGAACTCCTGCGAGTTCCCGGCATTGGACCAAAGGGGGCCGATGCGATCCTAAGAGCCAGACGGTCGGCCAGGATCAGGGAGCTTTCGACCTTGAAAATCCTGGGTGTGCTCGCGGATCGGGCGGCCCCATACCTGCTGCTGGATGGACATCGGTCCCCTTATCAAGAGTTACTGCTCTAAACCCCAGGAACTTAAAGTTCGTTTCAAACGTCCTCTCCATTGACCAGGTCTGATAAAAACATTACACTTCAGCAGGTCTGATCGAGCAAGGAGGCGTATATGAAGAAAATATTAGCCGTACTCGGAACAGGGTTGCTCGTCTTCATTTCCGGGTGTAATTTACGCATGACCCCTGCGACCCAACCTCCCGATGCGGCCTTTACGCAAGCGGCTTTAACCGTTGAAGCGGAATTGACCCAGGTCGGTGTTCAACCTTCCCAGACGCCTGTTCCGCTATTGGCCACTGCAACCTCGGTCCCCACAATCACGCTCACCCCGCTGGCGAACAATACTTCCGGTCCGTGCAGCAACCAAGCCATGTTCATCACTGATGTGACCATCCCGGATGGAACGGTGATCAGCCCTGGCCAGCCCTTCACCAAGACCTGGCGGCTACAAAACGCAGGCAGCTGTACCTGGGATTCAAGATACAAGCTGGTCTTCGAGAATGGCGATCCTCTCGGTGTACCCGCCGGGTATGCCCAGGCCCTCACCAGCGGCCAAATTTCTACTGGTCAGAACCTGGATATCACCGTGAATCTGACAGCCCCCCTTTCAAGCAGGTCCTATAAGGGGTACTGGGGTATCCGCGAACCCACGGCAGGAAAGATATTCACCTCATTTACCGTCGTGATCCAGGTGCCCAATCCTACCCCTCACACTGTCACGCTCAGCAATAACCCTTTGGAGAGCGGGCATGTCCAATCAGATGGGGTCTTCAATACCGTTACCACGATGGGCGACCTAGACTCCAATGCAAGCGCGGAGGTGTTTCTCAGCTTCGATACCAGCGGCATCCCATCCAATGCAACAATCACCCAGGTGCAGATGGATCTAACCAGCTATGTAATGCAAGGAAATCCATTCGTCAATCTCGGGTGCATTAAATCCTTCGCCCAGGCTTACAGCGCCCTTAGCGCAAGCGTCTATGTACCCGGCCCGGCGCCTACCAACGAAGATCATGACTGGTGCTCGATCGGGGATCTCAACGTGGTCACCACAGATAATGATTTCCGCTATGAGCTCCAAGCGCAAATTGGCACCTCGAACCGTTTACAATACCGACTTCAGTTTGCTACGAGCACCAATAACGACGGGATCGCCGATACGGTCCGTTTTGGGGTCGTCAAATTGATCGTTACGTACACGACCCCTTAAATCAATTAAAAAGACTGGTCTGGAATATCGGGGTCAGCCTCTTGAATCTCCAGCCTGCAGGTGCTTCCAGGCATCCACCCAAGGGGTTCCCAGCCGGTTGTGCACGGGTACCTTGACCTTTGTGAGTCTCTGGGCGACCTGGGCTGTGACCGAGGCAACCTGGTCCCAATCCTCGCTGAGGGTCGCCAGCCTCATCTTTTCACCGAGTTGGCCTGCCCACAGCCATTCCATTCGAAACCGATCAGCTTTCACCCAGTAGCCGCGTTTCTCCCAGGCGGCCACCGAGGTTTCGATCGTCGCGGCGATGCCCTGCAGGGCCATGGCGATGAAAGCAGCCAGATCGCGTGTTTCGGGGCCCGGTTCTGTTTGCTGGGCAAGAAGGTGGACGGCCAGAACGACCGCACGGGTCAGATGCGTGCGCTCTTTTCCGGCACTATCAGGGTTGATCACGCGGCTCAAGGGATGTCTCCTCCAAGAATGCCGGGATTATAACGCACGAAAGTCCCGCGTCGGCCGTATATGCAAAAGGTTAACATCCGATCCGGGTTTATTGACGACCTTCTCCCTTACGCTTATAATCTTGCAGGCTTTCGGGGAAGTGCTGGAATTGGCAGACAGGCATGACTTAGGATCATGTGCCGAAAGGCGTACGGGTTCAAGTCCCGTCTTCCCCACACCCGAAATCAGATCAAAAGGATGCTCATTTGAAAATCGAATCCCAGCCCCGCGACGACCATCAAGTCACGCTGACCGTTGAAGTGGAACCCCAGCGCATGGAAGGTGCCAAGCATCGCGCTGCACGCAAGATCTCAGAACGTACAAAAATACCAGGGTTTCGCCCCGGCAAGGTGCCCTATGAAGTGGTCCTGCGTTATGTCGGTCAGGAGCGGATCGACAATGAAGCCGTAGACCTGCTCCTGGAGGAGGTCTATCCCGAAGCACTTGAGCAAGCCAAGGTCGATCCTTCCGGCCCCGGTTCCCTGGAGAAGATCGAGAGCATTACCCCCCCCAAGTTCATCCTTACCGTACCCTTGATGCCAACGGTCGATCTGGGACCGTACCGGTCCGTGCGTATGCCATACGAATGGAAGGAACCGGGGGAGGACAAAGTCGACGAGGCCATCGAAGAACTGCGCCGTATGTACAGTAAGACCGAGTCGGTCGATCGCCCCATCCAGGCCGGGGATTTTGTCCTGATCGATTTAAAAGGAATTAAAAAGGAGTCCGCCAAAGATCAGGAAACGATCATCGATCGGCCAGGCTATCCGGTCTTTGTCCGGACCGAAGCCAAAGCGGACGAATGGCCATACCCGGGCTTCTCGGCAGAATTGATCGGATTGAATGCCGGCGAGAACAAGACCACCTCACATGCCTTTGAAAAAGATCACAAGGACGAGAGCTTACGTGGGGAGACGATCCAGTTCGATGCGAGGGTCAAAATGGTACGGGGAGCGATCCTGCCCGAGCTCAATGACGAGTTTGCCAAAATGGCCGGGCCGTTTGAAAATTTATCCGCCTTACGCGATGCCGTCCGCGCCAATCTGGCCATGCAGTCGAAAGCGGAGTATGACGACGCCTACTTCGTGCAGCTCACGGACAAGATCATCGCGGGGGCGACCATCAAGTACCCCCCGCAGGTGATTGATCACGAGGTCGAACATGTGATGGAGGACCTGAAAGCCCGGCTGGCAGAGCAGGGGCTCGACCTGGAAGCTTATCTAAAATCCCGCGAGATGGACCGTGAGAAATTCATCACCGAGGAAGCCAGGCCGGCCGCCGTTCACCGGCTGGAGCGCGCCCTCATCATGGATGAGGTGACCCGCAGTGAAAAGATCGAGGTTAATGAAGAAACGCTTAATGCGGCCTTCCAGCAGACCTGGGGTGAGTTTCGTTCCAGCGATGAATTCCGGCGGACGATGCGGGGTAAATCCAATCCACCCAAACGCCTGGTGGATGCCGTTGCCATGGAATCGGCCAACCGCGCCCTTACTCAGCAGACTCTGACACGCCTGAAAGAGATCGCCACCGGCGAGGCCGGCGAGCCGGCTCCCTTGGCGCAGCCGGACAAAGCCGCCGGCAAGAAGAGTGGCGCCCCCGCCAAGACCGGAGCGCGGACGAAAAAAACCGCCCTCAAAAAGGCACCTGCCAAGAAATCTGCAGCCGTCTCCCACCAGGTGAAAAAGACCACCAAGGGTGGGAAATCCTGAATTTATCGCTACGAAAGAAATGGAGCCAAACATGAACCCTTCTGAATTTAAGAATGTCATTCCGATGGTGATCGAGTCATCCGGCCGAGGCGAGCGCGCCTATGACATCTACTCACTCCTGCTCAAGGAGCGCATTATCTTTGTCGGAACCCAGATCGACGACCAGGTCGCCAATCTGATCGTCGCCCAGCTGCTGTTCTTGAATCGTGAAGACCAGGAAAGGGAGATCCAGATGTACATCAATTCTCCCGGCGGCGTGATCTACTCCGGCCTGGCCATTTATGACACCATGCAGATGGTCTCCAATCCGATCAGCACCGTGGCCGTGGGCGTGACCGCCTCCTTCGGGACCGTCCTGCTGGCGGCTGGCACGAAAGGCCGTCGCTACGCCCTGCCGAATGCCACCATCCACCTGCATCAGCCTCTGGGAGGTGCACAAGGCCAGGTAACGGATATCGAGATCCAGACCAAGCAGATCATGCGCCTGAAGAACCTGCTGAACGACATCTTGGCGAAACACACCGGCAAGGCGGTAGAGGTCATCAAACAGGATACCGACCGGGATTTCTACCTGGATGCCAAACAGGCGGTCGAATACGGGCTGGTGGACCAGGTCCTGGAAATGCCGGTCAAGAAATAGGTTGGATCAGGGCGGCCCGACGGGTCGCCCTTTTTCTATCCCGCCCATGAGCTTAATTCCCGCCTCTGTCAAATCGCTCGTCCTGGATATGGACGGCGTCCTATGGACCGGCGACCAACCGATCGGTGACCTGTCCAATCTTTTTGGTACCCTTTCCAGGCGCGGGCTGAAGGTCTGCTTAGCGACAAACAACTCCTCCCGCACCCCCGAAGAATATCTGGAACGCTTACGAAGTTTCGGGGTAAAAGGTCTTGAAAGCTGGCAGATCGTCACCTCAGCCCATGCCCTGGCCAATGAAATCGGCAAACGCCTCCCTCTCGGAGGAAAAGTATACGTCATAGGAGAAGCCGGCCTGCGCCAGTCGCTGACCCTTTCAGGCTTCACGGTTGTCGATGAGGAAAATTTCGGTGACAGCCAGGAAATCGTCGCTGTGGCAGTCGGATTGGACCGGAACCTCTCCTTTGCAAAACTGTGCCGCGCCACCCTGCTGATCCGCCAGGGACTCCCTTTCTACGGTACCAATCCGGACCATACACTTCCAACACCGGACGGGCTGATCCCAGGAGTAGGTGCACTTCTCGCCTTGCTCTCCACCGCCAGCGAAGTCGTTCCGATTGTGGTCGGCAAACCGGCTCCGTTCATGCTCAACATGGCCTGCGAGCGCCTCGGGACCTCCCCGATGGAAACCCTGGTTGTTGGCGACCGGCTGGAAACGGATATTGCCGGTGGTCAAGCGGCTGGCTGTCCAGTGGGGGTGGTCCTTTCCGGCGTCTCGACGCGCAGCATGGCTGAGGCCTGGAAACCAACCCCGGACATCATCGCACCTGATCTGGCAACCTTAATCGGATGACCTTGCCTCTCATCTATGATCTCGATCTGCACGAGCTGAAGACCCGGTTGGAGGCCTGGAAGATGCCCGCCTACCGTGCGGACCAGATCTGGCAGGGGCTTTATCGAGAATTCTGGAACACGCCCGATCAATTTACCAATCTGCCGGTGCTCCTCCGCCGAAAATTAGCCGACCATTTTACCTTTGAGGCCCTTTCCCCCATCAAGGTTCTTTCCTCGAAAGACCATCAAACCATTAAATCCCTTCTACAAGCACACGATGGACAGGCTGTCGAAGCTGTTCTAATGCGTTACGACAAACGTCAGACATTATGCATCTCGACCCAGGTCGGCTGTGCTATGGGCTGTGTATTTTGCGCTACCGGCCAGATGGGTTTTCGCCGCCATCTGACCAGTGGAGAAATCGTTGCCCAGGTGCTCTTCTATGCCAGGCAGTTGCATCATCAGGGTGAAGCGGTCACGAACATCGTCCTGATGGGCATGGGTGAACCCTTTCATAACTATCAGAACACCTTGTCTGCAATAGACCGTTTGAACGACCCCCAGGGTTTCAATTTCGGAGCACGGCGCTTCACGATCTCGACCGTTGGCCTGGTCCCGGCCATCCGACGTTTTGCCGCCGAAAAACGCCAGGTCAACCTGGCGATATCGCTGCATGCTGCCAATGACGCATTGCGGAATTCGATGCTGCCGGTCAATAAAAAGTACCCGTTGGAGCAGGTCCTGGCAGCCAGCCTTGAATACGTCGCAGCGACTGGCAGGCGAATCACCTTCGAATGGGCCCTGGTTCATGAGGTCAACGATACTCCCGAACAAGCGCATCAGCTAGTCAGACAGCTCAAAGGCTTGCTCTGCCATGTCAATGTCATCCCCCTGAACCCGACTCACGGGTACACTGGTAGGGCGACGACACATGAAAGGGCGGAAAAATTCAAACAAATCCTGACCGAAGCTGGAATCCCCTGCACGATCCGGCTGCGGCGGGGCATCGACATCCAGGCTGGATGTGGTCAGCTGGCAAGCGAACAGGAGTGACCTGCGAAAGGTTATACGCATTTCCACGCACCCTGCTTGCCAGTTTTGAAGGATTGAAGTATCCTCCAGAAATTCTATGAATACAGGTGAAGCAATGCTCGAGTCCCCTGACAAGAAATCCTGGTTTGATCGCCCGATTTTCGAATCACTGCCTTTCCTAAACGGTGAAGCACTGCTTTTCGGTATCATTCTTATTCTGGTAGCGGTCAGCCGCTTGTACGATCTGGGTGTCCGGACATTGAGCCACGATGAAAGCCTACACGTTTTCTTTTCCTGGTTATTCGCTCAAGGACAGGGTTATCAACACAACCCGATGATGCATGGTCCCCTGCAATTCCACCTCATCGCCTTATCGGATTTCTTCTTCGGCTCCAGCGAATTCACCGCACGCCTGCCCGCTGCCATCACCAGCATCTTGACCGTCGCTTTAGTGTGGAAATGGCGCCGTTATCTCGGCCGTGCCGGTGCCCTGGTGGCTGCCGCGTTGATGCTCATCTCACCGATCATGCTTTACTACGGGCGCTACGCACGAGAAGATGTGTACGCTGGCCTGGCAGGTGTTTTAACCCTGTATGCCATCCTACGCTATCTGGAAGCCGGCAAGCCCCGCTATCTTTTTCTGCTTTCCGCGGCAACCGCCTTGCATTTCATCACGAAGGAAACCGCCTTCATCTACACTGCACAGGCCCTGCTCTTCCTGTCCATCATCCTGATTGCACGGATCACCCGCGCTCCTTGGAAGGACAGCTCACTCTACAATGGGTTCGTGATCGCCCTGGTCATCGGGCTTCTCGCGCTGGGCCTGGCAGGTGGGACGAGTCTCATCTCTCACGCCCAAACCCCGCTCAATCCAGGTCAGACCGCAGCTCCACTGAACCCCAATCAGGCACCGGGCACACCAGGCGGTGCTGGCACGAATCCCTTGGCCAGCCTTACCCTGGAAGGCCTTGCCGCCTTTGCCCTATTGGCAGCTGCGGGCTTGGCACTGGTCGGCTACGGCTGGAATAATTTGCGCCGGGAACGCTCCTTTGATATGCTCATCCTGCTCGGCACCCTGGTCCTGCCGCAACTGTCGGCACTGCCGGTCACGCTTGTGGGTTGGAACCCTCTCGACTATACATTCAATTGGCCCGGCTGGAACCTGCAGGCGCTCATGACGCAGGGACCGGTCCGTGTAGCGGTATTCCTGCTTCCGCTCATCGTCCTCTCCATCCTGATTGGCCTGGTTTGGAACCGGAAGCTTTGGTTGCTCAACGCAGCCGTATTCTATGCCATCTTCATCGTCTTCTTCACCAGCGTGTTCACAAACTGGCAGGGCATTTTCACGGGGTTGGTTGGATCGCTGGGGTACTGGCTCTCGCAACAGGGCGTCCACCGCGGCGGCCAGCCCTGGTATTACTACCTGCTGATCCAGATCCCCATTTACGAATTTCTCCCGGCGCTGGGACTCGTCCTGGCCGCCTATTTGGGAATACGCCGCAAGAGCCCAGCTCGCTTGTCCGTTTCTGAAACAGAACCAAGTCAGAACCAGGAGACAAACCCGGGCGCATCAGCAAATTACACCTTCCCCCTGCTCTTGTGGTGGTCCCTGAGCTGCCTGCTCGCTTTTACACTGGCAGGTGAGAAAATGCCCTGGCTGACCTACCATATTACCCTGCCGATGATCCTCCTTACCGGGTGGGCGCTCGGCCAGGTGATCGAGCGGGTTGACTGGCAAGCCTTCCGGCGCTCGCGCAACCTCCTGGCAGGCATCCTGGTCCTGGTCCTCCTGATCAGCCTTGCCGCCGCACTTGCGGCCGGCCTTGGTCCCAACCCACCTTTTGAAGGCAAGACTTCCGCGCAATTATCCGCCACCGCCGCTTTCCTCTTCCCCTTCGCGGCTGCAGTGGGCTGCGCGATCGGCCTGGCATTTGTCCTGATGGAAGGCGCGCTTGCTAACATCCTGCGCCTGACCGGCCTGCTGATCTTCGCTCTTCTGGCTATCCTGACCGGCCGCGCGGCCTTTCGGGCAGCCTATATCAATTATGACGACGCAACCGAATACCTCGTTTACGCCCACGGGGCGCGCGGGGTTACGGACATCATGCAGCAAATCAACTTGATCTCGAGAACAACCGCAGGAGGAACGAACCTGGTGGTTGCCTACGACGTATCCCAGGCCAACCAGGGTGTCTCCTGGCCGTTCAAATGGTATTTACGCAATTACACCAACGCAGTGACCTTCGACCAGCCCACCATCGATCTGCGCAGCGACCCGGTGATCATTGTTTCGCAAAATAATTTCCAGGCCATCCAGCCCATCGTGGCCGACCAGTATTACCAGTTCAACTATATCCGCATGGTCTGGCCCAACCAGGATTATTTCGCCCTGACCTGGCCTCGCCTCCGGAATGCACTCACGAATCCAGTCATGCGGGGTGCGCTGGTCCAGATCTGGCTCAACCGTGATTACAGTCTATACGGACAGGCAACCGGCGAAACCACACTGACCGTCTCTAATTGGGAGCCATCCGACAGGATGGAGCTGTTCGTTCGGAAGGATGTGGCCCGACAGGTGTGGCAGTATGGGATCGGACAGACCATCTCCGCTCAGACCGATCCATACAAGGCGGGCGCGATCAGCCTGCAAGCGGATGTGGTGATTGCGCCTTCATCCCCCGCTCAGGGCCAGATGAACGATCCTCACGGCATCGCCATTGCGCCAGACGGCAGCGTGTATGTCGCAGATACCAACGATAACCTCATCCGGCATTTTTCTGCTGATGGCCAGTTGATCAACAGTTGGGGAGGCTATGGCGACAGCTCTGTAACAACTGCCAAACTCGGAACATTCAACCAACCCTGGGGTGTGGCGGTCTCCCCGGACGGAAAATGGGTTTACGTCACCGATACCTGGAACCACCGTATTCAAAAGTTCGGCGCGGATGGGACACCAGTGACATCCTGGGGACACGGGGTATATGGCGATACCAGTGATCCGTTTGGATTGTGGGGTCCGCGTGGGATCGCGGTCGATTCGAAGGGGCGGGTTTATATCACGGATACCGGCAATAAGCGGGTGGTGGTCTACGACGCGGATGGGAAATTCATCACCCAGTTTGGAGAGATCGGCCTGGATCCGGGCCAGTTCGATGAACCGGTTGGCCTGGCCCTGGATTCACAGGGCAATATTTATGTCGCAGACACTTGGAATCAGCGCATTCAAGTCTTCGCCCCCAGTGCCGACGAGTCGTCCTATTCTCCGCTCCGCCAGTGGGATATCACCGGCTGGTACGGTCAATCACTGGAGAACAAACCCTTCCTGGCAATCGACAGCCAGGACCACGTCTTTGTCACCGATCCAGAGGGCTACCGGATCCTGGAGTTCACAACCGATGGGGTCTTTGTCCACACCTGGGGGGATTATGGGACGGACTTGGCCAGCTTTGGGCTGGCCTCAGCCGTTGCGGTCGATAACCAGGGGCACGCCTGGGTCAGCGATAGCGCCAACAACCGGATCCTGCGTTTCTCACTGCCATGATCGGGACTGACCCACAATAAAATCGGATGTCGGCTCGAAGCCAGAGCTCGAAACACGGTAATAAGCATATGGGATCGGTACAAATGACCGGATCGAACGGACGATCGCGGCTCTCAGGGCCTGTCGGATGCGCATCCCTCGGCCATCCATTCCAGCTCACCGAGGGTCGGTCCAATTAAGCAAGTCCAACGGCTGGTGGCCAATAAAAGGAGCTCAGGGTGTGGTGATATAATCCTCCTGGGAAAATAGACCTGATCCAAGGAAACTCCTCATGAAACTGCATGAATATCAATCCAAACAGATTTTTTCCAGATACGCCATCCCGATCCCGAAGGGGCGCGTCGCGGCCACCGCAACCGAGGCAAGACAGATCGCCGAGGAATTGGGTGGCCGCGTTGTGGTTAAATCTCAGGTTCTGGTCGGAGGCAGGGGCAAGGCCGGAGGTGTCCGGGTTGCTAAATCACCCAAGGAAGCCGAGGAGGTCGCGACCCAGATCCTGGGAATGGAGATTAAAGGGTTGCCGGTACGCAAGGTGCTCGTGGATGAAGCTGCCAACATCGATCATGAAATATATCTCGGCATCACCAACGATCGTGCGGCCCGCCGCCCGGTCCTGATGGCCTCCGCTGCCGGCGGGGTGGAGATCGAGGAAGTAGCGCGAACCACGCCGGAAAAGATCGTCAAAGTGCATATCGACCCCCTACTGGGATCGCGCGATTACATGGCACGCGATGTGGCCCTGGGGATCGACCTGCCGCGCGAACACTGGAAACAATTCAGCGATATCTGCCGCGGTCTGTGGCGGGCGTATCAGGACTGCGATGCCACCCTGGCCGAGATCAACCCCTTAGTCATCACCAAGGAGAGGACCCTGGTGGCTCTGGATGGCAAGATGCTGTTGGATGATAATGCTCTTTTCCGGCACGCGGACCTGGCAGAAATGCGTGATGTGGATGAGGAAGCTCCGGCTGAGACCGAAGCTCGCAAATATGGTCTCTCCTTCATTAAGCTGGATGGTCAGATCGGCTGCATGGTCAACGGGGCGGGTCTGGCCATGACCACCATGGATATCGTCAAGCTGTTCGGTGGCGAACCGGCCAACTTCCTGGATATCGGCGGAGGCGCAGGTGCCGAAAAGGTGGCGGCCGCCATGCGCATCATCCTATCGGACCCCAATGTAAAAGCCATTCTCTTCAACGTTTTTGGCGGTATCACGCGCTGTGATGAGGTCGCCAGGGGCATTCTGACGGCGCTGGCGGAGGTTAAACCGAAGATTCCGATGGTTGCCCGGCTGGTTGGGACGAACGCCGAGGAAGGCCGTCGCCTGTTGGCAGATGCCAGGATGATCACAGCCAATACCCTGGTCGATGCAGCTAAAAAAGTTGTCGCCGCGGCGAAAGCGTGAGGTCGGTATGAGTATACTTGTCAATAAAGACACCCGCTTGCTGGTACAAGGCATCACTGGTAACGAAGGTCTCTTTCATACCCATCAAATGCTGGCCTATGGTACCAAGGTCGTCGCAGGGGTGACACCCGGCAAAGGTGGAGAATGGGTGCTGGACGATAAAGTCCCGGTGTTCGACTCCTGCCATGCGGCGGTCGAGGCCACCGGCGCCAATACCTCGGTCATCTTCGTCCCGGCGCGCGGCGCCTCCGATGCAATGTTCGAGGCGGCGGACGCGGATATTCCCTTCATCGTTTGCATCACGGAAGGCATCCCCGTGCAGGATATGATGCGCGTCCGGGAATACCTGGATCAGAAAAAAGTCCGCTTGCTCGGCCCGAACTGCCCAGGTCTCTTGACCCCTAACGAAGCGAAGGTGGGGATCATCCCAGGCGATATCGCTATCCCGGGCAACATCGGTGTCGTTTCCCGGTCCGGTACGCTCACCTATGAAGTGCTTTATGCATTGAAGGAACACAAGATGGGAGCGTCGACCTGCGTCGGCATCGGTGGCGATCCGATCAACGGTACGAATTTCATCGACTGCCTGGGGATGTTCGAGGATGATCCCCACACTGAGAAAGTCGTCCTGATCGGCGAGATCGGCGGAACGGACGAGGAAAAGGCCGCCCAATTCATCATGAAAAGGATGTCCAAACCAGTGGTCGCCTTCATCGCCGGACAGACAGCTCCTCCCGGCAAACGCATGGGGCATGCCGGTGCCATTATCGAAGGCGGGGCCGGGACCGCTGCAGATAAAGTCAAGGCATTAGAGGCAGCCGGCGTACGCGTCGCAAAACATCCCGAGCAAATCCCGGAGCTGCTGAAGTAGACCCTTTTGAACAGGCTATTAAAAGAGTCCGAGCCATCCAAATCACTGGATGGCTCGTTGGTGTATTAACCGACCGCCCGCGCCTCCCCACCTCATCCAAACATATGAACCGAATTCGTATCGCTTCTTTTAAATGGCTTCTTCACCCCCATGGGGGCCGTTCAAGACAGATCGATA
>Ga0187877_1000364_pt1 | contig 59245 bp, 59 predicted proteins | sample June2016WEW_17_1_3_FD_132430 | JGI IMG/M metagenome (GOLD analysis project Ga0187877, IMG submission 132430) | Peatland microbial communities from SPRUCE experiment site at the Marcell Experimental Forest, Minnesota, USA - June2016WEW_17_100 | ecosystem: Environmental > Terrestrial > Soil >...
AAAACCAGCGCCAGGCCCAGCAGTTGATCATGCTGTTCATGATGGTCAGTCTGTTGCTGGGCGGTTTCATCTTTCCGCGCTATACCATGCCGCCCCTGGTGCGGGCAATCGGCAACCTGTTCCCCATGACCTATTTTGTGCCCATCTCGCGAGGCATCATCACGAAAGGAATCGGTATATCCGTCCTGTCGAGCCAGGTCCTGTCCCTGGCGGTCTACATCCTGGTCGTGATGTTCCTGGCCGCGCTGACCTTCCGTAAAAGGCTGGATTGACCGTGGAATTCTCCTTTCAGCGCTTGCGGGCCCTTTTGTATAAAGAGATTGTGCAGATCCTGAGGGATCGCCGCACGCTTATTCTCTTCTTCCTACTACCGCTGATCGAGCTGTTCCTGTTTGCCTACGCAGTCTCCCTGACCGTCACCCACCTGCCTACCGCGGTGGTCGACCAGAGCCTGGATTCCCGCAGCCGAGACTTTATCTATGCCCTGACAAACTCGGGGAATTTCGATGTCACCCTTACCTTGCAGAATGAGCAGCAGGTGCTGCAGGCCATCGACAACGGCACGGTCAAAGCCGGTATCGTGATTCCTCCCGATTTCGCCGGGAAGGTGCTGCGCGGGGAGGGCAGCGTCCTGATCCTGTTGGACGGTTCAGACTCCTTCAGTGTCGAGTCGGGCTACAGCGCCGCCTCGAGCATCGCCCAGAAATATTCCCTGGACCTGACGGCCGAGAGTGTGCAGGCGGGCGGGTCAGCCTTTACGGGTTCCAGCAGCGGGCTGCCGATCACGACTATCACACGCGTCCTTTACAATCCCGACATTAAGGATCTGGTCTTCATTCTGCCCGGGCTGATCGCCTTGATCATGCAGATCATCGTCGTCACCCACGCCGCCCTCTCGCTGGTCCGGGAACGCGAAGCCGGAACCCAGGAACAGTTACTCGCCACACCTGCCCGCCCGTTCGAGATGGTCATCGCCAAGCTGGTTCCCGGCATGCTGGTGGCGATCGTGGACATGGGTGTCATTCTGGTTATCGGTATTTTCTGGTTCCAGGTGCCATTCCAGGGCAACATCGGTCTCCTAGCAGTGCTGTCCGTGCTCTTCATTATCTCCGGAATGGGCTTGGGCTTGGTCATCTCAGCCGTGGCGAAGAGCCAGCGTCAGGCGCAGCAGCTGACCAGCGTGATCCAGATGCTCGCCATGCTGCTGACCGGTTTTCTTTACCCGCGCACCACCATGCCGCTTTGGACCCAGTTGATCGGTGACCTGATCCCGCTGACTTATTTTGTGCGCATCATCCGGGGGATCATGACCAAGGGGGTGAGCCTGTCGTTCGTATGGACGGACACCCTTACCCTGGTCCTGTACGCCGGCATTGTACTCGTCCTCGCCGCAGCCATGTCAAAGAAGAGGCTGGATTGACTCCCATGGAGAACGAATTTGCCATCTCGGCCGAGGGTCTTGTCAAGCGCTTCAAGGGACGCGCGGGGCCCATCACCGTGCTTGATGGCATCACCCTGCAGGTGAAACGCGGCGAGACCTTCGGCCTGATCGGCCCGGATGGGGCAGGCAAGAGCACGACCACCCGGGTCATCCTGGGATTGCTCAGGCGGGACGAGGGCCGGAGCAGCGTCCTAGGCTACGACTCGATGCGCGATGTATACGCGATTCGCAGCCGGAGCGGGTATATCGCCCAGCAGTTCGCCCTGCCGGCTGATTTGACCGTGATGGAAAACATGCGCTTCTTCGCCGACCTGCACGGGCTCCCCGCCAAGCAGCAGAAGAGCAGCATTGCCGACCTGCTCAAGCTGGCTGGGCTGACCGAGTTTACTTCCCGCCCGGCTGGCCGCCTCTCGGGCGGGATGAAGAAAAAACTGGCCCTGGCCTGCAGCCTGGTCCATGAACCGCAGGTGGTCCTGCTGGATGAGCCAACCCTGGGAGTCGACCCCGTCAGCCGGCGCGAGTTCTGGAACCTGCTCGGGAACCTACGGGCGGAAAAGGGCACGACCATTTTCGTCTGCACACCCTATATGGACGAAGCCGAGCGTTGCAACCAGGTCGGCCTGATCTACAAAGGTCGCCTGATCGCCCGGGATACGCCCGCCGGGATCAAGAAGCAGGTCCCTGGCCGGCTGTTGGAGTTCAAACCTGTCCAGTTCGAGGCGGCCCACAAACTGGTGGCCGGTATGCCGGGGATTCTTCAAGTTCAGACTTATGGAGCGATGCTGCATCCCTTCGTCGACGACCTCGAAGTACGTCAGAAAGAAATCGAACAGGCCATGGCCGCCCAGGGGATCACCTGGAGCGGCATGCGAGCCATCGAGCCGCGTATGGAAGAGGCCTTCATCAACCTGGTCACGCAGCAGGAAAAGGTCGAAAATGCCTGAAGCACACCCTGCAGCTTCGGAGGCGGTAGAGCCGGTCGGAGCTGATCCGGTCTTCGCAGAAAACCTGACCAAACGCTTCGGCAATTTCACCGCGGTCGACAGAGTCAGTTTCCGCATTCACCCGGGAGAGGTCTTCGGCTGGCTGGGACCGAACGGGGCGGGAAAGACCACCACGATCCGGATCCTCCTGGGGTTAATCCGCCCCAGCGAGGGCAGGTTGGGTGTCCTGGGATTCGACCCGGTGACACAGACAAAGACCATGCAGGCACATGTCGGCTACATGTCCCAGCTGTTCACCCTTTATAATGACCTGACCGCCATCGAAAATATCCGTTTTTACGGCCGGGTTTACGGGCTGGGGCGGGAGCAGCTCGCCCGGCGCCAGCAGGAAATCATCCAGATGGCCGGGCTGGAAGGCCGGGAGGATGCCCTGACCGCAAATCTTTCCGGCGGCTGGAAGCAGCGCCTGGCCCTGGGCTGCGCCATCGTTCACAACCCCAGGGTCGTATTCCTGGACGAACCGACCGCCGGCGTGGACCCGATCAGCCGGCGCGAGTTCTGGGGCCTGATCTACGCTATGGCGAAAAAAGGCACCACGATCCTGGTGACCACCCATTATATGGATGAAGCGGAGCTTTGCCAGCGCGTGGGCTTCATCAACCAGGGGCGCCTGGCCGCGGTCGGAACGCCCGACGAGCTCAAACAAACCCGGATGCGGGGGCAGGTATTGGAAATCGAAACGTCCGAGCCGGACCGTGCCATGCGGGTTCTGAAGGAGGCGCAAGCCAAGAAGAGCCTGCCCCTGGAAGAAGTCGCGCTTTACGGGGCCCAAATCCATGTCGTCGTGCCGGGTGCCGAGGAATACCGCCAACCGGTCAGGGAGGTGCTGGCGGCCGAAAACATCCCGGTGAGCCACCTGGAATGGATCGTACCCACCCTGGAGGACGTTTTTATTTCGACGATCCGGGAGACAGCCGGTCAGGGATGAAAGGTGGGACCAAAAAGGAATCAAGGGCGGGACCCAATGGTCCCGCCCTTGATAATTTTATGGATTAACATCCAAGCAGCAGGGCCGGCCCGCGCTCAGCCCTTCACCGTCTCTTCCAGCATCCTGGTCGTCACCGATTTCGGCCGCTCGATCGGCTGGCCGAGGGCGCGCGCCCAGACCAGGTTGGCAGTCACCCCCAGGGCACGGCCGACGCCAAACAGGACCGTGTAGAAGTCAAATTCATGGAGCCCATAATAGAATTGGAGAATGCCGCTGATGGCATCCACGTTCGGGGCTGGATTCTTGGCTTTGCCCTGTTCCTTCAGCACTTGCGGTACCACATCATAGACCATCTCCGCCAGGCGGATCAGGGTATCCTCAGGAAAATGTTTTTTCGCAAATTCCAGCTGAGCTGTGAAGCGCGGGTCCGTCACCCTCAGGACAGCATGACCGTAACCGGGAATGACCTTGCCGGAGTTGAGCGTATCCCAGGTAAATCGATACAATTCGTCCCGGCTGGGAACGCCGCCAAACCGATCGCGGACCTCGATCAGCCAGCCCAGGCATTCCTGGTTGGCCAGCCCGTGGAGCGGTCCGGCCAGGCCGTTGAGACCAGCCGAGAAGGCAAAATAGACATCCGAGAGCGCTGATCCGACCAGGTGGGTGGCGTGTGCAGAGACATTCCCCGATTCATGGTCTGAGTGCAAGATGAAATACAGCCGGGCCAGGTCTGCATATCCCGGGTCTTTGACCGCCAGCATGCGGGCGAAATTGGCCCCGTAGTCCTTTTTGACATCATACCTGGGTGTCTTGCCATCGCCGTACTTAAGGCGGTAAATAAAGGCGGCGATGACAGGCAGCCTGGCGGTTAGGTTGAGCGCGTCCTCCAGGGTCGGTTCCCAGTAGGCATCCTTCTTCAGGCCGGAGTGATACGCCTTGGCAAATTCGGAACCGTTCTCGAGCGCCAAAACCGCCTGAGAGAAGAGCACCATCGGGTGCGTGGCCTTGGGCATGGAGTTCACCATGTCAAAAACGTATGCTGGAACTTTCGCTCGCCGGGCCCACTCGGCCTCGACTTCCTGGGCCTGGGATTTGCTGGGAACACTTCCAACCAGCAGCAGGTGATACAGGCCGCCAACGTAAGGGATCTCAGCCCCCTCCGGTTTGGGTAGATTCCTCAGGACTTCCGGAATGGACAAGCCGCGGAAGCGTATGCCTTCCGCTGGGTCAACATAGGAGATGTCGCTTACCATGCTCTTGATATCCCTCATCCCCCCATATACCTGGCCGATAGTGACCTGGTCGATAACCGTCTCGCCTCGATCCTTGATCAGGGTCTTGACCCGTTCGCGCCATTCAGGCAACTGAGCAGCAATCGCATCGTGTAGAATCACGTCTTCCTCCATTCTGTCGGGGTTGACCCAGAAATATTAAATCTTAACCAGCGACTGCAGCACGCCGATGCTTTCCTTCACGGCAGCTGCGGACTTTTCCAGAGAAGCTTTTTCCTGGGCATCCAAGCTGTATTCGATCACCTTCTCGACCCCGCCTCCTCCCAGCTGGACCGGCACACCGAAGAACATATCCTTGAGTCCGTACTCGCCTTCCATGTAGGCCGAGGCGGGGACGATCAAATGCCGATCCTTCAGGATGGCTTCCACCATCTGAGTGACCGCCACAGCCGGTGCATAGTAGGCTGAACCGGTCTTGAGCAAGTTGACGATCTCCCCCCCGCCTTTCCGGGTCCGGCTGACGATCGCCTCCAACTTGTCGGCGGGCAGGTATTCGCGCAGGGGCACACCGGCGATGTTCGAGTGGCGGGTCAAGGGGACCATTTCGTCCCCATGACCGCCTAGCACATAACAGCCGATATTCTCCACGCTGACGCCGGTCTCCAATGCCACAAAGGCCCGCATGCGGGCCGAGTCCAGGATGCCTGCCTGTCCCACTATGCGCTCGCGCGGCAGTTTGCCGACCTTCATCGCCAAGTAGGCCATTGTGTCCAGCGGGTTGGTTAAAACGAGAATGAAAGCATCCGGGGAATGTTTAAGGGCCTGACGGGTGGCATCGCCGACAATCTTGGCATTGGTGGTCAGCAGGTCCTCCCGGCTCATGCCGGGCTTACGCGGGATGCCGGCGGTGATCACCACGATATCCGACCCCTTGGTTGCAGAAAAATCGTTGCTGCCAACCACCGACACGTCCTTGTTGACCACTGGCAGCGCCTCGAGCAGGTCAAGCGCCTTGCCCTGTGGCATGCCTTCGACGACGTCTACCAGGACCAGGTCTGCAATCTCGCGCTCGGCTAGCCAGTGCGCGGTGGTGGAGCCGGTCATGCCGGCACCGATGATCGAAACTTTCGCTGTCATGGTTCCTCCCAAGGCATAGAATGGCCGATTTATACTACGGGTTGAACTTCTTTGGTAGTGGGAGCTGGGCCTCACCTTCTGAAAAGGTCCTGCCCGTATTTCAATCGTGAACTGCTTCCCGGGTCATTTCCTCAAGGAATTTGACCGCCTCCATCGCAGCCGCTGCACCCATCCCCGCTGAAGTGACAACCTGACGAAAATGGGAATCGGCAACCTCACCGGCCGCAAACACACCCGGGACGCTGGTCCGCATGCGATCGTCGACCACGATGTAGCCGTTCTCCATTTCCAGCTGACCCGTGAACATCTGGGTGTTGGGTGTGTGGCCAATGAAGATGAAGACCCCGTCGGTCGGGAAGAGACTTTCCTCCCCGGTCTGAAGGTTCTTGAGTCTGGCCGCTTCGACCTTGTCCTTGCCCACAACCTCGGTTAAGACGGTGTTCCAGATGAAACTGATCTTGGGATTATTATTTGCCCGAGCCTGCAGGAGCGGCCCGGCGCGCAGGCTCTCGCGGCGGTGGACGATGGTCACGGACGTGGCGTAGCGGGTCAAGAAAAGGCCCTCCTCAACGGCACTGTCGCCACCACCCACCACAACCACTTTCCGATCTTTGAAAAAAGCACCATCGCAAGTGGCACAGTAGGAGATGCCCATCCCGGTCATTTCCACTTCCCCGGGTATTCCCAGGTGATTCGGACGCGCTCCGGTGGTGACGATCAAGGTCTCGGCAAGGTAAATATGGTTGTCCGTGGTCACTTTGAACGGACGGGTGGACAAGTCGATGGCCAGGGCGCTGTCGAATTCAACCTTCGCCCCAAAGCGTTCGGCTTGTTTCTGGAAGAGCTCGCCTAGCTGCGCGCCGCCGACACCTTCCGGGAAGCCGGGATAGTTCTCGATGGTATACGTCAGGGCCACCTGACCGCCCAAGTCGGTGCCGGTCAGCACCACGGGAGCCAGTTCGGCGCGAGCCGCGTAGAGGGCCGCCGTCCAACCCGCCGGCCCGGAGCCGAGGATCAGCGTTTTGACGGGTTCAGGTTCCACCCCAGGTGCAGTTCCGATTGGTTTGACCATGGTTTCCTTCGAAAATGAGGGTATGTCCATATTATCAGATGCTATATACTCAAAAAAGTTGCACGCCTGGCTGTGCCAGATGGTCAGGTATCATTTTCTGGCAGGTCTTCAGGCTTTGACCGCCTGGTCGGTGATGGCCAACGCCCGATCTAGCACCTTGAATCCCTCCTTCAACTGCTCCTCGGTGATGATCAAGGGCGGTATGATCAAGACGGTGTGCCAGTGTGTGTATACGTATAGTCCGTGATCGAGGCAATATTTGCTGAATGCCGCCATCTCGGGGGAGGTTCCGTTCCAGGGGGTCATCGGCTCCTTGGTCTTTCGGTTTTTGACCAGCTCGATGACGCCGAACAGGCCAATGTTACGAACCTCTCCCACCGAGGGGTGGGTCTCTCCAAGGTCCGCCAGCAGGTTGTGCAGCACGGGGCCCATCTGCGCTGCATGCTCGACAAGATGGTCCTCCTGCATGACCCCGATATTAGCAATCGCGGCCGCCAGGGAAATTGGGTGGGAGGTGTAGGTCAGTCCGCTTTCGAATTTGACCACATCGAAAGCGGCGGCGACCTCCGGCTTCATGGCGACCGCACCGAGCGGAGCATAGGCCGAGGTCAGCCCCTTGGCCATGGTCATGATGTCGGGGATGACCTTCCAATGATCGACCGCGAACCACGCCCCGGTCCGGCCGAAACCACTCATCACCTCGTCGGCGATCATGAGCATGCCGTACCGGTCGCACAAGCTTCGGACGCCCTGCAGGTATCCTTTCGGTGGGACGATGACTCCATTCGTCCCCGTGACGGATTCGATCAGGACGGCGGCAATCGTTCCTGACCCCTCATAACGGATCACCTCTTCCAGGTGGTTCAGGTAATCCTGGCAAAATTCCGCCTCTGAAATATCCGGCGCGGTGCGGTGAAAGGTCGAGCGATAGCGGTAGGGATCCAGGAAGTGAACCACCCCCGGCATGAGCATCGGCTCCCAGGCTGTGCGGCGTGGATCGCCGCTCAGGGCCATGGCGCCGGCAGTTGCACCGTGATAGGACCGGTAGCGGCATAGGATTTTGGTGCGGCCGGTCCTGACGCGCGCCAGTTTGACGGCGTTCTCATTGGCATCCGCTCCGCCAAGCGTGAAGAGGACCTTGGTCAGTTTTCCTCCCGGGGATACCTCCGCGACCAGCTTGCTTGCCAGGGCGCGGACCTTGGTCGTCATCCCCGGCGCGGCATATGGCAGCTCGGCAGCCTGGGCCTGGATCGCCCGAATGACACGCTCATCGCCATGGCCGATATTGACACACATGGTCATGGAATTGAAATCCAAGTAACGCTTCCCATCCGTATCCCAGAAATAGACTCCCTTGGCACTCTTGATCGGAAGGGGATTGACCTTCCCCTGTGCGGACCAGGTCCAGAAGACGTGCTCTTTTGACAACCGCAGGATTTCAGAATCGGGGAGATCAAACATAGGGACCTCGCTGGGGGCATCAGGATTGGGCAGATCGCATCACCCGCCCATATTATAAAATAGAACGGAGCCTGAAGAAATTCAATTTAACGGGCCTGCCGTGTATGAGCGCACCCGCCGGTCTAATGCAGCAGCTGAGCGACCATCCGGCCAAAACCCCACACGGCGACAAGGATCAGGACCACCATCCATTCGAATGATATTCGAATGTGCACAATCAGCGACACAGCCACGAGCGCCGCACCCGGCAGGAGCACCAGCATCAACCGCAGCATGTGACGGCGTTCCAAACTGGGTACATCGTCCTCCTCGGCAGCCAGCTTCAGGCGTGCTGAAAAATCGGACAGGTCCCAGGCCGAAAGACCAAGGAGCGCACCCACGAACATGAGTACACCGGACAGCCCCAGAAAAAAGCCTGCAGCTGCAAATCCATAAACGGATAGCAGGCCCACGAGCGGGATCCATTTCCAGCCGCGGATGAGCCCGACGATCCAGATCACTCCCAGGGCACCCAGAAGGAGCGCAAGCAGCGAAAAGCCGGCGAGGGAATAACCGCCCGCCACCAATCCCACACTGAACAGTGTCGATCCGAACAGCAAAAAGGTGGTCATGGCTGAATTCCCCGCCTCAGCAACGGACGCCGTTCCAAGAACTCTCTGGCGACCTGTTCAAAGGGCCGGGACACATCCCACTCGACCACCTGAATCCCGGTCGCGCGCAATCGATGCAGCAGGAGATTGCGCTGCAAACGGACGATGCGCGCGGCCAGGGCGGTCGTGTCCGACTTGGGCAACCCTTCGAGTTCAAAAGAAACCGGGTCGGGGCTGATGACCAGCAGATGATAACCTCTAGAGCGGAGGGCGACCAGCGCCCCATCGTCCTCAGCTGCAAGCGGGCTGATCAGAACGAGCTGGGAGTGCGACGGGAACAGGTTGCGGGGTACATACAGGTCACTGAAGACTTGCGAATCGCCCGGTTCCAATCGGGACAGGTCGTGCAGGATGCGCTCCACCTGCATCCGGCCGTATCCCGGCAAGGTCCAGACGATCTGCTTGCCGTAAAAGAACATCCCTACACGATTGCCCGCGTTCAAGAACGCGTCTGCCAGCGAGGCGGTCGCCAATACGGAATGCTCAAAAATCGTCCTCCCACCGAAGTCATTCGCGATCCGCCGGCCGTCCAAGATCAGACCTACATCCGCCACGCGTTCCTGCTCGAACTGGTTCGCATAAACCGTCGAAGGATGACGGGCGGTCAAATGCCAATTGATCCAGCGCGGCGGATCACCAGTCTGGTACTCCCGGACGTCAAAGAACTCGATGCCCGGGCCACCCTGCCGCGCTGGAATACTTCCGGAATAAACACGCGTCCGGCGGGGCTGGATCGCCACACGCCGCAGCCTCAGTACGGGCGGAACGATAAACAGCTGCCCGGCTGTATTGACCGTCTGCTGGATGCTCACCAATCCCAGCTGTTCCCGAGCGGTCACCCTGAGCCGGCCGAGGCTGTAGCTTCCGCGCCGTCCGCGTAAAGCGTAAGTCCAGGTCACGGAACCACCAGCTGGCAGCCTCACCAGGCGATGGCAGGATCCTTCGATCATCTCGAGCCCTGGCGGCACGAGATCCTCCAGCAGCACTTCCTCAAGCGTGCGGCTTCCCTGGTTGGTCACTTTCAGGGTGATCAGTACTCTCTCCCCAACCAGAACCCGTCCCGCGCTGAGTTTGCGGTCCACTTCGATTTGGATGCCCGCTGGGCTGAATAGGATCCCCAACAGCAAGTAGAGGCAGATAGGGACCGCCAGAATGAGGAGAGGCGCATGCAGCGTCACCAGGCCGATGAGCACCAGCAGGCAAGCCAGAAACGCAGCGTAGAAAGTGCGATTCATAAACCCTTCCCGGCGGTCAGCCGTTCCCTTCCGGATGCACCCTAGGCCCCCTTAACCACCGGGACCGGGACCCGGGCAAACACATCCCGGATCACTTCCTCGGTCATTTGGCGGGTCAACCAGAATTCGGGCTGAAGGATCAGCCGGTGAGAAAGAACCGGCAGGTCAAACCGTTTGATATCGTCCGGCAGGATGTAATCGCGACCCACCAGTGCGGCGCGCGCCCGGGCCATTTTAAGGAAAGCCAATGAAGCCCGCGGGCTGGCTCCTACCGATACATGCCGATCTCGACGGGTCTCCTGGACAACGGCAGCGATATATCCCTCCAAATCCGGGTCGACGTGGACCTCTTCCACGGCCGCCCGCATCGACAGCAGCTGTCCCGAGTCAACGACCTGTTTTAACTGCACATCATCCATTTTGCGCTCGCGGCGCCGGTGCAGGATCTGGGCCTCCTCGTCCAGGGCAGGATAACCGACGGTGACTTTGACCATGAACCGATCCAGCTGCGCCTCGGGAAGCGGGAATGTTCCCTCGTACTCGATTGGGTTCTGGGTTGCCAGAACCAGAAACGGGTCCGGCAGCCGCAGCGTCTCGCCTTCCAGGGTCACCTGGCCTTCCTGCATGGCTTCCAGGAGCGCGGATTGCGTCTTCGGAGAAGCCCGGTTGATCTCATCGCCCAGAATGATATTCGCGAACACCGGCCCCTTGCGCAGCTCGAAGCGGTTCTCATCCCGGTTATAAATATATCCCCCGGTGATGTCACCCGGCAGGAGGTCAGGAGTGAATTGGATGCGCTTGAAGTCCAGACCCAGGGCAGCCGCAAAGGATTTGGCAATAAGCGTTTTCCCCAATCCGGGGTAATCTTCCAGCAGGACATGGCCTCCGGCCAGGATTGAAGCCATGATCGTCTCCAGCAAGCTCCGTTTTCCGACGATCGCGCCTTCCACCTCGCTGATGACCCGCTGACACAAACTGGAAGTTTCAGGAATGCTGATGGTCATGGTCGTCCTCCAGAAGGGACTCAAGATAATCCACGATCGGCTCGGGGTCGGAATCGAAAGGCGTTTGAGGCTCATTGGAAAAAAGCCCCGGCCGGGGATAGTCCGCATAAGTGGTCCTAAGACCTGCTTCCAAATAACCCTGCACCCCCGCAGGCGGATCCCACCCCGGACCAGCCAGATGCAGGCCTCCTCTCCCGGTGCTGGTCCGGCGGGAAAGGATATCCAAGGCGATGTTCGCCAGCAGGTTCGCGACATGCCAGCGCGAGAAGATGCCGCGTCGGCTGCGCGTCAGCCAGAATGACACTTGCTGCACCTCTCCGATCCGAGCTCTGCTTGATTTCCCGGCGCTTTGAATCCCTGGTAGATGCACGACGAACGTACTGATCGACAGGTAGATTAGAGCGACTAGAAGAATCACCCAATACACGACCTGAGGGATGGCACGATACAGAACCCGGAGCCACCACAACAACTGCGCCAGCGGCAGGATGACCCACTCGAATACGGCCCCCCTCAAAAAGAAAGCCAACAAAAACCCTCCCGCGATGGCTGCGATCAGGACGAAAGTGCGGCGCGTCTTCATAGGGCTTCCCCGCAAGCATGCAGGATGGTGGTCAGGCAGTCCACTGCGCTCTGCATGTCATGCTCGGTGGACGGTTTTGCACCGTAGCGGACTTGTTCAAATAGGGTGGTCAGCTGGTGGACGGCCGGACCCGGTAAACCCGCATTTTCCAGCTGCAGTGCAAATTCGGTCGGCGTCACGGCCACAGGCCGGGCGAGATCACGCCGCCTGCTGACCGTGGCGCTCATGCGGACATAACACTGTACGACCGAATCCTCCCAGTCGCGGCCCGTGCGGATATCATCCAGTGTCGTACGGGCGATCGACGCCAGCTCATCCAGAGGCAGGGCGGGAGGGTTTACCCGATTTCTGCGCAGGAGCAACCAGATCCCCGCAGCGATCCCAAGCAGCAGAAGCAGGGTAATGAAATAAACCCCCCAGGAGGGTATATGGGGAGGGGTGAACGGCTCGGTGCTGGTCGCTGGACCGGGCGGCAGCTGACCTGGAAAAGGCGCCTGATCGGTTTTTTCATTCACGACCGGCGGTGGAATCATATTCAGGCGCGAAAACACGAACAGGACAACAGCAGCCAGAATGCTGATCCGGAGCAGCGCGATCAAAAGCTTCTTGCGCTGCTCCTTATCGAGCAGGGCAAACAACCCGCTGAGCAAGAGAAGGACCAAAGCAGCCCAGACCAGGAATGTTTCCAAGGGAAGGGCCTGCCAGACCACCGGGGCGCTCAGCGGCGTAGGCGTGGGGGCTTGATTGATGACGAACAATTCCGCCGGTTTGAATTTGAAGGACGACAATCCGGCCGCGATGTAAACCACTGCGAGGATCGCAACCCCCCCTAGCAAGATCACAAAGGATTTGCCGCCCAGGAATCTTTTCATCGGATTGCCCAGTGGGATTGTACCAGATTCATGACATGAAACCCGCCTTGATCCCAGGGGGTTGCCAGCACAGAGGAGTGGATCGAAATGGGTGCATGATATAATGCCGCATAAGGTGTCCGATTTGACGTCAGCGGTTCCGATGGATTGTCAAAAGCCCCTCCATCCAAAGGCAATCGAGGGGCTGGATTTATTCAACAGGCAGTCCTATTTCCAGGCGCACGAGTCCCTCGAGACCGCCTGGAGAGAGGACACGACCCCCATCCGCGAGCTGTATCGCGGCATTCTGCAGGCTGCTGTGGTTTACCTCCATATCACCCGCGGGAACTACCCCGGGGCCATCAAGGTGTATCAACGCAGCCAGAAGTGGTTGACACCCTGGCCGGAAAGATGCCGCGGGATCGAGGTCGGGCAACTGCGGCGCGATTTGGAGAAGGCCATCCTACAGGTGCAGAAACTTGGACCCAAACGCCTGTCCGATTTTGATCTTTCTCTCTTGAAACCGGTTCTCTATGAAAAGCAATGAACGGACCCATTCCAAACCCGCCTTAGGCAGCCGAGCGCAACGGAAGTTTGTCTGCGACCGCTGTGGGGCATGGATGCTGGAGCGGCAGTGTAAAGCGATCTGTCCAAACTGCGGCTGCCAGCTGGATTGTTCGGACCTAACCATCCACTTCGATGAACTCGACTCCGCGCAGGTAGAGATGCTCAAGCCCCCCGTCCGGGACGTGGTTGGAAAGGGCGGCTGAACGCAGGGAGTCTGATATGAACGAGGCATCATTTTCTGGAAAGGTGGCTTTGGTGACCGGCTCCGGGCGCGGCATCGGTCAGGCGATCGCGCTGCACCTGGCTCAGCTGGGTGCAGACATCATCGTCAACTTCTTTCGAAACCGTGCCCCTGCAGAAGCAACCGCCGAGGCGATCCGGAAACTCGGCCGCCGCGCCCTGATCGTCAAGGCGGATGTCGGAGATCTGGATGACCTTAACCGGCTATTCGATGAGGTCGAGCAGACCTATGCTGGATTGGACATCTTCGTGAATAACGCCGCCTCGGGATACAACCGTCCAGCCTTGGAACAGAAACCCAAAGGCTGGGACTGGACCATGAACATCAACGCCCGCGCCCTGCTTTTCAGCGCTCAGCGTTGTGTGCCCTTGATGGCGAAGCGCGGCGGAGGCTGCATCGTCAGCATTTCCAGCCCGGGTGCCGTGCGCGTCCTGCCCGATTACGTCGTGGTTGGGGCCAGCAAGGCCGCCCTGGAAGCCCTGACCCGCTACCTGGCCGTGGAACTCGCCCCACAGAATATTATCGTGAACGCAGTGGCCCCAGGCATCGTTGCGACCGAGGCCCTCAAGCATTTCACAGCCCTGAACGATCAGGGTGTGCTCCAAAGAGCCATCGCAGGTACCCCGGCCGGGAGGCTCGCTACCCCGGAGGATGTCGCAAGGGTGGTGGCCTTCCTTTGCACTCCGGACGCGGTCATGATCCGCGGTCAGGTCATCATTATGGATGGGGGTGCTACGCTCCTAGCTTCAAGTTGATCCGCTCGGCTGCACGGAAGGTGTGCGAGTGAGTCGCTTTTATGATAAAATCAATTTACTTGCGTAAGGATTTGTGTGCGCTATTGCCGCCAGACCTTCCCTAGGCTGACGGCTTTTTCACAGGGCTGGTGCCCACTCACAAGGAGAGAATGATGCAAACCAAGATCTATGTAGGCAATCTGGCCTACACGACGACCGAGGACGAACTAAAGGACCTTTTCGCGCAAGCCGGTGGGGTCGCCTCAGTAACCCTGATCAAGGACCGCGATACGGGTCAATCCAAGGGGTTCGCCTTCGTCGAGATGAACAACCAGAGCGACGCAGAAAAAGCCATCCAGATGTTCAACGGCCAGAATTTGGGCAACCGGGCCTTGAAGGTTAATTTTGCCCGCCCGAAAGAGGAGCGGGGGCCTGGCGGATTTAACCGAGGTGGCGGCTACGGTCGCGGTGGCCCGGGTGGAGGACACAACCGCCGTGGCTCCGGCGGTGGTCAGCGCCGTTATTAATTAATCAATTTCCCTCCCGTCGGTCGACGGGAGGGTTTTTATGCAGGGATGGACATTCCGTTATTTCCTGAGGATGGCGCGGGCAGGTGCGCCGTCCGAACCCATCAATTTTAAGGGCAGACAAACCAGGTCGTATATACCCGGTGTGACCGCGCTCAAATCCAGCCCCTCCAGGATGACTACCCCGGCCTGCAGGAGGGTGCGGTGGGTCGGGATGCTGTTCTTATAAGGGGAAACAGAAAGGTAATCCACGCCGACCAGCTTAACTCCATACTGCACCAGCCATTCCGCTCCATCCGCAGGGATGGCGACGAAATCGGTATGAAATTCCTTCACACCTTGACCCCAGAGGTCCGAATTCCTGGTTCGAAAAAGCAGGCGCTCCTCTCCGGGCGGAAGCTGGGCCCGTTCCAGGACCGCGGCGCTGATCAGGGTGACCTCATCCGGGATGGGTACGACCAGGGCGGGTCCGGTCAGAACCTCCAGGGAAAGCGATTCTGCGGTCCGCCCATCCTGGATGAAGTGGAAGGGAGCATCGACATGCGTTCCGGTATGGGCGCCCATATCCAGCCGGGAGACATTGTCATGGGCGCCGGCCTCCATCGATTGGATGCGCTCGAGCCTGAAGGGTGGATCACCGGGCCAGACCGGCAGCTGTGGACCGATGGCAAGCGAGATGTCATAGATCTTCATCTTGGATCAACCTCGTTCAGTTGGATGAAGAGGAACCCGTGTTGGTTTTTTCTTCTGGAAGCTCTCTCATCACGGCATCCATGGTTGCATTCTCTTTTCTCATCCCTGGTGCCGGTGTCCCGCAGTAGGGGCAGATGTTCCAGGGCAGTTCCATCAGGCGGCCGCAGTGGTAGCAGGGCTTCTTCAGCTTGGTCTGGCAGTTCGGGCAAACCTGCCAGTCATCCCGGATGCGCCGTTCGCAGCCCGGGCATACCGTCTGATCTTCGATCGACTGCAACAGGGCCTCCTCCTCCAGGGTCTGCTGGTATTCCTCCTCCAGCGTGCGCGACGGACGCAGGATGAGGTAGACCAGCACACCGGGTAGGTTTAAAAGCGCTACCAGCACGGTCGCCAGGATGTGCACCAGGCGGTCCCGGTGGCGGGCGTGAATATCGCGATAGGTCCACACCACGAGGGACAGCCACAAGGCGACGACGAATGCCCCAGCGAAGGCGATCAGGATGCGGACAAAGCCGCTCAATGCAGTTGGATCAAATGTCATAGGTGCTCCTCACCATCCTATCATTTTCTGTTTCACTGACCGCCCCCGCCGGTGATAATCCCGCCTTCGGTCAGCCGATGCAAATCCTTCAAGGCGGATTCGACCTCTTGACGGGTCACCGGCCGATCCTGGTCATGATGTTTTAAAGTGCCCGCTAGGGCTTTTTCCACGGCGACCTGCTGAATCGACAGATCGCGAGCTGCAGCTTCCTTGACCAGGGCTGCTCCCTGGGCATATCCGATCAGGGGATTGAGCGCGGTCACGATGATAGCATTCCTGGCAAGCCAGCCCTCGGCCTTTTCGGGGTTGGCGGTCAAGCCGCGCACCGCCCGTCCGGTGAAGGCCCGGACGGCCCCGATCACCACCTGCATCTCTTCGAACAGCCGGTGGGCGATGATGGGCATCATCACATTCAGTTCCAATTGCCCGGCCTGGGCGGCCAGTGCAATGGTGGTGTCACAACCCACAACATGGAACATGGCCATATCCAGCATCTCGGCCATGACCGGGTTGACCTTGCCCGGCATGATGCTCGACCCGGGCTGGACGGGCGGCAGGTGGATCTCATCCAGGCCTGTCGCCGGGCCTGAAGCCAGCAGGCGAAAATCGTTAGCAATGCGGATGAGGGTCAGCGCCAGGGTGCGCAGGGCAGCTGAAAAATCTACGGCGTCGGACATCGACTGCATCGCCTCGAACAGATTGTCGGACCCGTTCAGCTGGAGGCCGCTCAGCTCAGACAGTTTTTTTACCATGCGAAGGTGATATTCCGGGTGAGCATTCAGACCGGATCCCACCGCAGTCCCGCCGATCCCCAGCCGGCGCAGCCCTTCGGCTGAACGGAGGATGCGTTCGCGATCCCTTTCCACAGCCCTGGCATAAGCGCCGAATTCCTGCCCCAAACGCACCGGCACCGCGTCCTGCAGGTGGGTGCGCCCCGATTTTACGATCCCATCAAACTCAATCGCTTTTTCATTCAATGCCTTGACCAGGTCATCCAATCCTGCCAACAGCTCCTCCAAACGCCACAAACAGCCCAGGCGGATGGCGGTCGGGATGGTATCGTTGGTGGACTGGGCCAGGTTGACATGATCATTGGGATGGACGCGGTACTCTCCTAGTTTTCCCCCCAGAATCTGGGTCGCGCGGTTGGCGATCACTTCATTAATATTCATATTATGGCTGGTTCCGGCGCCGGCCTGGAATGGGTCGACCACAAACTGATCGTCCCATTTGCCGTCCATGACCTCGTGGGCCGCCTGCGTGATGGCCCGCATGCGCTCGGCGTCCAGCTGGCCCAACTCGCAGTTGACCTCGGCCGCTGCACGCTTGATCAGCGCCATGGACCAGATGAACGCCCGCCAGGGTTTCAAACCCGAAATGGGGAAGTTTTCCACTGCGCGCTGGGTCTGGGCGCCATAGAGCGCCCGGACCGGGACCTGGATCTCCCCAAGCGAATCGCATTCAAGACGGGTCATGATTGCCATCGCTTAAGTCTATCACATCTGATTAGGTCGCTCGAAAAAAATGCCCGATGTCACTCGGGCATCGGGCACCATTCATTCAACTACATACCAGTATCTTGATCCTTGGCACTGTATCCGGGTCCCGTCTTGAAAAAATCATAGTTGGGCTTTATATCGGCGGTCATGTCCACCACTTCCCCTGCCTGTAACTGCCGGACGGTATCCAACATGATCTTATTGCCATGATGGTTGGTCCCCTCAAAATGACCGGTCAAGCCGACCTGGCTGATATATTCGCCGCCTTTGGCAGTATAGGCTGAGGGGACCTCATCTTCCGGAAAAATGGCGTTGTAAGGACATTCGGGTATGCAGGCCCCGCAGTCAATGCAGGTATCCGGATCAATGTAAATCCACGGCCATTCGGCGACCGGCTCTCCGGGGATCATGCACTCCACCGGGCAAACCTCGATACAGCCGCGATCGCGAACACACAAACTAGTGATAATATGGGTCATCGTCAAACCTCCTTGGGTTTAAGAAAAGTGCCAGATATACATTATATCTGGCACAGGGAATTTGTGCAATTTTTCTTAACCGCCTTTTACAAACGAAGCTTACTTGGCGGGGTACCGGCTGGCTACCTCGCTCCAATTTACCACATTCCACCAGTTGGATACATACTCGGCACGACGGTTCTGGTATTTCAGGTAATAGGCATGTTCCCAAACATCCAAGGTCAGCAGCGGGGTCATGCCCTCGGACATCGGGTTATCCTGGTTGGCGGTGGAGATCACAGCCAGCCCTTTGCCCTTCTTGACCAGCCAGGCCCAACCGGAACCGAAGCGGCCCATGGCGGCCTTCTCAAACTCCGCCTTGAAGTTGGCAAAACTGCCGAAGGTGGATTCGATCGACTTGGCCAGCTCGCCTTTCGGCTCACCGCCCGCCTTGGGAGCCATGACCTTCCAGAACATATCGTGGTTCCAGGTCCCTCCGCCGTGATTGCGGATCGCGGTGCGGATATCTTCGGGGACCGCGCTGAGGTCCGACAGCAGTGCATCCAGCGATTTGCTGCCCAGTTCGGCATGCTTCTCGATCGCAGCATTCAGGTTGGAAACGTAAGCCGCATGGTGTTTGTCGTGGTGGATCTGCATGGTCATGCTGTCAATATATGGCTCTAGTGCATCGTATGCATACGGAAGCGTGGAAAGTTGAAATGACATAATGGATCTCCTTTTGGGACAATATTTATGATATTTATGATAGTAATGATATTGTATGCGTACCTTAAGTAAATGTCAAGAGATGGACAACAGTTCTAACATTTCGCATATAATGCAAGCAATGCATAATCGGCCGGTAAGTCCACCCCCCCGCCGTCTGACCCTCATCCCCGGACTGGGGGTTGGAGTGCTCGCCTCTTCTACGGCCGCTATCTTCATCCTTTTTGCACAGCACGCGGGGGCCCCCTCGATCGTCATCGCCGCCTACCGCCTGACCATCGCCAGTTTAATCCTGGCCCCCCTGGCGCTCACCCGCTACCGTTCTGAGCTAGGTGGCCTGAGGCGCTCACAATGGGTGCTGGTGCTGCTTTCGGGCACTTTCCTGGCTGTGCACTTTGCTTCCTGGATCACCTCCCTGGAATACACTTCCGTCGCCAGTTCGGTCGTCCTGGTCTCCACCACCCCTCTGTGGGTCGCACTGCTTTCCCCGCTGGTCCTGCGCGAGCGGCTTAGCCCGGCGGCCCTGCTCGGGATGCTTCTGGCGTTGATCGGCGGCGCGGTTGTCGCCCTGAGCGATGCCTGCGCCTGGCAAGCTGGGCGCGTGGATTGCCCCACCCTTCACACCTTCTTCAACGGCCAGGCCGTCGTCGGCGATCTTTTAGCACTGTTTGGAGCCTGGATGGCATCAGGCTATATGCTGGTCGGGCGCAGGGTGCGGTCATCTCTCGAATTAGTTCCTTATATCTTCATTGTTTACAGCATGGCGGCGGTCGTCCTGATCACCATCATGTTCGGGGCCAGGGAGAAGCCCGTTGGGTACTCACCGAGCGTTTTCTTCTGGTTTGTGCTCCTGGCCCTCATCCCCCAGCTGGTGGGTCATTCAACCTACAATTGGGCCCTGAAATACTTGCCCGCCTCGTTCGTCGCCGTGACCCTGCTCGGGGAACCGATCGGCTCCACCCTTCTAGCGTTCCTCATCTTTCAGCAATCGCCGGGTTGGATTAAAATCCTGGGTGGGGTGCTCATCCTGGCAGGTATCTACCTGGCTTCCCGGACCAGAAACCAGTCCTGACCAGCTGTCGACTGCGCCATGGGACTAGATGATATTCATGAATCATTCGGGGTGACCGAGATGTCACCCCGAATGATTCAGCGCAGGTACAGGTAATTCAATTCTCGTATCCTTGCAGCCAGCTCTTCGCTCGTCGCGGCCTCAGGGAAACGCCAGGCCCAGTTGCCTCCCAAGCGGCTGGGGTAATTCATGCGAGCTTCCGTCCCCAGATCCAGCAGATCCTGAAGCGGAGCCAGGGCAAAGACCGCCACCGATGCCCAGCAGGCGCGGATCAAATCCCAAGCGAAGTCGCTCCCATCCACTTGCAGGTATCGGCAGGCGAATTGCTTCTCCGCCTCCGGGGCTGAGGCATACCAGCCTCGGGCCGTATCATTGTCATGGGTTCCAGTAAAGACCACGCAGTTGGGCTGATAGAGATGGGGCAGGAAGGGGTTATCCGGGCCCGAAAAGGCAAATTGCAGGATCTTCATCCCAGGCAACCCAAACTGCTCGCGCAAGACAACGACATCCGCCGTGATCACGCCCAGGTCTTCGGCGATAATCGGGAGTTCGCCCAGTGCGGTTTGCAGTGCGGTGAAGAAATCAGCTCCCGGGCCGGGTACCCAACGGCCGATTTCGGCGGTCGGGTTTTCCGCGGGGATCTCCCAATAGCCGGCAAAACCGCGAAAATGATCGATGCGCAGGATGTCCACCAATTTCAAAGAGGCTTGGATTCGATCCAGCCACCATCGATACCCGCTGTCGCGGTGGACAGCCCAGCGATAGAGCGGATTCCCCCACAGCTGGCCGGTCGGAGAGAAGTAATCCGGTGGGACACCCGCCACGACGGTCGGTTTACCCGCCCCATCCAGAAAGAATAGTTCGGGATGTGCCCAGACATCCGCCGAATCATAGGCTACGAAAATGGGGATGTCGCCGATGACCTGTATATTCTTCTGATGAGCATATTCCCGCAAGGCTTGCCACTGCCGGGAAAAAACGAACTGATAGAATTGATGCCGCCTCACGCCAACCGCGTACTTCTGGCGGGCGGCTTCCATCGCCTCCGGCTCACGACGGCAGAGCTCGAGAGGCCATTGCTCCCACGGGCCGCCCCCCTGGGCTTCCTTGATCGCCATGAACAGGGCATAATCAGCGAGCCACCCTGCCTGGGTGCTGCAGAATTGCTCGAATTCGGGATGGGCGACCCCCGCCTCCGCCGAGAAACGTTCAAACGCCCGTTCCAACAAGTTCAATTTCCAGGGAATGAGCCTGCCGAAGTCGACCTGCTCAGCCGGGAACTTGGTTCTTCTTCCAATGTCGTTCGAATGCAGCCAGCCATCCCGCAGCAGGTACTCCGGGCTGATCAAGTACGGGTTTCCTGCAAAGGCCGAGAAACACTGATAGGGGGAATCCCCGTAGCCGGTGGGACCGAGCGGAAGCACCTCCCAGAGGGTGACGCCGGCCGAGGCAAGAAAGTCCACCCAGCGAAATGCGGCTGTGCCTAAATCGCCGATGCCATATGGGCCGGGCAGGCTGGTGGGGTGCAGCAGGATCCCTGAAGCGCGTTTAAATCTCATAGGGTTGTCGTTGGGTTTGAAGAATTTCGTTCGATCTTACCACCCGGGAGGAATAATCCGAGGCGATGACATCCGTTCCAATAACTGCCCCTGGTTCAACCACGGTTTCTGCGGGGACCTCAGCGTTCTTGCCGCATACCGCCAGGGTAGCCCCCGCCTCGGGGGAACCAATCCTGGCATTTTCTCCGACCCGGACGCGCTTATCGACGATGGCGCGGCAGAGTGTTGCCCCGCGTTCGATGATGGTGTCGGTCAGGACGACCGATTGACACACTTTAGCTCCTGCTCGGACGATCACTCCGGGCGAGAGCACGCTGGATTGAACCAGTGCACCGGCTTCGATGATACAGCCGTCTGAGATCATGCTGTCTTCGATGGTTGTTCCCGATGCGATCCGCATCGGCGGGCGCTCCTCCGTGCGGGTGTGGATCACCCAGCCGCGATCGTTCAAGTTGAGCGGCGGGGGATCGGCAAGCAGATCCATATGGGCCTGCCAGTAGGACTCGATGGTGCCGACGTCCATCCAGTAACCTGAATAGGGATACGCATAGATCGCCGCCCCTTCTTTCAGCATTTGAGGGATGATATCCTTGCCAAAATCATGGGCGGAATCAGGGCGCTGGTGGTCCTGCCACAGGATGCGGTCAAGAATGTCCGCGTTGAAAACATATACGCCCATATTGATCAGATCCGACGGCGGATGCTTGGGCTTTTCGACGAAGAGGTTGACCCGGTAGTCCTCCGCCACCCCGACGATGCCGAAACGCGGCGCTTCCTCGAGCGGGACCCGGATCGTCGCCATGGTCAGATCAGCATGGTGATCGAGATGGAAGGTGATCATGGCGTCATAATCCATGGCGTAGATATGATCGCCGGAAAGGATGAGCACCTGGTCCGGGTGGGTCTGCTTGATAAAGGAATAGTTCTGCTGGACCGCATCCGCGTTGCCGATATACCAGTCCGTTCCAAAGCGCGCCTTGTAGGGGGTGTAAATGCGCACTCCGCCAGTGAAATCACGGTTGAGATCCCAGGGCCCTCCTGCTCCGATGTGTTCCATCAGGGAGTGGGGCCGGTATTGGGCCAGGATCATCACATCGAAAATCCCGGAGTTGACACAGTTGGACAGGGTGAAATCGATAATGCGGTACTTACCGGCGAAGGGGACGGCAGGTTTGGCTCGTTTGACCGTCAGAACGCTCAGGCGGGCACCTTCACCACCCGCCATGATGACAGCACGTGTCTTCATATTGCACCTCGCTCCGTGGGACCTTGAAATCTCGCATCAGGAATTAACGAACGGTAAATGAGAGCGTACTGCAGGGCGGAGCGCGGCCAGGAGAAATCCTCTTTCATGCCGTTGCGCTGGAAGCGGCGCCACTTCGCCGGGCTGGCATAGATCGTCAGGGCACGCGCCACCGCTTCGGCCATAGCCTCCGCAGCCGGTTTTTCGAAAAGAAAACCGGTCCGTCCTTCCTGCACGGTGTCCTTCAACCCGCCGGTTGTCCGTACGATCGGTACACAGCCGTACCGCATGGCGATCATTTGTGCCAGGCCGCAGGGTTCGTAGCGCGAGGGCATCAGGAACGCGTCAGCCCCGCCATAGATCGCCCGGCTCAAATTAGAATCATAGCGGGTGACCACCCGAGCGCGCTCCGGAAATTTCGTCTGGAAGAGACGGGCGGCTTCTTCCAGAGCAGCGACGCCAGCTCCTAATAGAACAAACTGCCAGGGCTGGTCTCCCAGCTGAGGCAGGGCCTTCAGCGTGAGATCCACCCCTTTCTGCGGGTCCACACGGCTGATCATGGCAAACAGGGGGGTGTGCGGCTCGACCGGCAGTCCAAGTTGTTTCTGAAGGGCGTTTTTATTCATGGCCCGCTCGGACAGGGTATCCACGGTGAAGGTGGCTGTCAGGGAGCGGTCCGACTCCGGATTCCAGCTGTCGATGTCCAAGCCATTCAATATGCCGGTGATGGATTCGGCCCGGCCTTGCAAATAAGCTTCCAGACCGCAACCGTAATCGGAAGTCAGGATTTCACGCGCGTAGGTCGGTGAAACCGGGATGATCGCATCGGCAGACCAGAGACCAAGAGGGAGCGGCTGGTTGCGTGCCCAATCCGGCAGGGAGTCATCTTCCACCGGCTTAAGCCCATAGGCCGCAAGCACATCCGAACCATCCCCGCCCATGTAAGGTAGGTTATGGAGGGTCAGGATCGTCCGCAGGTGGGCAAATTCAGGATTCTTACGGCGCGAGCGCAACGCATAAAGCGCCAGGGCGGTATGCCAGTCATTGGCGTGGAGGATATCCACCCGCCAGTCCAGGTAGCGGGTCAATTCAACCGCTGCCAGCGAAAAAAATCCGTACTTCTCGCGATCCTGGGCTAAGTCCGGCGAGTAAACCCCCTCCGCTGAGGAGAACGGCTGTCCATTAATAAAATAGACCGTCATCCCTTTATAGACGGCCTTGGACACCCGGGCAGGCAGGCTTCTGCCCTTCCGGTAAACGGGGAACTCCGCCACCGGACGCAGCGTCGCCGACCCGCTCTGGAGGGCGCGGTGCTGGGGCAGCACCAGCCGGAGGTCCAATTTGAAGTCGGTGCGGCCGGAACCGGCCAGGCCGCGCAACGCCAATGGAAGTGAGCCGGCAACATCGGCTAGCCCACCGACCTTGATAAAAGGCTCAGCCTCCGCCGCGAGAAAGAGGACCCGGATGGTTTTCGTCATTGATCTTATTTTACAACCAAAACCAATATCAAAACTGAACAGACAGGCGCTCCACCGGTCTCTGGATGAGCTACAGCCAAAATACCTGTGCGCCAGAACACAGACCAGGAAGAATCCGATTTTACCCCTAGAAGCCGTTCGCCAATGAATTGGATTTCGAATGGATGGCCGTCTCCAGGCATCGGGCCGCACCAGGCTTTCCGACTCTTCAGGCCAGCTGGCGGCGAGTCGGGGAGCTAGAATTTAACCGCATGGTTTGATCCGGAGGCTCGACCCCCAGCACAGAATCCTTGTATAATGGGTGCTATAGTGGAGGCGGTACCAGGGAAAGGAGAGGCTTTGAAGGAGAAACGGAAAATCAAACGGCGTTATCTCTTGTATTACATGCGCGTCTACGATGAAACACGCCAGCAAATCGGCAACCTGGTCGACCTTACCCCCAAAGGTGCCATGCTGGTCAGCGAGCATCCACTGCCCATCAAAACAAATTACCAGCTGAAACTGGAGCTCTCCGAAGACGTGGCCGACAAGCCCTACTTGGAATTCAACGCCAGAAGCCTGTGGTGCCGGCCGGATGTAGACCCCCATTTCTACAACACTGGATTTAGAATCCTGGATCTGTCCCCGGATGACGTTAAAATCGTCAACCGTATCATCGAAGTTTATGGCTTCCGGGACAATTAGACGGGGTTTTCCTGAATCAGAGAGGCTGGGATGCCCACCCGGATCGGCAATCTTTTCATCAAGACCATCGTCAACTCCCCCCTGCATCCGCTCCTGGGCGATCGGGTTGCAGTGATTACACTGGAAGGGCGCAAGACAGGCAGACGCATCTCCACCCCGATCAACATCAGCCGCCAGGGGAAAACCTGGACAGTGGTCAGCCTGCGCAGCCGCACCTGGTGGCGCAACCTTCGAGATGGACGGCATGCCTCGCTGCGGGTTGGAGGCCACGAGGTCAGCATATGCGGCGAAATCGTCACTGAACCCTCTGCCGTGGCAGCCGGACTGGGCGATTACTTCAGCCGATACCCGGGAGACGCCAGATATTTCAAGATCCCTTTCGGGCCGGATGGAAAACCCTCTCCACAAGAGTTAGAGCGCATCGCTAAAGAACGCCTCATCATCCTGCTCCAGCCGGTTTGATCGCCCGGATATCCAAATTCCTCCTGCCTAAAGGTGTTGATTTGAGATTGATTTTGCCCTATACTAGAGGGTGGCTGGGCTGAAAGGATGAGACCATGCGCGAGCGACGGAAACTAAAACGGCGAAGTATGTCTTATTACATGCCGGTGATCGACCCCAAGACGGAGCAGATCATCGGTCACCTGGTCGATATTTCCTTGCAAGGATTGATGATGGACAGCCAGCTGTCGATCCCTGTCGATAAAGATTGCCAGATCCGATTAAATGTATCCGTGGATGTAGCTGATAAAAATTATATCGAGTTCACTGGCCGCTGCAAATGGTGCAGACCCGATGATCTCGAGCCGTACTTGAACGACATCGGCTTTGAAATTATCAACATCACTCCCCATGACGCTGAAATCATCCAGCGCATCGTGGATAAATACGGGGCGCGAGAAAATACATTTTCCATCTAATTTGCTCTCCATTCGATCGATCCCACTCTTCCGCTGGTTGAACACAACCGTCATCTGGACGGAATTATCCGCGTGAGAACCATCCCGCAGTCGGGATATCAACATCCGATATCCCTGCCTCGGAGGTGGAGGATGTTCGCCTTGGTGACCCAGCCGCAGACAGGCGCGATGGCGTTTATCACCAAGTTCAAGCGGCCGGCTGCCGTCCGGGCTGACATCGAATCCTGCCTGACCGGCAACATACAGACCTGTTGCGCCCCGGATTATACCTATCCCCCCTTGTGGTTGTTCCTGGACAAGGGTATCCTTGCCAGCTTCTGACTCTGAATTTTAATAAAACTTTTACTTTTATACCAAACGAAATCGATTAAAATACAGCCTCCTTGGGGCTGAATCATAAGGCTGGATGGCAAACACGATACTAATCAATCACCATGCTAAGGATGATCCCGGATGAAGACGCAAGGAACAAACCGGCCACACGTCATTGTCAATGTCGCCATGAGCCTTGACGGAAAGATCGATACTGCCGCCCGCCAGGGAGCGATGATCTCTTCCCCCACCGATAAAGCCCGAGTAGACCGGTTGCGTGCCGAAGCGGACGCCATTCTGGTCGGTGGTCGGACGCTGATCCACGAAGATCCCAAGTTGACCGTGAAATCCGCCCAGTTGCGTGCGGAACGGAAGTTGAACAAGCAGGAAGAGAATCCGGTCAAGGTGGGGGTGGTCAGTGTGGCAGACCTCAAACTGGATGGCGACTTCCTAACGGCCGGACCTGCTCGCCGCTGGATCTATACTACCCAGCGCACATCGGTCGAGCAGATCCACAGTCTGGAGAAGGCCGGCGCACAAGTCAGGGTTGTTGGTAAAGAGGTGGTTGACCTGCGGCTGGTGATGAAATCCCTGCAGGAAGAGGGTATCCGTAAGTTGATGGTCGAGGGGGGCGGAACCCTGATCGCTGAATTCTTTCGCCTGGGGTTAGTCGACGAAGTCTATACCTACCTTGCCCCGCTCATCTTTGGCGGCGCGAACGCTCCCACTCTAGCTGACGGCCCCGGCTTCTCGTATGCCCGGGCCTCTCACCTGGAACTCGAATCCGCAAAACCAATCGATGGACAGGGTGGGATCCTGCTCCACTATTTCGTCCAAAAGTCGTAGCATACCAAACCATATTTCAACGGAGTATTCTCATGAGTCTCTCACACCTTCAAATCCAGGATCTGCTGGATGAAAACCGCGCCCACGAATGCGACGGCGTCGGCCCGGACCATGTTTGCGTCAGGATCGCCTCCATCGCCGAACTCCCGTCGCGCTTTGGGCAGTTCCAGATCGTTGCTTTCTACAATAACAAGGACAACAAGGACCACGTGGCACTCGTCCATGGTGATATCACCGATCGAGAGAACGTCCCGGTGCGCATGCACTCCGAGTGCCTGACCGGCGATGCTCTCGGATCGCTGCGCTGCGACTGCAGGGATCAGCTGGAAACCGCTCTGCGCATGATCGGCCAGATGGACATGGGCATTCTTCTCTACCTTCGCCAGGAAGGGCGCGGTATCGGCCTGACCAACAAGATCCGAGCCTACGGCCTGCAGGATCGGGGATATGACACGGTCGAAGCCAACCTGGCCTTAGGATTTCAGGACGATGAGCGTGAATACAGCATCGCCGCGCATATGCTCATGTCGCTCAAGGTCAAATCGGTCCAGCTGATCACCAACAATCCGAAAAAGATCGCTGACCTGACCAAAAATGGGATCATCGTCACCAGGCGCATCCCGCACATCATGCAGCCCAACCAGTACAACCGGTTCTACCTGGAAACGAAGGCTCGCAAGTCGGGACATATGATCGACTTTGGCATCACCACGCGCATGCCCGAACAGGGCGATGCACCCATCGTCGATGGCATGAACGGCGAGCAGCAGAAGCTCATCCAGAATATGTATAATACCTACACGAAAGCTCGCTCCCCACACCCGGAAATGAATAACAAGACACCCGGAAAGCCATCCCGAGGAGAATGATGATGAACCTCGAGCAGCGTGTTGCCGTAATAACCGGTGCGACCGGTGGGCTTGGTTCATTCGTGACGCGCGAGCTGGCCGGGCGAGGGGCTAAACTGGCCCTGCTGGACATAGACCCGGGCCGTCTGGAAACCCTGACCGGGGATCTCGGCCTGCCCCTCGACCGCGTGCTCTCCCGCACCGCTAACCTGCTCGACCCCTCGGAGGCGATGTTCGCAGCGGAGGCCATTGAGGTGAAGTTCGGCAAGATCGACATCCTGCTCCATCTGGTCGGGGGCTGGACCGGCGGAAAATCGCTGCTGGAGGCGACCGCTGAGGACGTGACCTTCATGATCAATCAGCACATCTGGACCACGTTCAATGTCATCAGGGCTTTTGTCCCCTTCCTGATCAAGAACCACTGGGGCCGGATCGTCATGATTACCTCCCCCTTCGCGACGCGCCCTGCGGGCCGGGGTGGTCCCTACGCGGTCGGGAAAGCCGGACAGGAGGTCTTGATGCTGACCCTGGCCGAGGAGTTGAAAGGGACCGGCGTGACCGCCAACCTCCTGCAGGCCAAGACGATCGATGTCAAGCGCGAAAAACGTGCAAGTCCCAGCCCAGAAAACGCCTCCTGGACCACCCCCGAGGAGCTCTCAGCGGGGATCCTATACCTGCTGTCCGAGGAGGCCGGGACGGTCAACGGGGCCAAAATTCCCCTCTTCGGTTCGAGTTGATCCGATAGAATGTCTACACCGGTTTAAGATTGTCTCGACCCCCTCCTTTGATAATAACGCCAATGGAGGAGGAGTTCGCTTTTATCGGTTGTGGCGTAAAACCACTGACTTCAGGCATGTGGATGCACCGCACAAGGAAGTAATCCTGGCCTTTATAAAAGGGTATTACAGCTCATCACAGCTTAGGAGGCAGATCCCTGCAAAACGGGGATGACGCTGTGGTCTCATCTCTTCCAATCATCAGGGAGCTGCGTCAGCCATCCAAACCAACTGTGGCCCGAGGCCGCTTCCCGGGCAGTTCATGTGAACTGCCCACCCCGTTCGATTGCCTTATCCACTATTTCCCCAACGTGGCTGACCTGAAGAACCCATCCAGGCGGTCATAGACCTCCGGGTCAAGCTTCGGCCCCTGGATGACGATCTGCTTGCGCAGTTTGTCCGCCTTGCAAACCGGGATCGGAGTTTCTTCCATCTCCAAGTGTGCCCCAGGGTGGATAAAGACCACGATCGATTTGATGGGGATGGAGAGATCGGAGGCGAGCTCCTTGTGGAGGCGCTCTCTGAGATAATTCTCCGTCTGACGAACCGACCGGATCGGGTCACCGAGGTGTTCCTCGACGATGAAGCGAATGGCCCTGCCCATCGTCATGGCTTCCTTCCAGCGCTGATTTTGATAATAAAATTCCCCCCCGAGGTTGACCGTCTCCAGAAGAACGACACCGTTCGGGGTCAGCAGCACATGATCGCATGGCAGAGCCGGATAATGGAACAAGTGATGGCTGTCATTGAGAGGTTTCAGCGCCTGATCCAGCCGGTCTTCCGGGCGCGGCCGCCTCACCCACCGGTTGGCAAAGTAGATGCCCACCATGGCCGTCCCCAATCCAACCGCCATCATCACAAAGGAAAATTTCGCCCACTTCGGCAGAAAGAGCGGCAGGAGGACGCTTGCCAGAAGCAGGACCAAGCCTCCACTGCTGGCCAGGTTGGAAAGCATGGCGCGGTTTTTCAATTTGGGGCGATCAACGATCGTGATCATGGCACCTGATGCAGCCTCTGGTGAACGGGGACCAGGAGGTCGTAGATCTGGCGGTATTCCTGATAAAGCGCCTCATAGCGCTTGCTGTGCAGTCCGTCAGGTTGAACCTCGCGGTCGATCTCGATCAACCGATCGATCTCATCCACGCTGGGATAGATCCCCAGCCCAACCGCCACGGTCAGCGCTGCGCCAGCTGCGCCAGCCTGCAGGTGGTTCTTCACCACCCTCAGCGGCCTGCCGGTCACATTGCTGATGATCTGCACCCACAGCTCGCTGTTGCAGCCTCCGCCGATGCCATTAAAGCTGTCGATCTCGAAGCCGATGTTCTCCATGGCTTCACAGATCCAGCGCAGGTGATAGGCCACGCCTTCCATGACCGCCCGCGCCAGGTGCCCCTTGGTATGGCTCATGGTCAAACCAATGAATCCCCCGCGGGCGTAATGGTCCAGCACCGGTGCCCGCTCCCCGGATAACCAGGGCAGGAACAGCAGCCGGTCCGAGCCGGGCGGGACCGCCTGCGCCATCGCATTCAGCAGGTCGTAGCTTGATTTGCCCTGTTCCAAGGCCAGGCGCTTCTCATCCTGGCAAAGCGTGTCCCGAAACCACATCAGCGCTCCTCCGCCGGTCTCCATCTCTCCCGCGATGATGAATTTTTTTGGATCGATATGGTTGAGGCCCCAGAAGGGTTTGACGGGGTCATTACGGAAAGTGGAGGTCGAAATGCCGATCCAAGTGGCTGTCCCGATGCACAGGTGTACCTTGCCATCCGCGTTGGCGCCGGCACCGGTCTGTGCCACGGCCACATCCCCCGCACAAATCACCACGGGTGTCCCCGGGGCGAGCCCGGTCGCCTGGGCGGCCTGTGGGGTGATCTCCCCGATCACCTCCGTGCAGGGAAATGCCGGCGGCAGCTTCTCCAGCGGGATCCCGAGTTCCTGGCAGACCTCCTCGGACCATTTTTTGGTATGCGGGTTGAAGAGAAAATAGACCGAGGCACCCACCCAATCGATGGCTATCCTGCCGGTCAGCTTGAACAGGATATACTCCTTGCAATCCAGAAGGTACGCCGTCCGATCCCAGATTTGCTTCTGCTCCTCCTTGAGCCACAGGATCTTTGGGATGCTGTCCTTGGCGGTCGGGATGTTTCCAGTGTTCTGGTAGAGGAAGGCAGGCATACCACCCTGGAGAAGGCGGTCTGCCTGTTTAACGCTTCGCAGGTCCAACCAGCTCAACATCTTCGTCAGCGGCTGACCGTTTTCGTCCACGGGCAGCGTGTTCCACATTTGGGCGGACACACCCACCCCAAGGATTTCCCTGGGATCGATGCCGGACTCCTGGATGACCTGCCGGGTGGTCGACGCCACCGCACCCCAGAGTTCGTCCGGGTCCTGTTCGACCCACTCGGCTTGCGGATAGGAAATCCCGTAGGATTGATAAGCCGAAAACAGGACCTGACCTCTCAGATCGCACAGGACCGCTTTGTTGCCACCCGTGCCAGTATCATGCGCGAGGATGTATTTCTTATTAGCCAAGTTAAACTCCGAGATGGCAGGTAGTTATTGAAAGGAGGGGTTACTTTCGCTGGACTTCTCTGACATATTCTTTAAAGGTGCGAATAAACAAGGCATTCTGATCCGGGGTGCCTACGGTGATACGGATGAAACCCTTCGCCATGTTGTGGCCGCTCATGGGCCGTATGTAAATGCCTTTCTCCGCCATCCGATCGCGGATCTCCAGGCTGTCCTTGTCTAAGACGCTGGCATCGATCAGGACGAAATTCCCCTCGGATGGATACGCATGCAGGCCCGGGATGCGGTTGATCTCCTCAAAGATGGTATTACGCCCTTCGATCACATTGCGGCGTTTGCGCTGCTGGTCCTCCTGGTCATCGAGCCCGGCCAGGGCAGCGGCCAGAGAAAGCAGGCTGACGTTCCACGGGGTTCTGACCCGGTTGAAATAGCTCGCCAATTTCGGGTCGCACAGCAGGTATCCAATCCGGCAGCCTGCCAGGCCGAAGGCTTTCGAGAAGGTCCGGCTGACCATCAGGTGCGGATAATCGCTCACAAGGTTCGCATACGAATGGACCTCATTCTCAAGCTCGTAATACGCCTCATCAAAGAACAGAGGTATCCCCAGTTCGAGGAGGTGCAGCAGGTCCTTTTCCGCAATCTGCAAGCCGGTCGGGTTATTGGGGGAGCATATGAACATCAACTTCGTGCGAGGGTTCACCGCTTTGAAGATCGCTTCGACATCCCAGTAAAAGTCAGCCTTCATCGGAATATGGATCGGGACCCCGCCGGCGACCCGGGTCCGTGCCTCGTACATCGGGAAGGTGGGGATGGGTAAAATGATCTCTTCCCCTGGCGCGACGAAGGTGTGAACCACGAAGTTGATTACGTCGGTCGAGCCATTTCCGAGCACCACATGTTCGGGCGTCAGCCCAGAAGCCTCCCCCAGCCTTTTTCGCAGCTCGGGACCCGATCCGGGGTAAAGGTTGCCCAGGCGAGCAGCCTGCATGATCGACCCCAATACTTCTTCCGAGGGGCCGATCAAATTTTCGTTGGACATCATGCGCACAATCTGGGGATGTTCCCAGGCGACATCCATATGCTTGTCGCTGTAAGGTTCAGCGGTCTTCACCCAGGGTACAACGTAATCTTCAGCCGGTTTCATGATCATCTCCTTGATCGAGGCAGCTTCCCTCCCGCGCCCTATTCGCGACGTTAGCGGGTCAGCTCTTCGACATCTTTATACCATTTCATTTTCTCGCCAATCCTGGCGCGCGCCTTCCAACGCAGCGTTTTGGGTTCAGCTTCGATGCGCTCCGTCAACTCCTTGATGCGCTCCCGGACAATACGACGGTCCTCCGCCGACAGACGATCATACAGGTCGAGCTGTTCATCGAGGAGTTTCAGATTGCCGGTCACGGTTCGCCAAAAACCCCAGTCGTTTCCCAGGGTGTGGGCGATAAGGACCGCGTTCACGGTTTCACCATCCGATTCGCCGATGGGGTGCTCGCGCAGCAGCATTACGCTGTCGATCAAGTCCTTCTCATTGATTTGAACGATCTGCATCTTCTCGAGCAGCAGTTCTGCCAGAGGCAGGGTCAGGCTCTCCCCTTCCAGGCGTCCCACGAACGAAAGCGGGTGACAGAATTCGAGGGCGTTAAAAAACACATCGATGTGCCGTCCGAAGGCTGGATCATGATACAGCATCCGCCGTTCACCGAATAGCTGGGTCACCTGTTTGTCCTCTGCATAGCCCAGTTCCGACAGCACGCGGGTAATGTCACGAGAAAAACGCGGGTAGGAGGCAAAGTCAAAATCCGTGAACTGACGACCCAGGTCGTCCTGGATACGACCGAACTGGGGGCAGCGCGTCCGAAAAGCCAGGGCCCCGATCAACCGCATGATGATATGTTGGTTCGGTTCATCGTGGAGCGCGTCCAGGATGCGAGTCCGTTCGGCATAAAAATCTTCTATGATCTCGCCATATTTACCCATAGATGTCCTCGCTTTGACTCAACCGGAGATCAGCAGGTGGCCTTTGACCTTGCCATCTTCCAGGTTGATGATGGCCGCCTTCATGATCGCCTCGGCGTATTCACTCCCGGCGTTGATCGACAGCGTGCGCCCGATGCGCGCATGTCCCGGGGATTCGTGGATATGACCGTGCAGGCTCAACATCGGCTGGACCTTCTCCAGCCAGGCTTTCACCGCTGTGGAGCCGGCCGATTTCATCACGACTTGACCGCCCTGGGTGATGATTTTTAATTTTTCATCGAGATCCGGACAGGTATCCAATCCGGAGCCATACGGAGGGACGTGCAGGACGGCGATCGTCCGCTCAGGGTTCTGGATCATCCCGGTAAGCGTCTCCAGCTTCACTGCCAGCTCTTCCTCCTCGATGTCCCTGGCGCACCGCCAGGGGGTCATATTCGCATTGGACAGGCCGACGATCTCATAACCGCCCTCGATCTCGAACCTGGACATATCCGGATTGTGGATGTGTGAGAACTCAGCGATCGCCTGGTCGATAGAAGCCAGGTCATCATTGCCGGCCATGAAATAAAGGCTTGCGTTCTGGGAGACCAGCTTCTCCTCAGCCAGGGCCATCCACTCACGGATGCGCTGGACCATTTCCTGTTCGAATCGTAGAGACATGGAATTGGGATTCTCCTCCAATGCTTTGGCCTCTTCAGGTTCGAGGACAATGGGATAAAAACCGACGCTGCTGATTTTTTTCTTGAGCTTTTCAAGATCGTCAGGGTTCGAAGCCGACTCCGACTTTCCGAACCAGCTGGCAGTATAAGTACCCTTTCCCTGGTGGATGACCGGGACCATCGCCTTTCCGGTGACATCCCCGCCGACAATCAAAATGCTCGCCTGGTACTGGCGGCTGGAGGCGAGAAATTTGCGGAAGACAGTTTCAGAGCCGTGAAAATCAGAGCCATAAAGGATGCGAACCATCTTACCCGATTGATTAGGCTTGGCCATTCTCTATCTCTTCTCTATATGATTTGTTCATCCAAGGGTCAGTGTTTCAGCGGAGAGTACTCCGCTGAAACACTGACCCAATCGATCTTCCTCAACTTTTTAAATAAGGGAGGAAGTGAACAGACCGCCGCTTCTAAACCGGCGGCACCGATTGGAAGGTCCAATTGATATCGATACCTTCCTTGGACATGCGGTAGGCGCGGGCGATATAGAATACTGCAATCCCGCTGATGATGAGGCAGGCGAGGACAACCAGAGAAATTGGGCCGATACGGCCGCCGACCGCCGGGTAAAGGAAGGAGGCCACGATCATCCACACCAGGTAGGCCAGGGTGATTGCGCCGACGACGGTGATGACCGGCACTTTCCCGATCTTCCGCTTCACCATGGCACTGGCATTCTCGAAGATGTCAGGCTTGGTGAATGGCATGATGGTGACTGCCAGGACCGGGACCAGCATGGTGCAGGCGGCATAGAAGACGAAGTTCAACTGGGCGCCCATCACGCTACCAGTCCAGAGCAAACCGGAGGCATCGATAACACCCAGCTCGGCGATGGCGGTGATAATCGCGATGGCGATGATCGGGCTGCGCAGCGTCGGGTGGATGTAGCAGACCTTCTCCGGGACGAGGCGGTCAAAGGACCAGGCGAAGATGATGCGGCTGCAGTAGAAGAAGTAGGTCTGCCCCAGGTTGATCAGGGTGTAGAACCAGGCGATCGCGACGATCCACAGCAGGATCAAGTTCGGCCTCAGGATGGCAGCATAGAACGTGATCCAAGGCATGGGATTGGCCGAGGTGACCCCCGCGTTGCTCAGGTAGGACTCAGCTGCAATCCATTCCAATGGTACCAGGCGCTGCAGGAGCAGGGCGGCCACGACGAAGATCACCCAGGTCACCAGCAGGGAGGCCCAGGAGCCCGCCAGCAGGGTGTTCTCGGCCTGCTTGACTTCCCCGGCAAAAAAGGTCGGGATGTAGTAGCCGTAAAATATCCAGAATCCCATGATCAATCCGGCCAAGGTCATGATGGCAACGTTCGGATTGGTCACCATGCCATTTGTTTTGGCCAGGGCGATACGGGCTTCATACGAGCCTGCCCCCATGAACTTATCCCAGGCCGCTGGGAAAGCATCCCTCGCGGCTGTGCCAAGCTGGAAGTAAAGGATCACCCAAGCGAACAAACCGAGGAAGAATCCGATCTCCAGGGTGCGCAGGATCATACGGGTCGGCAGGATCATCAATCCAAAGACGATCAACGTGCAGATCGTGCCGATCAGGGCGATCCCCGCTGGTGTGGCAGACCAAGTCGCGAAATTGCTGAAGCCCTGATTATTCAGAACGATCCCCATCGTTGCGAACAAAACCGGGAAGGCAGTCTTCGGGATCCAGGCGACCAGTGAACCGGCAACCATGGCACTGAAGATGACCAGCGTCCAACTGGCCGCAAAGGCAAGCGGGGCGCTCAGGGTCCGGCTGGCCAGGGTGTAGTCAGCCGCTGATCGAGGCATGGTCGCGCCGATCACCGAGTAGGTATAGGCGTGGAACAGGCAGAAGAACATCGCCACGGTCAAGATACCGATGATGCTGCTGCCTGGCCAGACGCCGGCCAGCCACGAGAAGGTGATCAGGCCAGAAGACGACAAGCTGATGCAGTGGACGCCAAACACCATGGCACCAAAGATGCCGATCGTCCTGACCAAGCCGGAGCTCTTGCGCGCATAGAGCTTCTTGTCTTGTGCCCCCGCTGGGGCAACCATTTCAGCCATAGCAAGTTCCTCCTTAATCGTCTAAATTGCGTTGAGCACACAGGATCGACAACGGGCGCATCAAATCAAGGACAATTTCCCCGTTTAGCTGACCTCCTTTCGTCCTTCGGCCTCCAGTACTCTCGACTGATCCATTGTCCCCAGTTCCACATCGGTGTGGATGCGCGCATAATCACTGCGCAGATAATCCTGTGAGAGCACGACCGGTTTTTCAGTATCCGCACTGTAAATCAGGCGGGACAGAATCAAGAGCGGGAAGCCCTCCGCGACCCGCAGCTGCTGGGCAACGGTATCGGAGGCGGCCATCGACTCGACCGTCTGGGAAATGCGGCCGGGGCGGACGCCGTACACACTGGTCAGCAGGTCCAGCATGGAACTCTTTTCCAGATCCCACTCCTCCAGATGAGGCGTGGAGGGCGCAGGAAAGTAACCGCGTTCCAGAATGACTGGAACGCGGTTGGCAAAGCGCAGGAGGACGATATGGTAAAGCGGTGTGCCAATCTCGACCTCCAGCAATTCCCCCAGGCGGCGGCTGGCGGCCATCTCGCTGAATTCAAGCAGCTGGCTGGCGGTAGCGATGTTCCTCTGCTGCATGGCCTGAACGTAATTCACCAGTTCCGGGGACTCGTAGGTGACCTTGGGTTTGGCCACGTAGGTGCCTGAGCCGTGCCTGCGCTCCAGGAGCCCTTCATTGACCAGCTCGGTGATCGCCTTGCGGACCGTCATCCGGCTGACCCCCAGATCCTCGCTGAATTCCCGTTCCGACAGGATCTTGGACTCCGGACTCAATTCGCCCGAAAGAATCAACTCGGCGATATACTCCTGAATCCGGGTATAGAGCGGTTTGTTGATCTCGTCGTCCATCAACCACTTCCCTGTTTTAAGCGATTAATCCTGAGAATTGAATAAGTGGTTTGTGGTATACCAAAAAGAGATCAAAATGGATATTTCCTGCACATTTCACCATTAAAGGTTATATCTAACCCAAGATACAGGCTGATTTCGGCATTATTGTACGGCGTTTAAGGTTGAAATACAATAGGGAAATACCACTTTGGGCGTTTTCAGCCCTCTAGTCGGCTTTTTAAGGCCAAGTGGTATATGGTATAGCCACTCCGCATTCCATCGAGAAACCGGAGCCTGAAGCCACCTCACTGCCCGGCAGATGTGTGGCGAACTGTTCCTGAAACAACGGTAGAGGCAGCGACAAAGCCGCATCACCGATCCATGTCTCCACGGCGCGGCGGGTCAGCCCAAGCGGTTCCAGCACCGTCTGAGCGGCGCGCAAGAGCAGTTCCCGGTAGGCCCGCACATCCACCTCGCGAGGGTCGGGCCGCTCCGGCAGATCCCAGGCGTGCACACCCGGCTCTCCCCGGGTGTACACCAGACGGACGTACTGCCCGGGCCGCAGCGACTTTCCCACCCTCTGAAGCTGCAGAGCCCCGCGGGCGGCCGGCGAAGGGGAACGGTATTCCTCCAGCGTCCGGCTGAGCGTTTGGCGGACAACCAGCTTCTCGAGCGGGACGCACCCCGCTCTCAGCTCGGCCAGCCGGCGGCGAACCAGCAGCTGGAGGGCGGGCAGGCATTCCGCTAAAGCGTCCGCATCAGAAGCCCCCCCCAGCAGGCGCAGCATCTCGGCCTGCATCTCGCTCACGAAGGCGGGGGTGTCGCGGCGGCGCATTTCAATCCCGCGCACCTTGATCTCCCCACTCTGGAAGACGCCAAAGTAGCGGTTCGGCACCGGCACGCGTCCGTCCTGGCGGGAGGCCAGGAAGGCCACCCAGCGGTAGATCCCATCCAGGGCGATCGGCAGCCCGGTGCGGTCCAGGATGGCGTCCAGCAAGGGTTGAAAGTCGGCCACTTTCCGGCAGCCGTCCTTCTTGACCCACATCCCATCCACATAAAGATGCAGGACGCTAAAGCCCAAATCCTCGGCGGCTTCCTTGGCGCGCAGCAGGATCTCCCGTCCGTAGGCCGTGACCGCCTCGTGGGCCTCGATGCGCCCAAAGCGGGCATTCTTGTAGCCCAGGTAGCCGAAGCAGGTGACCAGCAGCCACTTGTGAGCTTGGGCGCAGGCCTTGTAACGCAGCCGGCGCGGGTCCCAGTGTGGCATGTCGATCAGGGCGGTCTTGATGGCAATGCGTTTCTCCAGGAGGGGTGCCAGGGTGCGCGGGATCAAGCCAGGCTCGCGGCGGTCCACCACCATGCCGAGTTCCGGGACCAGCTCAGCCGTGGGCCGCTCACTGCCAATCGTCTCCGGTGAGATGTTGAAGTGACTCATGATGCTCGGGTACATGGAAACGAAATCAACCTCGGCCACATCCCGATGCAGGCCGACCGTCGGCTGGTAGACCAGCCCGCCCTGGTCGGTCTGCATCAACTCCAGGGCGGTCTTGGGGCATTCGGCCTGCTGCTTGTGCCAGGGGACAAGCACCCCCTGACGCAGGGCGGTGACGATCTGCATGGACGAGATGCCGGTGCCGGGCGAAACGCGCGCCACGGTCTGGATCGGCAGCGAGGTCACGCGCGCCAGCTCGAAAATGCCCTCCAGGCCGTAATCGTGGTACATCACGGCATTGTACTTATCGATGTGCCAGCGGCCAAAGAGGTGCAGCTGCTGGCCGCGGTGGATGACCTGTCCGTAAGCAAAGTAAGTGCGTTCCGGGCGCTGCACGATCTCGCGCCCCGCCTCGCGGTTCAAGGGCAGCCTCAGGCCGCTCTCCCCAGCCAGGCGGAGCAGCTCCGGCAGCAGCCAGGTATCCCCCCAGGCGGTCAGGAGCAGGTCCGGGTCATAGCGCTCGAGCACGGCGCTCAAATTGACCAGGAAGTCCCGCGCCGGCGCAAGCCTCAGGCGGTAGCAACTACGGCCGTAGGTCAGGAGGACACTGGTCGGGACGGCATGGAAGGGGTCCGTGTCCGGCTCGAGACCGAGCACACGCAGCGGCGGAGCGAGCGGCGGGTCCAGGTCCCAGGGGGAATCGAGCACAGACAGCTCCCGGAGGTAGTCCTCCTCGTCCGCGCACATCCGGCAGCGGGCCAGCGGGAAAGTGCCGTGCAGGGCCGCGAAGCGCAGCGCCAGCGGCAGGTCGGCATCGTAGTAGGTCAGTTCGGGGAAGAGGCGGGCCAGCTGCTGGAAAAGTGGCGGCTGGTCGGCAGGGTGCTCCACTTCAATGGAAAGCACAGTCACAGGTTCCGGCTGGAACAGGTCCCGCCGCTCGGTCCGGGACAGCTTGACCGGGACCTTCCCCTCCTGCAAATATCGCCAGAGCTGGCGCAGGTGCGCTGCCGGCCCGGCAGCATAGAACGTGACCGGGAAGTCCTGATGCAGGCGGTGGCGAACCCCGTCGTCGCCCAGCAGCCAGAGCACAACCCCGCCGCCCGGATCGTCGTACACTTCGAGCAGCCAGCCGGTCAGGTCAGACATCCTGGCGGTCATGGGGCCCTTCGAGCAGACGCTTCTCTTTCTGGGCGAGCAGCTCCTCCACCAGGCGTCGCAGGCGGATCACCTCCTTGTGCTCCTCAAGCAGCATGGAGAGCAGGAAGGTCTCGAAGGGCAGAGCGTGGGCAGCATAAGCGGCCGCGGCCAGGTGCTGGCGGGCCGCGGCGAACAGGTCGTCCAGAGCCACCTGATCCGAGCGGCGCAGGGCGCGCCGGAAGCGGGCGAAAGAGCCCTGCTCCTCCAGGAAGACCTGGGTGATGGACGGCAGGGTACGGCCCACTAGAACAGCCTCCAGGGCTGGGGGGCGGGCAGGGGAAGGTCAGGCTGCCAGACCTGCCCGGCCGCGCAGCGCAGCACCTCCAGCAACCCAAGGTTCTCCGGCCCCGGCACGGACGGCGGACAGACGCTGACCGCGACCCCCTCTGTCCGGCTGAGGCGGCGCAGCTGCGCCAGGCAGCCATCCAGCAAGCGACGGCGTTCCCGGGCGGAGACGGCCTCGTCATAGAAGGTCGCCAGGAAATCCAGAAGGAAGAGAGGGCAGTCACCACCGGGCGTGTCCTCCAGCAAAGCGGCCATCTGGTAGCAGGTGAAGGCCCGCGCCAGAGAAATGCGCCGGAGGAGGTCGGGCCGCCCGCCGGTGGCCCGGGCCAGGGTGTAGGCGTTGCAGCGGTTGCCGCCGTCCAGGATCTTGAGCGGGCCGCGCTGCGCCAGGCGCGCCGCAGCAACCAGCAGGTCCGTGTGCCGACCGTGCGGCAGCACCAGGAGCGCCCAGCGCCCGGGCTGGAAATCGAGATAGGTATCCATGTCTCCAGCGTAGCACAGGTCGCAGGAAACAAAAATCCCCTGCCGGGGGAGGTGCAGGGGGAGAGGCGGGGGAGGGCCAACAGGGGAGGCAGGGCTACTATTTCCAGGCGCTGAAATCCCAATCAGAGAGCAGCATGCGGAGCTGCGCCTTTCCGTGCAGGTTGAACTTGACCAGGGCGTTGTGCAGGTGGGTCTTGACCGTCTCGGAGGAGACGCCCAGCCGGGCGGCAATCTGACGGTTGGTGAAACCCAGGCAGGTCAGGGCGGCAGCTTCCTGTTCGCGCGGGGAAAGGGACAGCCAGCGCTTACACAGACCCTTAGCGGTATGGCGGTCCGCCACGGCAGAGGCAAGCATCTCGGCAGCCAGTTCCCCGGCCGGACGCTGCTCCTGAGATGCCAGCTTTTCCAGGGCGAGGTGGAGATTTTCGTCCAATTCGTACGTGTGGAAGCCGGGATGCGGGCGCAGGCCCAGGCGGATGAGCAAACGCTGCCAGAGAGACATCGCGAACTTATTATATAGAACAAGCGTTCTGATGTCAAGTGGTGGTGGATGGCCTTGCTGGCGAAGCAAACGCAGCAAGGCAAAGCTGGTTGGGTGCGACCGCGACCAAGAAGGCTGTGAGCGGTTCTCATTCACCCGGCGAGAGCGACCTTCTCGGAAATGTGAACCTTGACCGGGTATGCTATCCATTTGCCGTTCAGGTATTTGAGCCGGGCCGCTGCAGATAGGGTCCGATATTCCTGGCTGCAGTAGAACTTGACATGTTCAGGCTCCCGCTGTCCGACCCGGTCGTTGATCAACCGAATCAAAGGGTCATCCGCGGTCACGTCCAGAATATAGAAGCGGCCCTCCGTCCTCAGCACACGGTAAATTTCAGCCAACACCTTGGATGGGTTTAAATAGTGATGGAAGGAATTGGTGCAGATCGCGAAATCCACGGAGCCGTCCTCCGGCGGTAGCTGCTCGGCGCTCGTCTTATAAAAATACACGTTCTTGAAGCCGCGTAATTGGGCCTGGGCCGTTTCAATCATGGCGCCGGAAATATCGACACCGCAGAACTCCCCCTCGCCTTGCAGCAGGCTGGCCACATAGCGGACCGCCCAGCCCGTACCGCAGCCAATGTCGAGAAAATGGCAGCCGGGTTTTAAGTCGATCAATCCAATCACTCTCCGCTGCATCCACCGAAAGTAATCAAAGCGTTTTTGGTCGAAGGTGGCCGCCCGCGAGTCCCATTTACGCTCGTTCAGCTCTGCATGTTCGGTATTGGGGTCCTTGCCAGGCAATTCATTCATAAATTATGGACCAAATTTCCCCCAGAAAAAACGTGGGGGAATTTTCGCCAACAATAAAGCGAATGCTGTTGGCTTGAACTTCTGCTTGAGCCTCTTAGTGGAAGAATCTCCGCTTCAATCCGATATAAATGGCAAAGAAGACAGCCAGAGCCGTGCGAATGACCATGGCAAAGGTTTGAAAGAAAGAATTGACGAGATAAAGCCCGGTCAAAACCATGGTGATGCGCCCGATGACATCAGCGCCCAGCAAAACGATGGCAGTGATGGCTGCCCATTCCCTCTTCGTCAAGATCAGCAAGCCAGCTGTGAAATAGAATAGACCCAGTGCGACACTCAAATAAGTGGAAATCCTGGCCCGGGAGGTTATGAGTCCGATGAAGTTATGAGTGAAGCCCGTTGCTATTTCCGCCAATCCAAAAAGGATCATCAGCACCGCGACAAAGGGGATGCCTCGGGGACGGGCCTCGCCTGCAGTTTGTTCGCCTTTAATACCTTGATCCGTCATTTTTACCCCGCATTAGACTCGAGAGCCTCTCCGGCCGGGTAATCCAACCCATGCAGCATCATCGACACGCATGCTCAGCGCGGTTGGATGGATTGCACGCACATGGCTGCCCGGAGTTCCAAGCCAGGACAACTTAATCTCAAACACGCGCACAGGGTATAAGAACCTGCTCTGTCCTGCCCGTCAATCGGAGGGTCCGGCTGTGCCGGCTGCTTCCTCTCCTTTGTTTTCCTTCCAGCTGACCGGGGAGGCCAATTCGGACTGGTCGAACTGGGGCTGGTTCTCCTGTTCGTAGATATATCGTTTGCCGCGCAGCAAGGAAGCAACTGCCGCAATCAAGGCCAGTACCACCGAGATTGAAAAAGCGACGCGCAGGCCGTCATCAAACGGCGCAGAGATCAAGTTTGGGAAGAAAGGTTTGCTGAGCAGTAAGGTTTGCGAGGCAGCTGGCAGTTGTTGAAGCACAGCCGCTGGCAAGATCGTCTTCATCGGGTTGAAGCCGAGATAGGCCGCGAACAGGGCGCCGGTAGGAGGTAAATTCGCTACCTGGCTGGCAACCGCGCTCGGAACGCCAGCCTGAGTCAATCCCTGATACATGGCGGCTGGCAGGTGAGAGGCCAGTCCAATGGTGACCATGGTAAAGATCCAGGTGATGCTGATCGTGTTGGCCGTATTCTGAAAGGTGGCGCGCATCCCCGATGAAGCCCCGCGGTGTTCAGCGGGGACCGAGTTCATGATGGCGGTCGTGTTGGGGGAGACGAACATTCCCATGCCCATGCCAATCACCAGGATTGCCAGGGCAAATACAGGATAAACGAAGTCGATCGGTACCAGCAACAAGCCGGCAAAGCCAGCCGCCGTGACCAGCATCCCGGTAGTGGAGAAGATGCGGGCACCGTGGCGGTCGGAAAGGAAACCGCTGAGGGGTCCCATGATCATGAACCCGATCGTCAGCGGCAGCATGTAGATGCCGGCCCACAGGGGCGTATCCTCGAAGGATATGCCGTGCAAGGGCAGCCAGATCCCCTGCAGCCAGATGATGATCATCAGATTCAGTCCACCGCGTGCCAGGGCAGCGAGGAAACCGGCGATATTGCCGGCGGTGAACATCCTGATTTTGAACAACTCAAGTCGGAACATGGGCTCCGGTGCGTGCTGCTCAACAAAGACGAACGCCACGAGTGCCAGTGCCCCACCGATCAAACACACGAGGACAAAAGGACTTCCCCAACCCATCGTCGAGCTCCCGTAAGGCTCAATCCCATAGGATGTGCCGACCAGAAGGGCAGTCAGGCCTAGGGCGAATAGAATATTACCGGGAATGTCCAGCTGCTGGTGTTTGCGGATCGTGGCCGTCTCGTGGAGAGCCAGGTAAGCCCAGATGGTGCCACCGATGGAAAACGGGACGCTGACCAGGAATACATCCCGCCAATCGATGGCCGCCAGAATTCCACCGGCGAGCAGCCCGATGAATGTGCCGGTCGTGCCGGCGATCATGTTGATACCCATGGCCAGCCCGCGCTGGTTGGGCGGGAAAGCATCCGTAATGATGGCGGTGGAGTTGGCCACCAGGAAGGCACCTCCAACCGCCTGGACCAGCCGGAAGATGATGATCTGCATGGCAGCGCCGTTACCGGTACCGTGTACCAGGTAAAGCAGGATCGAGCCCACCGCAAAGATGGCAAAGCCTAAGTTGTAAAGGCGTACTCGGCCGAACATGTCAGAGATGCGGCCAAAGGTTACCAGGAGCGTCGCGGTAACGACGAGATAACCCATCAGAGTCCAGAGCAGGTAGTCTGTTTCTCCATGTGCTAGGGGATTCACCCCAATACCATGGAAGATGGCCGGCAGTGAGATCTCGACGATACTTCCATCGAGCATCGCCATGAAGATCCCCAGTGTGGTATTGGAGAGGGCGATCCATTTATAAGCAATATGCCCCTTCGCGATGTCGAGTTTCTTTTGCATAGGGTCTCCGTAATAGCTGTGATGCTGAAATCCAATCGTACCTTACTTTAATTCATTAGCCGAGGCTCAGACATAAACCTTGGCTCCGCATCATTCCTTAAGGGATTCTTGGCCGCGGTGCGCCAACAGGGTAAACACATCCTCCAGCGTCGACTCGACCGTTTCGATCGATCGGACGGTTAACTTTTTCTCGGTCAGGGCTTCGGTCAGGCTTTGAGGAGTCCAGCGCTGCGGGTCGATGATCACATGAGCGCTGTCCCCATGCAAGCTGGCCTGGGCTACCCCCTCCATCCCGCTCAAGCATTCAACGGTCTCCAGGAGAGGACTGGCGGCCAGATCCCAGGCCGCGCCTGACAGGTAGGTGGATTTTAGGGCACGGGGTGAATCGAAGGCCAGCAATTTGCTGCGGTACATGAATCCCACCCGGCTGCAGTGCTCGGCTTCATCCATGTAGTGCGTGGTGATAAACACGGTTGTACCCTCGGAGGCGAACTGGTAGATGAGGTCCCAGAACTCGCGCCGGGCGACCGGGTCCACGCCGCTGGTGGGCTCATCCAGGAACAGGAGCGGGGGCCGGTGTAGCATGGCACAGCCCAGGGCAAGGCGCTGGCGCCAGCCGCCAGACAGGCTGCTCGTCAGCGAGCGAGCGCGGCCATCCAACCCGGCGATGTGCAGGACCTCCTGGATGCGCTCTTTTTCCGTCGCCAGGGGGATCTCGTAGACGCCGGCGTAGAACTGCAGGTTTTCAAGAACGGTCAACTCGTCATAGAGCGAAAATTTCTGCGACACATAGCCGATGTGCGGCTTGATGGCCTCGGCCTTCTTCACCACGTCCATGCCCAGGATCTTGGCTGTCCCCTCGGTGGGCGTCAGCAGACCGACCAGCATGCGGATGGTGGTGGTCTTGCCACTGCCGTTCGGGCCGAGGTAGCCGATCACTTCACTCGGCTGCACGATAAAGGAGACATGGTCCACAGCAGTGAAATGGTCGAAACGCTTGGTCAACCCCTGTACATCCAGAACCGGTGCGTCAGTTGCCATTGGTTTTTTCTTCCATTTCCAGGAGCTGGATGAAAACGTCCTCCAACGAGGGCGCCACGGGTTTAAGATGGGAGAGAGGCACGCCCGCGGCCGCCAAACGGTTTGGCAGGCGTTCGAGAGGACCCTCGGCTGAGCGGACCCGCAAGTGCAGGTACTCGCCAAAAGTATGCACATCCTCCACATCAGGATCTTCGATGGCGATCTTGCGGGCAGCCATGTTTTGGTCCGTGGCCAGCTCCAGGACCCGGCCGGCCAGGCCGTTCATCAGGTCACGCGGCGCGCCCTGCGTCAGGGCGCGGCCGTGGTTCATGAAGAGGACCCGGTTGAAACGCATGGCTTCGTCCATGTACGGGGTGCTCACCAGCACGGCCGAGCCTGCCCGCAACAGACCGATCAACAAATGCCAGAACTCCTGCCGGGCAACCGGGTCAACCCCTCCGGTTGGCTCGTCCAGAAGGAGGACCTTCGGACGATGGACGAGGGCCGTCGCCAGCCCCAATTTTTTCTGCATACCTCCTGAAAGTGCGGCAGCCGGGCGGTCGGCAAATTCCTCCAACCCGGCAAAACGCAGCAGCTCCTGAGAACGCTGTTTGCGTTCGGCCTCCGGGATTTCGAAGACCTCACCGAAAAAATTCAGGTTTTCCCGGACCGTCAGGTCGCCGTACAGGCTGAAGCGCTGTGCCAGGTAGCCCAGCTGCTCACGCGCTTTCTCCACCTGCGAGGGGAGCTCGTAACCAGCGACGCGGATCACTCCGCTGGTGGGCTGGAGTGCCCCAACCATCAGGCGGATCGCGGTGGTCTTGCCTGCCCCGTCCGGGCCGACCAGGCCAACCATTTCACCCGCCCGCACCTCCAGGTTCAACCCGTCGACAGCATGCAGCGGCCCGAAAGTCCTTACCAGATCTTTGGTTTCCAGAAGAATTTCCGGTTCCATGATCATTTCGGATCAAAAGTGACATCCGCAGGCATGCCAGGTTTAAGCCTTCCGCTGGTGTCCTTCAGGCTGAGCTTGACGGCAAAAACGGTGTTCTCGCGCCCAGACACGGTCTCGACGTTGCGGGGGGTGAATTCCGCCTGGTCCGAGATGTAGTTCACGGCGGCATCGAATACAACGCCCGGGAACGTGTCCACGCTCACTTTGGCCTTCTCCCCCAGCAAGACTTCACCAATGCGATCCTCGGGCACATAGACCGTGATGGTCAGCTCGTCCAACCGGCCCAGGGTCAGCAGGTCGGCTCCGGCGTTCACCACGCTCCCCGGCTCGGCATTGCGGGTCATCACCACACCTGGTACCGGCGCCTGAATGGTCATCTTTCCGATCTCCGTGTCCAGCAGGTCCACATTAGCCTGGGCGACCTGCACATTAATCTTCGCCTGCCTCAGCTGTACGATCCCCGCTCCGGTCGCATCGTCCGGGATCGGATCACCGGTCAGGACATTCACCAGGGTCTCGTCCTCCGCCAGCTTGGCCTTGGCCAGCGCCAATTGGGCCGTTTTTAAATTGATCTCCTCCTGGTCGGGTTTTCCAGCCCACCAATTGTAAGTGTTGATCGCCGCGTTATCAGCCTGCTGGGCGGTGTACAGCCGCTGGAAGGCCGCCGCCTTCTGCGTATCCTTGTTCGGGTCACCGGCGATATTGTCGTACATCTTCTGAACATTGGACAGCGTATTGTTCGCCAGAACCAGATTCGAGAGGGCGTTCTGAACCGCGTTCGCATTCGTGGTGTAGTAAAGCTGGTTGTTCAGACCCGACTGGGCATTGTCCAGGGTCTGTTGATCCTGGGCGACGGTCTGCTCCGCAATGGCCAAGGTTGCCGGGGAGGTCAGCTGCTGCAGGGCGATCTGCGCCGTCTGCAGATTGGATGCCGCAATGCTGCGCTGGATCTTGAGCAAACTGTCGTCCAGATGGATCAGCACATCGCCCGTCTTGACTACATCCCCTTCCTGCACGTTCACTTCCATGATCTTCCCAGGCTCCTCCGGCGCAATATTAATTTCCGTGGTCTCCACCGTGCCAGAGGCCGTTAGCGCTGCGGTAGAGGGTGCGGTCGGGTTCACGATCGAGGCCCACGCGGCCGCCACGGATCCGGCCGGGCGCACCACAAAATACCAGACCCCTACGATCACCAACAGAACCAAAACAACTGGGACAATGATTCTTCTCGGATTGCGTTTCATGGAAAAGATCCTTTCTTAATCGATCGGAATAAGGCTAATCAAGCTTCTTACTGAAGCGCAGGGCGGCCGCCCCCAGCAGGAGGATGGCAAAGCCGGCCAAGGCAAGGATCTGGGGAATGATCATCTGGATCCCGGCGCCCTTGATGACAATACTGCGCAGCATATAGATAAAATAGGTGAGCGGGAACAGGTTGCCTACAAATTGTAAGAAGAGCGGCAGCGAGGCAACCGGGAAGATGAAACCGGAAAGCATCATCGCCGGTAACAGGATCGGCATGGTCATCAACTGGGCCTGCTGTTGGGTGCGGGCGAAAGTTGAGATCAGCAACCCCAGTCCCAGAGTGGGCAGTAGGTAAAGGCCGGTCATCGCAAACAGGAGCAGCAGGCTGCCACGGATCGGAACACCAAACCACAACGTGCCGATCAGCAAAATCAGGATCATATCTCCGAACGAGACCAGGATATATGGGATGATCTTCGCCAGGATCAACTCCCAGTTGCGGATGGGGGTAACGATCAGCTGTTCGATCGTGCCGCGCTCGCGTTCCCTTACGATGGAAAGAGCGGTAAGGTTCGTGGCGGTCTGGAACAGGATCATGGCGATCAACCCTGGGACAAGGTTATAGCTGCCAAGCAGATCCGGGTTGTACAGCACACGGGTGCGGACGTCTACTGGCGAGGTTGCAGCGGCGCTGCTCACCCCTGCGAGTGCCAGCTGTTGAAGGCGAATGGTCGCCCCGTGTGACTGGCCCGCCAGGGTGGCGGCGGACAGCACAGCGGTTGCCGTGGTGGGGTCCGAACCGTCGATCAGCACGGATACCTGGGCCGTAGTCCCAGAAAGCAGGTTGTCGTTGTAATCCGGAGGAATAATGATGCCCACCTTGGCCTTTCCCAATTCGATCAGGTTGGTGACGTCGGCATTGGTCGAGGCCACATAATCGAACGAGAAATAACCAGTCACCTGGAAAGCATCCAGCAGGGACCGGCTGGCCTGGGTATTGCTTTGGTCAAAAACTACCGTGGGCACATTTTTTACGTCGGTGTTGTTGGCATAGCCCAGTAAAAGCAACTGCAGTACCGGCATGATGAAGATGAAGATCATGGTACGCGGATCGCGCACCATGTGGATGAGTTCCTTTTTGATCAACGCTCGAAACCGTCTCATGGTCCAGCTCCTTGTCAGAAATCTCTAAAGAAAATACTTAGCTATTTTCCCATCTCTATGAAAGGATATTTGAGCCAGCGATGGAAGCCGTCTCCTCAAAAGCATTCAAAACTTTGTTCAACAAAGATATAAAAGTATCCCGTTCAGTGGGCGTCAGCTGGCTCATGGCTTGTTCGACCCTATCCAGCATGAAGGTGCTGATCGCCTGATAGGTTTCTTTTCCAACCTTGGTCATTCCCACCAGGACAATACGGCGATCATTGAGATCGGGCAGCCGCTCGGCATAGCCGTTATTGACCAGCCAATCCATAGTCCGCGTAGCCGTGCTCAATGGGACGCCCAGCTCGCGGCTGAGCTCGCCCATGGTGATCGGCTGTTTATGACGGGAGAGAACATCACTGACGTTATAGAACAAGCCAGCATCGTTGATCCCTGCGCTTTTACCCGACAGATTCGAATCGTGAATCCGTTTTTTTAGCGTGGCCATATCTTCTGGCATAACCACCCGAAAGTGGCTCCCGAGACGGATAATCCTCTGAAGCAATTCAACGGCCTCGGGAGAGTTTGAGGAATGGGAGGAAATCGGCATATATTTTCATCCTGGTATATTTGCGGATATAAATACTTCCAAAGCGGAAGCATTCTACCCGCGAGTTCCGCCCCTGTCAAGGAAAAATATAAAGACCTTTCGGATTTATTAAGTAGGGGTTATGCATTCCCTATGCGAATTTCTTTATAATAATGATTAGAAGATTCCGACCAGCGAACCAGATCAATCTTCTCGAGTCTTTCTTTCATCATTGTTTTTATGAGGTCGAAATGGTCACATTATTAGAAAAACACCATGCGAAACAGCTCTACGCCAGCCTGCATCCGAAAGCTGGCGAGCTGTCTCTGGGCGATCATGTCTCCCAGGCGGAACAATCGGTCGATCAGCTGAGGGAGGAAGAAGCTGAATTGCTGACGATTGCCATGCGTCTTTCACAGGCGGTGTACCGAGTGGGCAACAGCGCGATCGGCTACGATTCCTACCCCCAGCGCAACGATGCCATCGGATATGCTCAGAAATGCCAGGAAGACCTCCAGGAATGGATGAGGCGCTGCCTGGGCAAAGCCTGAGGGGATTGTTTTTCAACATCCAGAGAGCGCGTGACAGAGACGCCAAGAGGCTAGAATAAAAAACCACCTGGTCAGAACAACCATCGATATCAACGCGATCGAAGCCGGCGGATCGAAGGGCAGGTCCTCTTAATACGCAGGTATTTCTGGATGAGGTCTCTCGAAGATTGCTAATTTTTCCAATGCACTTAAAATGCCATTGACCGATGAGGCTTGCTATACTGGTAAAGTCTCAAAAAAATTCTCTGTTATTAACGATCGTGGATCGTATGGTGCAAGTTAACAATCTAATAAACGAAATCATTCAACCCTTCCGTATTGAAATTGGGGGGCGTTCCATTAGCAAACATGATGAGGGAAATCCGATGTGGCACATGACCGCTCATTATATGATAGCGATCCTCACCGCATTCCATGCCCGGAAATGGGCCCCATGGGCCTTGTGGACAAAGGGGATCGGTCTCGGTTTGCTTTTAGGTCCGCTTGTGGCTCAATCCTTCCACTTCTTTTTTTGTCCCGGCCCCAATGTGGTTATTCCAACAGATGGGCTGGATTGACTGTTCTTATAGAATAAAATTCATGAATAGAAATCCCTTGTCCTATTAACGAACAAAGGGCCTCTCCAGTGAGAGGCCTCATCCGTCTGGGTTGGCTGAAGGGGATCGAACCCTCAACAGCTTGATCCACAATCGCCCGAGGTGGTGTGTATACATCTATCCAGAGTGTCCATACCGTACAAGGGGGGGTAAGACATCCAACAGAGAGTACATTTGGCACTCCTAGCCAGGAGATTTTGTCCAATGTGTCCGGTTTTGCCGTCTCGTCCATTCTATCTGCACCAGAATTGCACCAATAATTGGAAAGGCGACAATTTATAAGGCGACCATGCCGCCATTTCTTTTTTGGCCTGACCCAACTCAAAGCTATTGACATCTCCCGGGATTCTTTATACTATACTCATGTACGATACTCAGGATTGACCGTTTTCAACCTGCCTCGTCCCCCAATCTTGCAGGGCTTTATAAAATCGGGCAGCTGAACCAACAGACACCCTGAACGGCATCCTGGCGGATGCTTTTGTTGCATGCGGGTCCTTGGAGCGTACGGACTGTCGGCGCCTGAGGATCAGGAGGGTGGGGTCTATGGTGAAGCGGCGGGGTGAAGTGCTCTTGTCGGTTGTCTTGATCTTTTCAATGCTGGCGTGCAATCTGCTACAGGGGATAAGGATCGGCACGGGACAAACATACCATACAGGTAAATCAGTGAGTGCCCTGATCGAGGCTGCCAAGGGGGGCAGCCTGACCCTTGAAACGGACCGGGGGGATCAGGTGACCCTGGAGTTGGGGCCCAAGGCGCTGGGCGAGGACACGACGATCACCCTGACCGAACTGACCGCTCCACCCGCCAATCCGATCGCGGCCAACTTTTTCCCGGGTGTCCTGATCCAGCCGGACGGGCTGGTGCTTCACCGGCCGGGCCTGCTCAAGGTAAGCCTCAAGCAGTCGACCAGCAGCCTGGGGCACGATATGCTACTGAGCGTGAAAAGCCCTACTCTCGTCGTTCCGCTCGGGAAGCAGTCGCGCAGTGAGAGCGGCGGCCCTCAGATTCAGGGACAGATCTACCACTTTAGTGCCTATACCGGCGGCACCCCGACCAGCGCGGAGGCCGCCAGCCAGGCAGGTCAGCTTGCGCAATCCGGCGGTGCGCAAGGGGCCGGGGAAGCCGGCCAATCGGGAGGCTCCAGTTCGTCCGGAGCCCCCAGCAGTGTGGATGATCTGATCGCCACCATCCGCTCCCTGCTCGAATGGGAGGCGGATCTCACCGCCCTGGGGAATGAGGCGGCTGCCAAACAGGTGGCAGATGACATCACCAAGCTCGTGACGGATGCCGTCACCGCGTTCTTGGCCCGGCAAGCGCCCTCCGACCCGTGCGGCGATTACCTGCATGATTTCACCGTTCTGTTCGATATTGCTACGATGGGCACGATCGATATCGAATCACCCCTCTACCAGCAGTTCTATGACCTAGGGGAGAACCTGTTAAACCGCTGCGTATGGCGCTACGACCTCGAGTATAACTATCCCTTCTCGTACATGGGGATGAATGTCACGATCACAGGACGTGTAACGGTCTCGGTGAATGTCTTGGGACTGGAAGAAAAAGTCGAGGCTCCTTCCGGAAACTTGCGGGTGACCGGAAGCGGCAGCCTGCCGGCGACCATTTCGGGGACGGTCGCGGACTGCACGGTCAGCGGGCAAACCAGTGTCAATGTTCAAGTGGATGGAGAGCTGGCAGCAGATGACCTGGGCGCACCCTGGCTGGTCCTGGATCTCCACGAAACTTACTATCCAGGAGGGCTGACCATGCTAGCGGTTTGTCCCAAAAATACCATGAATGTAACCGATCCGGAGATGTCGATCGTCCACTCGGTCCGCCTGCTGGCTCAAGATGGTTATGTCGGGGAATTTCCTCACATGATGGGAGGTGGCGTGAAGAGAATCACCGTGCATGTGATCTCAGAACCGCCCGGGATCCCGTAAGAATTGCATCAGCGGAAGAGAAGGAAAGGACAGATTTAGGTATTACCCCCATTATATAGGGGCCTCTCGTCTGAGAGGCCCCATATTTGCTGGGTGGCTGAAGGGGGTCGAACCCTCAACAGCTTGATCCACAGTCAAGTGCTCTGCCATTGAGCTACAGCCACCGCGAGCGGGGAGATTTTACTACATTTTGGGCATTACAGCCGCTAGGTAAGTGCCCAAGGTGATTATGTCCTCGAAGTGAAAAAAACACAAGGGTTAACTTTGCGTAACGCGGAGAATGCGCGACAATGTAATTAGTGCAACCCCTTTCTATGGGGAGGAAATATGAAAAAATGCCCCTTTTGTGCTGAGATGATTCAAGACGAAGCAATAGTTTGTAGGTATTGCGGCCGCGATTTACCTGCGACTACAATAAATACGAATCCCCCTCTATCCTCCGGAAATCACGATTCGTCCGACAGGGCCAATCAAGAAGAGATATTTAGAAAATACTCCCATTGGGCTGAGCAAGAGATAGCCAAGGGGAAGAGTCAAGAATCCATTGTTGCAGGTTTGGTAAAAATGGGATTGACAGTAGATTATGCGCATACATTTGTTGATAATGCTGTGATGTTATATGATCTGAAAATCGCGGAATGGAAAGAACGGGTTAGACAGGAGGCGGCCAGATGGACAAAAGATGAAGCTCGCACACTCGTTAGTAATGGATTAAGAAGCAGAATGCATCGGGAAAGGATGTCATTCTCTCATCTGCTCTTTTCAGACAAAGGCAGGATTCCCCGTTCGACTTATTGGTATTTCAACTTATCTATGCTCGGTCTATTCTTGATTGCAATTTTCGCCGATATGCTCTTTGGCACTCATGTTAAAAATTCTGGATATGGTATTTTTTCTGGAATATTAACGCTTGCGTGGGTAATCACTGGAATAGGCGTTTATGTGAAGCGATTCCACGATAGAGGTAGGCCGGGTTGGTTTATTCTATTGTTGCTGATACCAATCGTCAATTTATGGCCGGTGATTGAATTGGCTTTTTTGAAGGGAACATCAGGCCCCAATAAATACGGGTCGGACCCCACGCAATAAGCCTTGCCTATAATAGCCGCCTTTCTTTTAGAAAAGCGGCTGAATATTGGGTTTTCACTCGATAGCCACGAACCCTGCGATCGAGCTACCGCGAATAGGAGAAATGTGCCATTAAGACAAGTGCTTCGCGAGCGCCTGGCGGATGGCATCTGCTGTCCTGATGCGCGGCACCGAGACCTGCATACCGCGTGCTAGGTCTTTAAGGGTGACCTTGCCAGCGGTAATTTCATCCGGACCCAGCACGGCCACGATGCGTATGCCCATCCGGTCAGCGAATTTGAATTGCCTGGGCAGCTTGTTTGGCTCTGGGTAGCAGACAACATTGAAACCTGCTGTTCTCAATTCAGCGGCCAGGGTGAACGACTCGAGCAACCGTTCTTCATCGAAAACAGTCACCAGTACCTGAGCCGGGGAGACCCGAAGGTCCTTGGGCATCAAACCGTAGGATTCGAGCATGAGGTTGACCACCACGTCCCCCATGGCGAAGCCGACCGCCGGGAGACTTTCCCCGCCTACATCGGAAAGCAGCCGGTTGTAGCGTCCTCCGCCCAGGAGGGCACGCCGGATCTCGCCGCCCACCTCCCAGGCTTCAAAAACTGTTCCCGTGTAATAGTTAAATCCGCGCACGATCCCGGCATCAAAGTGGACATACTCACTCAAACCAAAAGTCTTGATCGCCTGGAAGAAGCGCGTCAGTTCCGGCGAAGACTTCCACAATTTTTTATCGGCCAGCATTTCTTTGATCTTGGTCTGCTGGAGCTTGGTCAGGCCGATCTGCTTGCCGTTCTTCGCCCACTCCTCAGCGGCCATCTTCTCGCGCCGGTCGATCCAGGCTGACACCTCTGCCCGGTCGGAACTAGGAACTTTGATTTTTTCCAGCTGAGCGTCCAGCAGGCGCCTGTCGCTCACCTGGATCGAAACCTGCTTAGGGGTCAGTCCGACTTTTTTGAAGAAGGTCGCCAGCACCGCCACAGTCTCAGCGTCCGCTTCTGGGGTGTCGGCCCCTACCATGTCCACGTTCCATTGATAGAATTCACGCGTGCGCCCTTTCTGGGGTCGTTCATAACGCCAAAAAGGCCCCCATGACCACCAACGCAGCGGGAAAGTCAGGCTGCTCTGCTTCTGAGCTACCATGCGCGCCAGGCTGGGCGTCAGCTCAGGACGCAGGGTGATGGTGTTCCCCCCCCGGTCCTGAAAGGCAAAGGACTGCTCACGAACGATCTCGTCGCTCGATTTGGCCGCGTAGAGGTCCAGGCTCTCCAGGAAGGGCGCGTTCCATTCCTGATAACCGAAAGATTCCGAGACCTGACGCAACTGGTTGTACAGCCAGGTCTGCAGGGCCATCTGCTCGGGATAAAATTCACGGGTACCCTTTACGGGTGGGATAATATTCCTCATAGTACTTGATGATCTTCTCCGTTCATCACACTCTTATTCCTTCCATTTTAACATAACCCGAAATGTATGACAATCCGCATAACGGATAAGGGATGGAACACACTACCGAATATTTGTGAAAAATATTACATATAGCACAAGAGTCGCCCAATTTATCGGCAGAAGGAGACCAGCATGTGTCCTGAAGATGACCTCTTCACAGAAGTCCAGAAAATACCCTGGTTTCGCGATTTAAGCGAAAAACACCTGAAATTTGTCGGTGAAATATCCCACCTGCGCCGCGTCAAGATCGGTGAGATCATCTTCCGTGAGGGCGACAAGGAAGATAACGTCTACATCGTCCTCGAAGGGCGAATTTCTCTGGACATGTACGTCCCGGCACGTGGCAAAATCCGCTTCTATTCTGCGGAACCGTGGGAGGTGATCGGCTGGTCCAGCGTCACCCCGAATGTCCACCAGCGTACCGCGGGCGCGGCTGCCGTCCAGGACAGTCTGCTCTTGGCTGTTGATGCGGAAAAATTGCGCCAGCTGTGCGACCAGGACCACGATCTGGGTTATCTGGTCATGCGCCGCTTGGCTAACATCGTTGCCAGCCGCTTGCTGGTCACCCGGTTACAATTGATCGACATGTTCGGCGAACCATCGGAGAAAAAGAATGCCTGAGAAGTCCCTTACGATCGGAAGCACTGTTGCGCTTCCGAAAACCGAATTCAACGCCCTTCTCGCCGATCTGCGTCAGGAGGGTTTCCAGACCGTCGGTCCCCATGTCCAGGACGAGAGCATTGTTTATACCCCGATCGAAACCCTGAACGACCTGCCGCGCGGCATCCAGGACGAACAACAGCCCGGCTCCTTCCGCCTTGTTGCTACCGGTCAGGATCGCTACTTCGACTTTATCCCGGGGGCCCAATCCTGGAAGCAATTCCTCTTTCCACCGAAGTTGACCCTGTTCCATGCCCGAAAGGAGGGCAAGTGGAAGATCGAAGCGAATGGGGAACCTCAACCGCGTTATGCCCTGATCGGCGTGCGGGCTTGCGAACTGGCTGCCATCCAGGTCCAAGACCGGGTTTTCCTGCGCCAGGATTTCTATGACCCTCTCTATCGCGCCCGGCGGGAAGGCCTTTTCATCCTGGCGGTCAACTGCTTGAAGCCGGTTGCGACCTGCTTCTGCGTTTCCATGGGAACTGGACCGCGCCTCCAGCCCGGCTTTGATCTTTGCCTGACCGAGCTGGATGACCTTTTTTTGGTGGAAGTCGGATCGGAGCTCGGCCGCAGCCTGCTGGCCAAGCGGTCTTTCGAGCTCCCTTCAGCCTACATCCAGAACATCGCCAACCAGGCCTTGGAGCATGCCACCCAATCGATGGGACGCACTCTGGATACGAGCGATCTGCCCGGCCTGTTGATGGATCACTTGGAAGCAGAGCGCTGGACGGAAGTAGGCAAGCGCTGCCTGTCCTGTGCGAACTGTACGCAGGTGTGCCCTACCTGCTTTTGCTGGGATGCCACCGACCGGATCGATCTACCGAGGAAGGTTACCGTGCGCGAGCGCCTCTGGGATTCCTGCTTCAATCCGGATTATTCCCACGTCTTCGGCGGCAACACGCGCCCGACCATCCGGTCCCGCTACCGCCAGTGGCTGACCCACAAGATCGGAGCCTGGAAGGGCCAATTCGATGTGCTGGGCTGCGTGGGCTGCGGCCGCTGCATCACCTGGTGCCCGGTCGGGATCGACCTGACCGAGGAAATCGCGGCAATCCGCCAGGAGGTGAAGTCGTGACCACCACAATGACCAACCAGACAGCCCACAGCGCGGGGTATGCCGATCGCCTGCTCCAGCCGGACTGGGCGGAGATCGCCAAGATCACACCGGAAGCAGAAGGCGTGGTCTCGTACTGGTTCAAATTCCTGGACCCCGCCATCCAGTCCCGCTACCACTTCGCGCCCGGGCAGTTCAATATGCTCTATGTGCCTGGTTGCGGCGAAGCGGCCATTTCGATGAGCTCCGACCCTGATGCTCCAGATGGACTCCTCGGCCACACTGTCCGGCTGGTCGGCAATGTCACCAAAGCCATCGGACGTCTCAAGGTGGGTGAAGTGGTGGGGGTCCGGGGCCCATTCGGAGCCCCCTGGCCGCTGGACGCCATCCAAGGCCTGGATGTGGTCGTCGCCAGCGGAGGCATCGGGCTTCCTCCCCTGCGCCCAGCTTTGCATCACATCACTCACCATCGCGATCAATATGGCAAGGTGACCTTGCTTTACGGGGCGCGCAGTCCCAAGGACCTGCTCTACCAGAATGAGTATGAAGGCTGGAAACAGGCCGGCATCGACGTCCAAGTGACAGTGGACCGCGGTGACGAAAGCTGGAACGGGAGGGTCGGCGTTGTGCCGATGTGGTTCTATAATTTCCGGGTTGACCCGCGCAAAACCGCTGTGCTGACCTGCGGCCCGGAGATCATGATCCGTTTCGTCATCTTCGAAGGTTTAGCCCGCCGCATCCCCGCCGAGCGCATCTTTGTTTCGCTCGAGCGCAATATGAAATGCGGCCAAGGCGCATGCGGTCACTGCCAGCTCGGTCCTTACTTCATCTGCAAGGATGGACCGGTCTTCCCCTTCAGTGCCCTGGAAAAATTCGTGAACGTGGAGGAGTATTAATGACCCTCACACCCAAACCCACTCCGAAACCAAAGGTGGCTGTCTACAAGTTTTCCTCCTGCGACGGCTGCCAGCTCTCCCTGCTCAACCTCGAAGATGAGCTACTCGACCTGGCAGAGGCAGTTGACATCGCTTATTTCCTGGAAGCCACCCGGGCGGTCAAGCCGGGGCCATATGATATCGGTATCGTTGAAGGCTCAATCACAACCCCCCACGAGGCCGAACGGATCAAGCAGGTGCGCGAGGAGTGCAAGTACCTGATCGCCCTGGGAACCTGCGCGACCGCGGGCGGCATCCAGGCCCTGCGGAATTTCACCAAAGCCTCTGAGCTGGCTGAGGCGGTTTACGATCACCCGGAATATCTGCATTATCTGGATACTTCCACCTCCCTTGCCGAGAATGTGACGGTGGACCTGGAGATCTGGGGTTGCCCGGTGAACAAAAACCTGGTGGTGGAGGTGATCACCGCCTTGCTCCAGAACCGCAAACCCAACCTCCCGCAGTATCCGGTATGCATCGAATGCAAGCGGCGTAATACCGTCTGCGTGCTGGTGGCGCATGGCATTCCCTGCCTGGGCCCGGTCGTACAGGCCGGCTGTGGCGCATTGTGCCCCTCCAACGGACGGGGCTGTTACGGCTGCTTCGGCCCGTGCCCCTTTGGGAATTACGACGCCTTGCTGCCGACCTTGATCGGAATGGAACGGTATCCAGGCGAGATCGCCCTATTGCTGCGGAACTTCTGCTGTAATGCACCCGCTTTCCGGAAGGCAGCCGACCGCGCCCTCCAGGCAGAGGCCGGTAAGGAGGCCCAATGAAGACCATTGAAGTCCCCGCCCTGGCGAGGGTCGAAGGCGAAGGCGGCCTGTACATCGGACTGAAGGACGGCAGCGTAGTCGAGATCCGCCTGGATATCTACGAACCGCCGCGCTTCTTCGAAGGATTCCTGCGCAACCGTTACCTGCAGGAAGTCCCCGACATCACGGCCCGTATCTGTGGTATTTGCCCGGTGGCGTATCAGATGAGCTCCATCTACGCCCTGGAAAATGCCCTGGGGGTCAAGGTCGGCCCGCAGGTGCGCGCCTTGCGTCGCCTGATGTACTGCGGAGAATACATTGAAAGCCACGCTCTCCATATCTATATGCTGCAAGCGCCCGACCTGCTCGGCCAGCCTTCAGCTCTCGAACTCGCCGCCATCGCACCGGACGTGGTCAAGAACGCCCTTCGGATGAAGAAGGCAGGTAATGAGATCCTGATAAATATCGGCGGGCGCTCGGTGCACCCGGTGAACGCTTGCGTGGGGGGCTTCTACCGCTGGCCGGACGTGGTGCCCCTGAAAGCCCTGCTTCCCGAACTTGAATGGGCCCTTGAGGCAGCGAAGGAATGCGTCAAATGGTCCGTCACGCTGCCTTATCCCGACCTTGAGATCGACTACGAATTTGTGGCTCTTCACCATCCAGATGAATACGGTGTAATCGAAGGTGAGGTTCGCTCCTCGAGCGGTCACAATGTCACGATCGCGAATTTTGAGACCGCCTATCGCGAAGAACATGTCCGGCATTCCAACGCCTTGCATGGCCACACCCTGAACGGCACTCCCTACCTGGTCGGACCGCTGGCGCGCCTGAACCTGAACCACGAGCAGCTCTTGCCCGCAGCCCAGAAGGCGATGAAGGATGCCAAGATCAGACTGCCGCTCAAGAATCCTTACCGTTCCTTGATCGCCCGCGCCATCGAGCTGGTCCATTTCTATGAAGAAGCGATCCAGATCATCCAGACCTACCAGCCAGAAGGCCCCGCCCATGTCGAGTTGAAGGTGAAGGCGTCCGAAGGTGCCGGCGCGTCCGAAGCCCCGCGCGGATTGCTCTATCACCGCTACCAGATTGATGAGCACGGCCGGGTGCTTTTTGCCAAGATCACCCCCCCGACCGCCCAGAACCTGCCGCGCATCGAGGCCGATTTGTTCAAGCTGGCTCCCAAAATCGTCAAGATGCCACAGGAACAGGCCACCCTGACCGCCGAGGAGCTGGTCCGCTCATACGACCCGTGCATCTCCTGCGCCACCCACTTCCTGAAGCTCAAGATCGAAGAGGTTCGATAGTAAAGAAAAAATGAGGGTTAGGAACAAGAAATCAAACACCGCCAGGGCGCGCACTTTTCTGCGTCCTGGCGGTACAATTCCCATATGGAAACTCAAGCGGGTCGGACAGAGGCCCCTGCCCAAATTGCCACGAGGCTATCAATCGCAGGTTTGGGACAAGTTAATCGATGAACATTGTTGTAGTCGGCCTCGGCCAAACCTTGCGCGGTGATGACGCTGCCGGGCTGGCAGCAGTTCGGCGCTGGCAGGAAAAATACCCGGGAACAGCAAGCCGTCCCGGGATCCGCACCGAGACGAGCGAGCTGCCCGGCCTGAGCCTGCTGGACCTGCTCGAAGGGGCGCAGGCGGCCGTGATCGTCGATGCGGTCCATGGCGC
>Ga0187877_1000370_pt1 | contig 58476 bp, 55 predicted proteins | sample June2016WEW_17_1_3_FD_132430 | JGI IMG/M metagenome (GOLD analysis project Ga0187877, IMG submission 132430) | Peatland microbial communities from SPRUCE experiment site at the Marcell Experimental Forest, Minnesota, USA - June2016WEW_17_100 | ecosystem: Environmental > Terrestrial > Soil >...
GGCGAGGGCCCGACCCTCACCGGAGGCGATGCCGACACCCATGATCGCCGAGCCGGCTTCGTGCATGACCGTGCGGACGTCGGCGAAGTCCGTGTTGATCAACCCGGGCATGTTGATGAGGTCGGTGATGCCCTTCACGCCCTGCAACAAGATGTTGTCAGCCATTTTGAAGGCTTCCAGCATCGTCGTATTCGAGTCCGCCATCGTGAGCAGCCGCTCATTCGGGATGACGATCAACGTGTCGACCTGCTCCCGCAGTCGGTCGATCCCCTGCTCCGCTTGCAGGGCGCGGCGGCGCCCTTCGAAGGCGAACGGCTTGGTGACGATCGCGACGGTGAGCGCGCCGAGCTCACGCGCCACCTCGGCGACGACTGGCGCGCCGCCGGTGCCAGTGCCGCCGCCTTCGCCGGCGGCGATGAACACCATGTCGGCGCCTTTCAGGACCTCAGCGATCTCCTCAGAGTGGTCGCGGGCGGCGGCGCGGCCGATCTCCGGGTCGCTCCCCGCCCCGAGACCGCGGGTCAGCTGGCGGCCGATGTCGAGCTTGATGTCTGCCTCGCTGAGCAAAAGGGCCTGGGCGTCGGTGTTGACGGCGACGAACTCGACGCCGTGCAGGTCCGAGTCGATCATGCGGTTCACGGCGTTGACGCCGCCCCCGCCGATCCCGAGAACTTTGATGACGGCGATGAAACTCTGCGTTGCCTCGGACATCTGCGACGCTGCCCTCCTAGCACGAACCACGCCAGTGTCGGGGAGCTGCCCCGACTACGACTCAGAGGTCCCGAGTCCCGCCGCCTTGGTCCCCCAGCCAATTCCCAGACGACCGGATTGTCGCCGCCCCCGTTTCCCGCCCTGCGGGCCCCGCCGAAAGCCGGAGCACCTCAGGCAAACCAGAGCCAGGCCGACCATAGGGCTGACGCCTCATGGGGTCAAGACCGGGTCAGACGGAGCGCGCAGGTCGATCGTCGCAATGCCTTGCAGAGAAACCTCGGAAAGCACCGTCGCCAGAGCGACGTACTTCGCCCGCAGGTCGGTCGTCGCCCCGAGGATCGCCTGCGGGGCGCGGTGCACTTCGGCGACGATCCCGAGCCCGGGTCGGATCGCGAGCGCCGCGACCCGGCTCGCCAGGCCGGCGGGCAGCGCCGCTGCCGCGACGAACAGCCCGGTCGCGCCCCGAACCGCTCCCCCCGGCGCGGGCAGGGCGCCCAGGCCGAGGAGCGCCACGAGCCCTTTTCGTGGCCGGGCCACGTCGGCGAGCACACGCCCGGTCACGTCGAGCAGGGCGACACGCCCCGAGGCGAGCCGCGCCACTGCCACCGGCCGGCGCTCGGCGACGACAACCCGGACGCTCGAGGGGAACGACACGCTCACCACCGCCTTGTCGACCCAGGGCAACCGCTCGATGGCGTGGGCGTCGGCGGCCGTGTTCACGTCGATGAGCGGCGGATCGTGACCGAGGCCGCTCACCGCGAGGATCTCGGCCCGGGTTGTGTGCACGGCACCGGTGATCTGCACCGAACGAGCGGAGATAAGCGGTGACTGGGCCAGCCCGAAGAGCCCAGCGCCAAGCGCCACGACAACGGAGCCGACCACGACGGCGCGCAACCGCCGCCGCCCGGCTTGGCGGGCGACGAGGACACGGCGCTCGATCATCCGCTCGGCTGGGCCCGGGCGCCCCGCCGCCGGGCGGGGGGCGTCGGGAGGCCGCGATCGACGGTCGGGCGCCACCCCTCGCCCGCTCACGTGGGGAACCCCACCAGACAGACCTCGGTCGCGAGTTCGACGCCGCAGCGCTCGGTGACGAGCCGGCGCACCTCGCAGATCAGCGCGAAGACGTCGTCGGCCGTTGCGCCCCGCCCGGCCTCGATGAAGTTCGCGTGCTGCCGGGAGACGCGCGCCGCGCCGACGGCGAATCCCTTCAGGCGGGCCTGCTCGATCAGCCGGCCGGCCGAGTCCCCCGGCGGGTTCTGGAAGACCGACCCGGCGTTGCGCCCGGCCGGTTGGTTCTCCCGGCGCCAAGCGACGATCCCGGCGATCGTCGCCCGTGACACCTCCCGCTCCCCCGAATCGAGCGAGAAGGTGGCCGAGACGACGACCTCGTCGCACTTCACCGCCGAGTGCCGGTAGGAGAAACCGAGATCGCCCGCCGTGGCCGTTCGCTCACGCCCGGTCCGCAGGTCGACTATCCGGGCCGCAACGAGGCGATCGGCGGTCTGGCAGCCGTGGCCGCCGGCGTTCATCCGGACCGCGCCCCCGACCGAGCCGGGGATTCCGACCGCCCACTCCATCCCCGAGCATCCCGCCTCCGCCGTCGCCCGGGCGAGGGTCGGATAGGTCGCGGCGCCTCCGGCGCCAGCGATGCGGTCGTCGCCGATCGTGATCGTCTCGTAGCCGCGGCCGAGGACGACGCCGAGGCCGGCGAACCCCGCCTCGGCGACGAGCAGATTCGACCCCCGCCCGACGACGAGGACTTCGACGCCGCTCGCGGCGACGGCATCGGCGACGGCCGCCAGGCCGGTCTCGTCATCGACGACCGCGAGCAGCGCCGCCTTGCCGCCGAGGCGATAGGTCGTACGGGCGCCAAGCGGGGCGTCCCGCGTCGCGAGGTCACCGAGACGCGCCGCGGCCTCCTCGACGGCCGGGTTCGGGCGGGGCGACCGCACGATGACGGGTCCCACCGACTAGTCGTCCCGGCTCGCGAGCTCGGCGGCGAGACTCGTGAGGTCGCCGGCCCCGAGGGTGAGACAGCAGTCGCCGACACGTAAGGTCCGGCGCAGGTAGGCGAGGAGCTCGGACCGCTCAGGGAGGTAGGTGAGCGCGGCCTCCGGGTGCGCGGCCCGCACGGCGTCGACGACGAGCTTCCCGGAGACCCCGGGACGCGGTACTTCGCCGGCGCCGTAGATGTCGGTGATGATCAGCTCGTCGGCATCGACGAAGGCGTCGGCGAAGGCGGCGGCGAGGGCGGCGATCCGCGAGTAGCGGTGCGGCTGGAAGACGCAGACGACCCGGCGCCAGCCGCCGCGGCGCGCCGTCGCGAGCGCGGCCGCGACCTCGCCGGGCAGGTGGGCGTAGTCGTCGACGAGGGTCGCTCCGTGCGCCTCGCCGCGGAACTCGAACCTGCGCGCCACGCCGCCGAAGCGGGCCAGTCCCCGCCGCACCGCCGCGAGGTCCGCGCCGAGGGCCGCGGCCGCAGCCGCCGCCCCGGCGGCGTTCAGGGCGTTGTGGCGTCCCGGTACCGGCAGGAAGAACGGAATCGCCGACCGCTGCCCGGTGAGGACGAAGCTCACGTCGGAACGACCGCCGGCGAATTCCGTGACCCGCCAGGACGAATCGGCGGCAAAGCCGTAGGTGACGGCGCCCGGTGGCGCGAGGGCGACGGCGGCCGGGTAGTCGCTGCAGACGATGGCGACGGACGAGGCCGAAGCGAGGAAGCGCCGGAAGGCGGCCTCGAGATTCTCGTAGGAGCCGTAGTGGTCGAGGTGATCGGGCTCGACGCTCGTCACGACCGCGATCTCGCTTTGCAGCTCGAGGAACGTCCCGTCGCTCTCGTCGGCCTCGACGACGAGCCACTCGCCTGCGTCCCACACCGCCCCCGAGCCGATCTCATTGATCTCGCCGCCGATGATGAACGATGGCGACAGGCCCGCCTCGACGAGGGCGAGGGCGAGCATCGAAGCCGTCGTCGTCTTGCCGTGCGTGCCCGACACGGCGATCGTCCTGCGCCGGGCGCTGATCGCGGCGAGCACCTCGGCACGGCGGTGCACCGGCGTGCCGCGTCGGAGCGCCGCGACGACCTCAGGATTCGTGGCGGGAACGGCGCTCGAGATCGCAACGAACTCGGCGGCACCGAGGTTCGCCGCCTCGTGGCCGATCGCCACCCGGACGCCGAGCGCCCGCAGCCGCTCGAGCGCCACTCCGTCTTTCAAGTCGCTGCCGCTCACCTCGTGGCCCATCGCCACGAGCACCGTGGCGATCGCGCTCATCCCCGCGCCGCCGATCCCGACGATGTGCACCCGGCGACGACGGCCGAGATCGGGCTCGCTCACCCGTCCTCCCCTCCTCCAGGACCGACCGTGGGGAGGATCTCGCGCCCTCGTCGCCACCGCCGGGCGGCGACGTCTCCGACGAGGGCCGCCACCGAGGCCGCCGCGTCCGGCCGGCCGGAGGCGCGCGCCGCCGCGCCCATCGCCTCGAGCCGCCCCGGCTCGGCGAGGAGCGCCGCGACTTCCGAGCACAATCGCGCCCCGGTCGCATCCTCGTCGCCGAGGAGCACCGCTGCCCCGGCGGCGAGCAGCCACTCGGCGTTCCGCCGCTGATGGTCTGACGGGGCGCCGGGCAACGGCACGAGGATGCTCGGCGTGCCGATCACGGCGAGCTCAGCGACCGTCGACGCGCCGGCGCGGCACACGACCACGTCCGCCGCGGCAAACAGGTCCGCCAGACGGTCCTCAAAGGCGACGACGCGGTATTCGGGACCGGCCCGATCGAACAATCCCGCAGCCGAAGCGGCCGCCTTCACCGCGGCGAGCGCCCGACTGCCGCAGACGTGGTAGACGACGACGCCCTCGGTATCGCCGAGGCGCGTCGCGAGCTCGATCGCGGCGTCGTTCAGGCGTCGGGCACCGAGTGAACCGCCGACCACGCCGACAAGCGGGCGGCCCTCTCCAAGCGACAGGGCGCGCCGGGAGCGGGCACGCCCGGCCGCCGAGCGATCGACCGCGAGCACCTCCGGGCGCACCGGGGCGCCCGTCAGGATCGCCCGGGGCAGCGCCGTTCCCGGGAAGGCGACGGCGCAGGCCACGGCGAAGCGTCCGACCAGGCGGTTCGCTGCGCCTGGGACCGAGTCGACGTTGACGACGACGACCGGGACACGGAGCACGACGGCCGCCAGCGAGCAGGCGACCGCCCCGAATCCCCCGACGGCGACGACGACACGCGGGCGCCGCCCGGCGAGCTGGACGAGCGAGGCGACGAAGGCTGCGGCGATACCGACGACCGCCACCACGTTGCCCGGGCTCGGCCGCCGGACGACACCGCGCCCGGGAAGCAGCGTCAGCGAGAACCCGGCAGCCGGCACGAGCCGCCGTTCCAGACCACGGCGCGTCCCGACGAAGTGGATCGCCCGAGGATCGTGCCCCGCCGCGACGAGCGCCCGGGCGACAGCGATCGCCGGAAGCACGTGGCCCGCGGTCCCCCCGCCGGTGACGACGATGTCGACTCGCGTCGTCGTCACCGCCGCGCAAGAACCCGCCGGTCTCCGCGCCGCACGGCAGCGGACGACCGTGTCATTCCCTCGGGGTGGCTGGCGATCCGCACCAACAGCCCGGCCGACACGGCCAGGACGACGAGCGACGACCCTCCCGAGGACAGGAACGGCAACGGGATCCCCGTCTCGGGGAGCACGCCGACGACCCCGCCGATGTTGATCAGTGCCTGGATAACGATCCACGTCGTGACGCCGACAGCGAGCAGAAAGGCGAAGCTGTCCTCGGCCCGGCGGGCGATCCGGATGCCGAGCCAGCCGATCGCCACGAAGCCGGCGAGCACGCCGGCGGCCCCGACGAGCCCGAAGTTGTTGCCGATGATCGCGAAGATGAAGTCGCTGTTGGCGTTCGGCAAGAAGCCCCACACCGCCGGCGATCCGCCGAGACCTGTCCCGAACCAGTGCCCCGACCCGAGCGTCACGAGCGACTGGACGACCTGGTACCCCGTCGTCGAGGCGTGGGCGAACGGGTCCCAGAACCCGGCGAGGCGCGCTCGTCCGTACGGTTCGACAAGGAGGAAGACGCCGCCCAGGAAGGCGAACACCCCGCCCACGAAGGCGACCTTGCGCAACGGCGCGCCGGCCGCGCAGAGCAGCACCGCCCCGATCACGACGATGACCGCTGCCGTGCCGAGGTCCGGCTGGCGGGCGATGAGCACGCCGAGCACCGCGAGCACGATGGTCACCGGACGGGCGACGTCGGGCGATGACCCCGCCGGGCCGGCGCGTCGGGCGAGGAAGTCGGCGATGAACAGGACCGCGGCGAACTTCGCGAACTCCGACGGCTGGATGCGCAAGGGGCCGAGGTCGATCCAGCGCGCCGAGCCGCCGGCGACCGTGCCGATGCCGCGCACGAGCACGGCGACGAGCATCACCACGGTGCCGATGAGGACCGGCACCGCCAGGCGCCTCCAGAACTGGAGGTCGAGGCGGGTCGCAACGACGAAGGCGAGCCCGCCGAGCGCCATCCAGATCCCCTGGTGCTCGATTATCGACCACGGCGACCCGTAGTTCGCGATCGACTCGACCGACGAAGACGACAGCACCATGACGAGACCGAAGAAGCTGAAACCGACGACGAGCGCGACGAGCACCACGGCGTCACGCCGGGCGGCGACGGCCGCTGCCGGACGTGGCGAGCGCGTCGGCGTGGCGCGGCCGGCGGCGTGCTGGATCTCGCCCGGGCCGCCGCCTTCGCCGGTGAGGAGGCGCAAGCGCGGGATTCCCCGCTCCCCCGGGCGCGCCGGCCGCGCCGGCCGGCGGCGTTCGATGACCCCGCTCGCCATCTCAGGCCTCCGCCCGATCCCGGAGCTCGGACGAATGCAGGCGGCGCACCGCCGCGACGAAGTCGTCGCCGCGTGCCGCATACGACTCGTACCAGTCGAACGAGGCGCAGCCCGGCGATAACAGCACGGCATCGCCGGGATCGGCCATGCCGGTGGCGATGGCGACCGCCTCGCCCATCGACCCGGCCTCGACGACTTTGTGATCGGGGGCAAACGCTGCGACGACCTCGGCGCTCGCCTCGCCGATCGCCACGACGCCACGGAGGATTAGGCCCGCGGCACCGTCGATCGTGCGCCGGATCGTCGCCAGGTCGAGGCCCTTGTTGCGCCCGCCGAGGATGAGGACGACCGAGGAAAAGCCCTGCAGCGCGGCGATCACCGCGGCGGGGGTCGTTGCCTTCGAATCGTCGTAGTAGGCGACCCCGTCGAGGGTCGCCACGTGGGTCAGCCGGTGGGCGGGAGGAGCCGTCGTGCGCAGCGCCGTGCGACAGGCGTCAGCTAGGGCGCCTGCTTCGAGCGCCGTCGCCAGGGCCCCCAGCGCGTTGAGGCGGTCATGGGGCAGGTCCCGCACGAGATCGGAGTTCGTGGCGAGCAGCTCCCCGTCCGGGGCCAGGAACCGCCCGTCGACGAGGCGGTAGTCGCTGCCCGCCTGCCCGAAGGTCACGACCCGCGCCGGCGCGGTGCTCGCCGCGGCGGCAACGATCGGGTCGTCGCCGTTCACCACCGCGACGTCGCAGTCGCGCTGGTTCGCCCAGATGCGGCGCTTGGCCGCCACGTAGTCGCCGAAGGACGGGTGCCAGTCGAGATGGTTCTCGGCGGCGTTCAGCCAGGCCGCGACGACGGGCCGGAACGACGAGGTCAGCGCGAGCTGGAACGACGAGACCTCCGCCACCACAAGGTCTGCGTCGCCGGCCGTCACGGTCGAGATCAGCGGCTGGCCGATGTTTCCGGAAGCTTCGGCGCGCACCCCGGAGGCGACGAGCATCGCCGTGACGAGCGCGGTCACCGTCGTCTTGCCGTTCGTGCCGGTCACCGCCACGAGCGGGACGGGCGACAGCCGGTAGGCGAGCTCGATCTCCGACACGAGCCGATCCGGCTCGACGAGCTCGAACACCGGGTGCCGCGGCGGCACGCCGGGGCTGGCGACGACGAGTGCGCAGCGCCCGACGGCGGCGGCGAGCACGGCCCGGTCCGGGGCGGCGATGAGCTCCACGCCGAGACGGCGTGCCGCCTCCCGGCGCGCCGGGGTCGCGGCGTCCTCGACGGCGACGACCTCCAGTCCGAACCGCCGCAGGACGCGAGCCACGGCCTGGCCGGTGACGGCGAATCCGACGACCGCCACGGGGCCGGAAAGAGCGCCGCAGGCGGTCGGCCGCACCGTCACAGCAACGCCCTCACGCCGAGGAAGTCGGCGTAGAAGATGCCCAGGCCGAGCGCGGTACAGAGCGCGGAGAAGATCCAGAAGCGGACGATCACCGTCGTCTCCGGCCACCCGGCGAGCTCGAAGTGGTGGTGGATGGGCGCCATCCGGAACACCCGGGTGTGGAAGACGTGGAAGCTGACCACCTGGATGACGACCGAGAGCGTGACGACGACAAACAGGCCGCCGAGGATTGGCAGGAGCAGCTGCACGTTCATCTCGAGCGCGAGGCAGGCGAGGGCGGTCCCGATCGCCAGCGATCCCGTGTCGCCCATGAAGATCCTCGCCGGGGCGGCGTTCCACCAGAGAAAGCCGACGCAGGCGCCCGCCATTGCGATCGCGACGAGGGCGAGATCGAGCGCCGCATGGACGTGGTAGATCTGCACGTGGCGGTACTGCCAGTAGCCGATCAGCGTCAGGCCCGCGAACGTGAAGGCGGACGACCCCGCGGCGAGCCCGTCGAGACCATCGGTGAGATTCACGGCGTTCGCGCCGGCGGTGACGATGAATGTCGCCCACACCACCCACAGCCCCGTGCCGAGCACGACGCCGGGCACGCTCGCCCGGGTAAACGAGATCACCGTGTCGGCGTGGGCCCAGCGCTCGATCGCCAGCGCGAAGCCGATGCCGACGAGCAGCTGTAAGACGACCTTCGCCCGCTTGTTCAGCCCGAGGCTGCGCTGGCGCCGTACCTTCAGCCAGTCGTCGGCAAGGCCGATCGCCCCGGCGGCCACGAGCGCCGCCATGGCGAATCCACCTGCCGAAGTGAACGGCGCGCTGTTGTCGACGTGCCCGACGAGGTACCCCGCGGCCGCGGCGACGATGATCGCGATCCCGCCCATCGTCGGCGTGCCCTCCTTCACGATGTGGATCGCGGGTCCCTCCTTGCGGATCTGCTGGCCGATGCGGCGGTCGGCGAGCGACCGCAACAGGATCGGCGTCCCGAAGCCGGAGACGAGGAGGGCGACCGTGCCCGCCATGAAGATCGCGATCATCGGGCGGCTCCGTTCGCCCTCCGGGCGCCGGCGCGTCCCGCGCCTCGCGTCGCCCGTCCGATCCACTCCAGCTCGGCGCGCACGACCTCGCGGTCGTCGAACCTCAGCGTCACGTCGGCGAATTCCTGCGTCGTCTCGTGACCCTTTCCCGCCACGACGACGACGTCGCCTGGCCGCGCGGCGCGCAGCGCGCCGGCGATCGCCGTCCTCCGGTTCGGCTCGACGACGAGTTTGGCGGGCCCGGACATACCGGCGCGGATCTCCTCGATGATCGTCTCCGGGTCCTCGCTCCGGGGATTGTCGGTTGTCAGTACGACGACGTCGGCGAGCCGCGAGGCGACGGCGCCCATCACCGGTCGCTTGCCGCGGTCACGCTCCCCCCCGCAACCGAAGACGACGATGACCCCCGGATTCTCCGGAATCCTGGCCGCGAGGCGTTCGGCCCGGACGGCGGTCAGCAACCCCTCGAGCCCAGCCGGGGTGTGGGCGTAATCGACGATGGCGAGGACGCCTCCGGCGCCTTTGATGGCCTCGAACCGGCCGGGAATGCCCTTGGCCTCGTCCAGCCCGGCGACGATGGCGTCGGGCTCGACGCCGAGGGCCCGGGCCGCGCTCGCCGCGGCGAGCGCGTTCGAGACGTTGAACTCCCCGCCGAAGTGCAAACGCACGGCGCGCTTTCCCAGTCGGAAGCTCGCCTCGGTCAGGTTGAGTTCGAGATCGCGCGCGTCCCCGAGCGAGTAGGAAACCGTCGGGATCTCAGCACGATCGAGCAAGCGACGCCCGAACTCGTCGTCGCGGTTGACGACGGCGAAACGGGCTCGTTCCGGCGAGAAAAGCCTCGCCTTCGCTGCGAAGTACGCCTCGATCGTCTCGTGGAAGTCGAGGTGGTCCCGGGACAGGTTCGTGAAGACCGCGACGTCGAACCGGATCCCGTCGACCCGATGCTGCACGAGGGCGTGCGAGGTCACCTCGATGGCGGCCGCCCTGGCCCCGTCGTCGCGCAGGTGGGCGAGCGCCCGCTGGAGGTGCGGCGATTCGGGCGTCGTGCGCGCCCCCTCGAGCGTCCCGATGACCCCGGTCGGCCACCCGGCCCGGCTGAGGATGGCGCGCAGCAGGTACGTCGTCGTCGTCTTGCCGTTCGTGCCGGTGACGCCGACGGTGTGGAGCGCGGCCGCCGGATCCTCGTAGTAAGCACACGCCGCCCTCGCCATCGCGAGGCGCGCCGTGCCGGGCGGAACGACGAGTTGCAGGGCGTCACCGACCTCGCTGCCGAGCGTGTGCTCGCAGATGAAGGCCACCGCGCCCGCCGCCGCGGCAAGGCCGGCGTAGTCGTGTCCATCGTGCCGGGTGCCGGGCAGGCAGCAGAACAGCGCGCCGGCGGTGACCTCGCGGTCGTCGAAGACGACGTCGCTGATCGCGATTCCCCGGCGCTTGCCCAGCTCGACGAGCGGCTTGACCCGCTCGACGATCCTTTCGACCGCGAGGTCGGCCCCGCTGCCTGCCACCGCCGGGTTCGTCACGTTCTCGGGCCCGAGCCGGCCGACGCGGTGAGCGCCGCGCCAGGCGCGGACGGTATGTCGAAGCGACGGAGCGCGTAGCGCATGATCTGGGAGAAGACCGGGGCAGACACCGTTCCACCGTAGATCGGCGTCGGATGGTTCAGTACGACGATCGCCGAGAGTTGCGGCGACTGCGCCGGGACGAAACCGACGAAGGTCGCGTTCCAGTCGCCCGGGACGTAGCCGGGGCCGGTCAGCTGCGGGACCTGGGCCGTGCCGGTCTTGCCCGCGACGGTGTACCCCGGGATGTTCGCGAGCACCGCCGTCCCGTCCTGCACGACACCCCGGAGCATCGGCACGAGCTCGGCGACCGTCGCGGTGGCAACCGTCCGCACGCCGCTTCGTACCGCGAGGAGATGCTCGCCGCCGCCGCTGCCGACCGTGCCGGCGACGAGACGGGGGGCGACGAAGACACCACCGTTCGCGATCGTGTTGTAGGCGTCGAGCACCTGGAGCGGCGTCACGGCAACGCCGGTTCCGATCGGCACCGCCGCCGCCGCCGAGCCGAACCACGTCGCCGGCGAGCCGACGATCCCGGCAGACTCACCCGGCCAACCGAGGCCGGTCAAGTGGCCGAAGCCGAGGGCCGAAAGACCTGCGGCGAGGCGAGTGAGCCCGAGACGCTGCGCGATCTCGATCGTGCCGATGTTCGAGGAATGGGCGAGGATCTGCGCCACCGTGAGCTGCTCGGTCGGGTGGTCCTCGGCGTCGCGGAATACGTAGCCGCCGAGATCGAGCGAATACGGGACGGTGAGCACCGTCGACGGCGAAATCAGCCCGGCCTGGAGGGCGGCCATCACCGTGGCGAGCTTCATCACCGAGCCCGGCTGATAGACCGTCGTCGCCGCGAGGTTCGAGGCCGCGGGTTCGATCGAGCCGTGCGGACCGGCTACGAGATCGACCATCGCGAGGATCGCCCCGCTATGGACGTCCATCACGACGGCGATGCCACGGCGCGCCTGCGTCGAGACCATTTGCGCCGTGAGGTCTTTCACCACCTCGACCTGGAGGGGCTCGTCGATCGTGAGGACGAGCCCCTCGCCTGCCCGCGCCGCTCGCACGTGGGCCGGCTCGGCGGGCAGGCTGTAGCCACCGGGCGCGAGGGCGATGAGCTCGCTGCCGGCTTTGCCGGCGAGCAGGGTGTTGTCGGCCCCCTCGATCCCCGCGTTACCGACGCCGGCGGCGTTCACGCCGCCGAGCAAGGGCTGGAAGTCGTCTCCCCCGGTCATCTTCCGCACGCTGTCGGCGGCGAACGTCAAGCCGGGAAGGTCCCGCACCTCGAGCCGCGCCACTTCGGCGTCGCCTAGGCCGCGGGCGAGAACGACGTAGCCGTTGCGCTCGCTGAGCTCGCTAGCAAGCGATTTGACCGATACACCGAGCAAGGGCGCGAGCGTCCTCGCCTCGGTGACGGGCTTTGTGATCTGGAAGTCGTCGGCGATCAAGTTAGAGCGCGGGACCGAGACGGCGAGGACGTCCCCGCCGCTGTCGTAGATGGTGCCCCGGGTCGCGGGGAGCACGACTTTCTGGTCGACCTCGCCCTTTTCGTATGCGGCATAGCGCGCCCCGTCGACGAGCTGGACGAAGGCGAGGCGGACCGCGAGTCCGAGCGAGGCGAGGACGATTGTCGCGAGAACGACCCCCAACCGTCGGCGGCGGACGAACGTCGGTGGCGGGCGCGTTACGACGCCCCGCCGTGTTGGCCTTGTCACCTCGCGTTTCGCGCCGCGCCTTTCGCGGTGGGCGCGCCGGGGTTGACGGGAACGAGGTAGGTCACGCTTACCGGCACGACCATGCCGAGCTCGTGTTCGGCGAGTGAAAGGATGCGCGACGGCGACTCGAGCTGCGCCCGGGTGAGCTGGAGGTTCTCGCCCTTGGCGACCGAGGCGGATAGCTGCTGATCGAGGCGGTCCAGACGGACCTGCTGCGCCGCGACAAAGGCCTGGCCGGCGGCGACAACGAAGAGCGCGGCGGCGACAACCAGCCCCGCCAGCACGAGCGCCGCCCTCGCCCGGCGTCGCAGGCGGCGCTGCGCGAGCGCGGCGGCGCTGACAACGGTGAGGCTAGGCCGGTCGGGGTGGCGCGGCGCGGCGACGTGTGTCCCGCCAAGAGGCTCGGCAACGGCACGGACGGCGCGCCCTTGTGTCATCGGTGTGCGGCCTTCGCCTCGCCGGTGCCCAAACGCTCGACGGCTCGCAGCCTCGCCGCCGAGGCCCGAGGGTTGCGCTCGACCTCGTCCGCTGAGGGGCGGCGGGCGCCGTGGGTGACCAGGCGTACCGACGGACGCGCCCCGCAGACGCAGGGCAGACCGGGCGGGCAGGTGCAGCCCCCGCTCGACCAAGTCCGGAAACGGCCCTTCACCAGGCGGTCCTCACCGGAGTGGTAGGCGAGCGCGACGATGCGGCCCCCAGCAACGAGGTGGCCCAGGGCGAGGTCGAGGGCGACGGGCAGCACCGCGAGCTCCTCATTGACGGCGACCCGCAGCGCCTGGAACACCCGGCTGGCGGGGTGTCCCCGTCGGCGGGCGGCCGCCGGCACCGCCCGCGCGACTAGGTCCGCGAGCTCGGTCGTCGTCGCGATCGGGCGGGCCCGGACCACCGCCCGGGCGATACGGGACGCGAAACGGGTCTCCCCGTGCTCGGCGAAGAGCCGGGCGAGATCCTCCTCGCCGAGCGTGTTCACGAGGTCCTCCGCCTTCCCTGCCCGCTCGCGGTCCATTCTCATGTCAAGCGGTGCCGCGACCCGGTAGGAGAACCCCCGTTCCGGATCGTCGAGCTGGTGCGAGCTCACCCCGAGGTCGAAGATGACCGCCGAGACGGCGTCGGCCGGCGTGCCGTCGGCGCCAGCCGCGGCGAGCACCTCAGAAAGCGCGTCAAACCGGGCGTGGTAGAGGCGCGCCCGGCCTCCGAAGCTCGCCAGCCGAGCCGCCGAGGAGGCGATGGCGTCGGCGTCGGCGTCGATCCCGACGAGGACCAGGTCGGAACGGCTCTTGAGGATCGCCTCGGCGTGGCCAGCACCGCCGAGCGTCGTGTCGACGACGACACCGGACGGCACCGGCGCTATGAGCTCGACGACCTCGTCGACCATCACCGGCGTGTGGAACGTCCCCTGGTTCATCCGCAGCCCCCCGACCCTCGGCCGGGCGAAGTTCGCCCTGCAAAACGGATGGAGATCGGCGGAGAGGGATAGATGCTGGCCATCCTTGGCCGCGGCCGGGGAGCTGCGGATGGACCAGGGGACGTCGGGCAAAAGAAGCGTTTCGTGACAGCGGCGCGCCCGGCCTCCCGAGCGGGGCGGCGCCGAGACATGGTCGTTCGCCGGCACGATCACGCGCCGCTCGCGGCGGCGCCAACCGGAGCGTGCGCCTTGGCACCCCACTGCACCGGGGACCACAGCTCAACGTGGTCGATGACGCCGACGATGACGACTTCCCGTTCGAGGTCGGCGTAGCTCCGCAGGTCGGCCGCGATGAGGATCCGGCCCTGGCTGTCGATCTCGATCTCGTCGATCGCCGAGCACCACTCGCGCACCTCGTTGCGCGACCAAGTGTCGACGGCCGCAGCGGCGCGGCTGTCGATCTCCGCTTGGAAGGTCTCGGGCGTCCAGATCGCCACGCAGCCTTCGACGTGCGGGGTGAGGAAGCAGCGCGAACCGAGACGGGAGCGGATGCGTGAAGGGAGGATCAGTCGACCCTTAGAATCGAGCGCGTGGTCAAACCTGCCGAAGAAGCTCTGCTCGGGGCCCAACGTCGACGTCCTTCCTGCCGAGCTCCAGGGTCGCCGCGGGTCTGACGCCGCTCCCCTGCGCTCCATTTCGCGCCACTCTACGTATCAATCCCTCCACCGTCAACCACGCGGCGTTCCTTCCTCGCCACGGCCTGCGCACACTTGCCTGGAGCCGCGAGACGAGGACCCGGGGCGCGGCTGCAGCTCCGACGGCGGGAGATGGGTTTCCGAGCTCGCCCGAGGAGCGCGCAGCCCGGCAGCCGGCGGGCCGGCGGCGGCGCGGGCATGCGACGAGAACCGGCCCGGCGGCAACCGGTCGGCTCATGCCCGGTAGCCGGGTCGACCCGGATCCGGCGCGGAAACGACCCCGAACCGAAAAGAACGTCGCTCACGGCGGGCCGAGCGAGCGGCCTTTCCGGCCCGGCGGGCGCTGCGCCGCCGATAGGGCGCCTTAGCTGAGCGTCAGTCCACTCCGACCAGGGTCTTCACCGCTGCGATGATGGCGCGCAGGCCGGCCTGCGCGTCGGCGAAGAACATCGCCGTCTTCGGGTCGGTGTAGAGCTCATTGTCGATGCCGGCGTAGCCGTGGCCCATCGATCGCTTGATGACGATGACGCTCTTCGCCTTGTCGACGTCGAGGATCGGCATGCCCGAGACCGGGTTGCCCGGCCGGCGGGCTGCCGGGTTGGTCACGTCGTTCGCCCCGATCACCAGGGCGACGTCGGCGCGGGGGAACTCGGGGTTGATCTCCTCCATCGTCCTTAGCTGCTGGTAGGGGACCTCGGCCTCGGCGAGCAGGACATTCATGTGGCCCGGCATCCGCCCGGCCACCGGGTGGATCGCGTAGGAGACCTCGACGCCGCGCTTTTCCAGCAGATCGGCCAATTCCTTCACGGCGTACTGGGCGTGCGCCGCGGCGAGGCCGTAGCCCGGGACGATGATCACCTTCTGGGCGTAGGCGAGCTGGATCGCGACGTCGTCGGCCCCAACGGAGCGCACCTGGCCGGTCGCGCCCGCGCCGATGACGCTCTTCTGGTCGCCCGTGCCAAACCCGCCGGCGACGATGTTGAGAATCGACCGGTTCATGGCGTCGGCCATCAGCTTCGTGAGGATGCTGCCGGAGGCGCCGACGAGCGCGCCGGCGATGATCAGCACGAGGCTGTTGATGACGAACCCCGCCATGGCGACGGCGGTGCCCGTGAAGGCGTTGAGAAGCGAGATCACGACCGGCATGTCCGCTCCGCCGATCGGCATGACGAGGATCACGCCGATGACGAGCGAGGCGAGGGCGATGCCGATCAGCGTGAGATCACTGTTCGCCCCGGACAGGATGTACCCGGTCCCGGCGCACGCCGCCAGGACGAGCACGAGGTTGACGAAGCGGCCTGCGGGAACGACGACCGGGTTCGACGGGATGAATCCCTGGAGCTTGCCTGCGGCGACAATCGAGCCGGAGAGCGTCACGGCGCCGATCACGACGTCGAGGACGCTCGTCACCGAGGTCCGTGCCGCGATCGTCGGCGCGTGGGCGATCCCGGCGAGGCGCACAAAGTCGGCGATCGCGACGAGCGCCGCGGCCCCGCCGCCGACGGCATTGAAGAGGCTGACGAGTTGCGGCATCGCCGTCATCTCAACGGTCCGGGCGAGGTAGAGGCCGAAGCCGGAGCCGATGACACCGCCAAGGGAGAGCATCAGCCAGCCCGTCGTCGAGATCGTCCCGTCGTGGGCGATGAGCGCGAGGGTCGCCGCGACGGCGACGACCATGCCGGCGGCGGAGAGCCGGTTGCCGTGGTCCGCCGTCGGCGGCGCGTTCATGAGATGGAGGCCGACGACGAAACACGTCGCGGCGAGAAGGAGGATCAGCGTGATGCCGTCCTCGAAGGCATAGGACGGGGCGGCACGGCCGACGGGATCGAGGGCGACGGGAGCGAGCGTGAGGACCACCCGGAAAGCACCCATCACGGCCGACCTCCGTCCGCGTTCGCGTCCTTGGAGGCCGCGGCCGGACGGCGTTGGAACATCTTCAGCATCCGGTCGGTGACCGTATAGCCGCCAACGACGTTCATCCCGGCGAACACCGCGGCGATAAACGCGAGCGTGTAGCCGACCGTGGAGTGTGCCGTCGACGCGATGAGGAAGGCCCCGACGATCACGACGCCGTGGATGGAGTTCGCCGCCGACATCAACGGCGTGTGGAGTGTCTGGGGGACCTTGGAGATCACCTCAAAGCCAACGAGAAGACTGAGCACGAAGATCGTGACATCAGTGATCAGGCTCGTATCCATCGGCTCAGGCTCCGTTCACTAGAGGTTCGCTCGCGCCCGACCCCACGAGCTCTGCCGTCGCAGGGTTGACCACTTTGCCTTCGAAACTGATGACGACGCCCGCCTGGATCTCGTCGGCGAGGTCGATCGCCACCCTCCCCTCCTTGGCGAGGTGGGCGATGAGGGCGCAGATGTTGTGGGAATACGCCGCGGAGGCGGCGTTCGCCATCGCCGAGGCGAGGTTGCCGGCCCCGATGATCGTGACGCCGTTGTCGGAGACGACCGTCTCGTCGGGTCGAGACAACTCGACGTTGCCGCCGAGCGGGCTCGCCGCCATGTCGACGATCACCGACCCGGCGCGCATCGCGCCGACCGCGTCCGCCGTGACGAGCAGTGGCGGGCGGCGCCCGGGAACCTGCGCGGTCGTGATGACGACGTCCTGCTGGGCGATATGCCCGTTCAGCTCCTCCTGCTGCGCGGCGGCCTCCTCCGGGCTTAAGGCGCGGGCGTAACCGCCCTCGCCGACAGCCTCTGCGACGGAGTGCAGCTCGATGAAGCGTCCGCCGAGCGACTCCACCTGTTCTCTCGCCTCGGGCCGGACGTCGTATCCCCGGACGATCGCACCGAGCCGGTGGGCGGTGGCGATCGCCTGGAGTCCGGCGACCCCGGCTCCAAGGACGAGCACGTCGGCGGGACGGGCGGTACCCGCCGCCGTCATCAGCAGCGGGAAGAAGCGGCCGAAGGCGTTGGCGGCCACGAGCGCCGCCTTGTAGCCGGCGACGTTCGCCTGCGAGCTGAGGGCGTCCATCGACTGGGCACGGCTCAGCGTGCGTGGCAAGGTGTCGAGGCTCACGGCGGTGACGCCGCGGCCGGCGAGCCGCGTCGCGAAGGCCGGGTCGACGAGCGGCGCGAGCATCCCGACGACGACCTGGCCCGGCCGCAGCCTCTCCAAGTCAGCGTCGGACGGCCGGCCGACAAAGGCCAGGACGGTGGCTTTTTCGAGACACCTGCTTCGATCGGCGACGGTCGCGCCCGCCTTCGTGTAGGCGTCGTCGAAGTAAAAGGCCTTGTGGCCCGCGCCGTGCTCGACGCAGACGGTGAAGCCCGCGGACTGAAGTTTCCCCACGTCGTCGGGGACGAGCGCGACCCGGCACTCACCCTCGCCGGGCTCGACGACGACGGCGACGGACCCTCCGCCGCCTGACGCCGCGCCCGCCTCCGCCATCGGTGACACCGCGGACGGTTCCGCCCGATCTGCCATCGTCTCCCTCCTTGGGTGGCCGAATACCGCGGCACCCACCACTCGGGCCGGTGGCGCTCGGTGCGCCCCGACCCCCCTTCATACGATCCCAAGCGGCTGTGCCGCAGCCGGAGCCCCGATCAGATCAGCTCCGGCACCATGACGATCGCACCGCACGGGCATTCGGCGACGCAGATGCCGCAGCCTTTGCAGTACTCGTAGTCGAAGGCGTACCGCTCACCGGGCGGAAGCTTAGACACTGCGTTATCGGGGCAGACCCCGTAGCAGTTGTCGCACTCGAAACAGTTACCGCAGGACAGGCAGCGCCGCGCCTCGAACAGCGCGTTCGACTCGTCGAGCCCACCGACGACCTCTGCGAAACCGGTCTGGCGCCGCACGACCTCGAGCAAAGGCTGGACCGTGCGCGGGGCGTCGGCGTAGTACCAGGTGTTCAGCTTGTCGAACGTGGCGAGCTCGTGGCGCGCCCCTGGCGGCTCGTTTCGGCCGGCGAGCCAGCAGTCGATGTTGCGGGCGGCCTTCTTGCCGTGCCCGATGGCGACGGTGACCGTCCGCTCGGCAAGGACGAGGTCGCCACCGGCGAAGACCCCTGGCCGCCCGGTCATCAGCTGCTCGTCGACGACCACGACCCCACCTCGCGCCTCCAGGCCGGCGAGCCCGTCGAGCGGCGAGAGGTCCGCCTCCTGGCCGAGGGCGAGGATGACGCAGTCCGCGCCGAGCTCGGTGAATTCGCCGGTCGGCTGGGGAAAGCCATCTTTATCGAGCTCCATCTTCTCGATGACGATCTTGCCCTTGTCGACCCGCGAGATCGTCGACAACCACCGCACGACGACGCCCTCGGCCAGCGCCTCCTCCACCTCGACCTCGTGGGCGGGCATCTTCTCGCGGGTGCGGCGGTAGACGATCACCGCTTCGGTCGCGCCGAGACGCTTCGCGCTGCGGGCCGCGTCCATCGCGGTGTCGCCTCCGCCGTAGACGACGACGCGCCGGCCGACCTCGGCCGGCTGTGCACCCTCGCTGCCGGCGAGGAAACTCAGGGCGTCGAGCAAGCGCGCCGCGTCGCCCGCCGGGATGTCCGCCCGGCGGGAGAGCTGGGCGCCGGTCGCGAGGTAGGCCGCGTCGAAGCCGCCCTCTGCCAGAGCCTTTCCGACGTCACTCACCGGATGGTTGAGCTCGATGCGAACGCCGAGGTCGCAGATGGCGCGGATCTCGGCGTCGACCACCTCGCGGGGCAGCCGGTAGCTCGGGATGCCGTAGCGCGTCATCCCGCCGGGGGCCGCTGCCGCCTCGTGGATCACGACCTCGTGCCCGAGCCGGACGAGGTGGTAGGCGACGGAGAGGCCCGACGGTCCGGCCCCGACGACGAGCACCCGGCGGCCCGACGGGGGCCTCGGAGCGGGCAGCCGCCAGCCGTGGGAGATCGCCAAGTCGCCGAGGAACCGTTCGACGGCGTGGATGCCGACCGCCTCGTCGAGCTGCGCCCGGTTGCAGGCCGTCTCGCAGGGGTGGTAGCAGACCCGGCCACAGGTCGCCGGGAGCGGGTTGTCCTCGACGAGCCCGCGCCACGCCGCCTCGTAGTCCCCGGCCTCGGCGTCGTACAGCCAGCGCTGGACGTTCTCGCCGGCCGGACAGGCGTCGTTGCAGGGGGGCAGGCGGTCGACGTAGATCGGCCGCTCGACCCGCCAGGACCCGGTGCGGTTCGCCCGGCTCGACCCAACATCGAGCGTGATCGCGAAGGGGTGCTCGCTCACCGCTGCTCTTTTTCGACCGACCCGTCGACGAGGTCGAAACGCCGGATGTTCCGGTCGGCGATCGCCTGGATGCGGGCGATGTCCTCGGTACGCGGCGGCGTGCCGAAGAGGTGGGCGAATCGCCGCTGGAGGCGCAGGTACGCCTCGACCGGGACGAGGTGGCGGATCGGCGTCGTCCGGAGGATCTCCCCGTACGCCGCTTCGAACAGTGGGAACAGGCCGGTCTCGCAAGCGAGGCGGGCGAGGCGGATCGTGTCCCGGGACGCCGCGCCCCAGCCAAGCGGGCAGGGGACGAGGACGTGCAGGTAGCGCGCACCCCGCAGCTCCATCGCCCGTTCGACCTTCGCCTCGAGGTCGTGGAGGTCGGCGACGGATGCCGTCGCGACGTAGGGGATCTCGTGCGCGACGGCGAGCAAGGGGAGGTTCTTGCCCTGGCCGAAGGCGTTGCCCGGCTCGCGCCCGACAGCCTCGGTCGTCGCCGTGCGCGCCGCGGCGGGCGTCGAGGCCGAGCGCTGCACGCCGGTGTTCATGTAGGCCTCGTTGTCGTAGCAGACGAACAGCACGTCGTCGTTGCGTTCGAACATGCCCGAGAGGCATCCGAAGCCGATGTCGACCGCTCCCCCATCGCCGGCCTGGGCGACGACGCGGGTCTTCGTGTCGCCGCGGACCTTCAGGGCGGCGGCGACCCCGGTGGCGACGGCCGCGGTGTTGCCGAACAGCGAGTGCATCCAGGCGATCTGCCACGAAGTCTCCGGGTACGGCGTCGAGAAGACCTCGAGGCAGCCGGTGGCGTTGACGACGATCAGCTGGCGCTCCGTGGCGCGCATCGCCGCGTCGAGGACGTAGCGGGCACCGAGCGCCTCACCGCAGCCCTGGCAGGCCCGATGGCCCGAGGTGAGCGCGTTCGAACGGGTGCGGTCGGCTTGCACCGTGCGCAGCTGCGGGCCGAGGAGGCGGTTGCCGACGGCGAAACTGCCGACTTGGTAGAACTTGATCGTCTGTTCGGTCACGACGGACCTCCTAGATGGGGCGCGCCGCGGATTCGCCCACCTCGCGCAACACCCGCGCAGCGCTCGGCGACGTCCGGGGGTCCCCGGCCATCCGGGCGAGCTCCCGGTCGACCACAGCCCGGTCGAGATCGAGGAAGTTCACCGCCTCGAGTTCGCCCCGGATCGCCTCGCCGAAGACCCGCCGGAGCGAACCCTCGGGGATCGCCCTTCCCCCAAGGCCGGCGACAACGGTGGAGGTCTTCGTCCCTCGGCCCGAGACCAACGCCTCGACGTCGGCACCAAGAAGGCCCCGCGCCCCGATGGCGAACGCCTTCTCCACCACGACGACCCGGTGGGCACCTTCGAGCGCCGCGGCGAGAGCCGCCTCCGGGTATGGCCGGAAGGTCGTGACGCTGACGACACCGATCCTCGTGCCCTCCTCGCGCATCTGGTCGACGACGTCCTTGATCGTCCCCACGACCGAGCCGAGCGCGACGACGATCGTCTCAGCGTCCTCATGGCGGTAGGTCGAGACGAGACCGCCGCCTGGCCGGCCGACGACGGCTTCGAACTCGGCCGCGAGCTCCGGAATGCGGACGAGGGCCTCGAGCTGGCGGGCCTGGGCTAAGAAGCGAACCTCCGTGAACGCCTCGGGACCGACCATCGCGCCGATCGAGACCGGAGACGCGGGGTCGAGGACCTCTTGTGGGACGAACGGCGGCAGATAACGGTCGACCTGCTCCTGGGTCGGGATCTCGACCCGTTCCACGGCGTGGGTGAGGATGAATCCGTCCATGCAAACCATCACCGGCACGCTCAGCTCCTCGGCGAGGCGAAAGGCCTGGATGTGGAGGTCGACGGCGTGCTGGTTCGACTCGGCGAAGAGCTGGATCCAACCGGCGTCCCGCAGTGCCATCGCGTCGCTGTGGTCGTTCCAGATGTTGATCGGTGCGCCGACAGCACGGTTCGCCACCGTCATCACGATCGGCAGGCCGAGCCCGGAGGCGTTGAACACGGCCTCCGCCATGAAAAGCAGCCCCTGGCTCGACGTCGCGGTGTAGGCCCGCGCCCCGGTGGCGGAGGCGCCGATCGCAACAGACATCGCGGCGAACTCCGACTCGACGTTGACGAACTCGCAGCACTTGAGCCGCGCCGACTTCACGAGGGCGCCGACGCCCTCGATGATGTGGGTCTGCGGCGAGATCGGGTAGGCACAGACGACCCGTGGCCGGCAGGCCGCCACGGCTTCGGCGACGGCGCGTGAGCCCTCAATCTGCCGGAGCACCGACGGGCCTCTTCTCCCGCTTCACCCGGGCTTGTACTGCGTGGGTCTCGTTGAACGCCTCGGTCACCGCCGCGACGTTGCCGTCACGCATCGCGCCCGAGAAGCGGTCTTCGACCGCGGCGACGACCGCGGCGAGGGAGACCACCCCGGTGAGGGCTGCGAAGCCGCCGAGCAAAACGGCGTTCGGCAGCGGCCGGCCGAGGTGCTTGAGCGCGATCTCCGTCGCGCCGACGACGAGCCCGTGGTTCTTCGGGAGCCCGCTGATCCGGCTCGCGACGCTGACCTCGTCCCAGGTTTTAGTCGTGTTGACGACGACGTAGCCCTGGGGCTTGAGACCGGAGAACAGCCCCGGGTGATTGAGCAGCGTCGCGTCCTGGATGATGAGGGCGTCGGGCTCGTCGATCGGGGCGCGGGTCCTGATCTCCCGTTCGGCGATCCGGCAGAACGCCACGACCGGTGCACCGGTCCTTTCCGAACCGAAGCTCGGGAAGGCCTGGGCGTGGCGGCCGTCGTTGAACGCCGCGACAGCGAGCAGTTCCGCCGCCGTGACCACGCCCTGTCCGCCCCGCCCATGGATCCGGACCTGGAACATCCGCAGCCTCGCCCACTCGCCCGGGACATCGCCGCGAGCCCGTCGTCGACCTGGTCGCTCGCCTCGTCGCGATGCTCGCGTCGGCCCGCGGTGGCAACCAGGGCCGATGGTCACAAGCCCGGCGGGCCTATCGCCCGCAGAACCGTCGGAACGAATGGGTCCACCGGCCCTTCCGTCGGGGCGGGCCGGGCCCTAACGTGGCGGCGTGCCCTCCCCCGACGGCTTCGTCATCGATCATCACGGGATCGATGCGCTCATCGCCTCGCTGCGCGCCCAGGGCTACCGGGTCGTCGGGCCGATCGTGCGCAACGGTGCGGTCGTCCAGCGCGAGATCACCTCGGTAGATGATCTCCCCTCCGGCTGGCACGACGAGCAGAAGCCCGGCTCGTACCGTCTCGCTCATGCCGACGACGGGGAGTTGTTCGGCTGGGCGGTCGGTCCCGAGTCCTTGCGGCAGTCGGTCTTCCCCTCGCAGGCCGTCGTCTGGCGGGGCCGGCGGCAGGGGGGCGACGTCGTGGTCGAAGGGCTCAGCGACGATGCCCCGAAGGAGGCCTTCTTCGGGGCCCGCCCGTGCGAGGTCGCGGCGCTCGAGGTGCTCGGCGGCGTGCTCGCCGGGGGTGCCCATCCCGACCCGGTCTTCTCGGCCCGGCGAGACGCCGCCTTCGTCGTCATCGCCGAATGCGGTGCACCGGCGGCGACCTGTTTTTGCACTTCGATGGGCAGCGGCCCCGCCGCCGGGCCGAACTTCGACCTCGCCCTCACCGAGCTGCCCGGCCCTGATCACCGCTTCCTCGTGCGGGTCGGGTCAGAACGTGGCGCCGCCGTGGTTGAGGCGATCTCGGCGATTCCCGCGACCGACGCCGACCGCGCCTCGCGCGCCGAGGTCCTCCGCCGCGCCGAGGCCGCGATCGTCCGGACGCTCGACGCCGCGGCAGCACCGGCACTGCTCGCCCGCAACCTCGACCACCCCCGCTGGGAGGAGGTCGCCGGGCGCTGCCTCGCCTGCGCGAACTGCACGCTCGTCTGCCCGACCTGCTTCTGCGCCGCGGTGGAGCAGCGGACCGACCTCGCCGGCGCCATCGAGGTGACCCGGCGCTGGGATTCCTGTTTCGACCTCGCCCACTCCTACCTCCACGGCGGGTCGGTACGCGTCTCGACGAAGTCGCGGTACCGCCAGTGGATGACCCACAAGCTGTCGACCTGGGTCGACCAGTTCGGCAACTCGGGCTGCATCGGTTGCGGACGCTGCATCACCTGGTGTCCGGCCGGCATCGACATCACCGAAGAACTCGCGGCGATCGCGGCGAGCGACGGCGCGGTGGCAAACGAACCCGCGGTGGTTCGGGACAGGTAGGCCCATGGAAGAGATGCGGGATCTCATCGCCAAGAACGCGCTGTTCGCCGGTCTCCCCGACTCGACGATCGAGCTCGCGGCCGGCTGCGCGCAGAACGTCGCCTTCGACCCCGGCGTGCGCATCCTCGCCGAAGGCGAGCCGGCCGACACGCTTTACCTCCTGCGCCGCGGACGTGTCTCGCTCCAGGTGCAGCGCCCCTCGGGCAAACCGCTCGTCATCGAGACGATCGGTCCGAACAGCGTCCTCGGCTGGTCGTGGCTCGTGCCGCCCTACCGCTGGCAGTTCGACGGTGTGGCGATCGACCCGGTCGGCGCGGTGGCGATCGACGGCACGTGCCTGCGCGCCAAGGCCGACGAGGACCCGGTCTTCGGCTACGCGCTCTTGAAGCGGATCAGCTCCGTGCTGCTCAGCCGCCTCCAGGCAACCCGCGTCCGCCTCCTCGACCTCTACGGGGACCGCCTTGACGACTGAAGCGGTGCCGCCGGCACCGGGTCCGTTCGTGCCCTTCGCCTATCGCGTCGTCGATCGCAAGCGCGAGTCGTTCGACATCACGACGCTGTACCTCGAGCCGGTGGCCGAGGCGATCGGCGCTTACAAGGCGGGACAGTTCAACATGCTCACCGTCTTCGGCGTCGGTGAGATCGCGATCTCGATCAGCTCGGCGCCAGGAGCGACGGGGCCGATCGAGCACACCGTGCGCGACGTCGGCGCCGTGAGCCACGCCCTCGGCTCATCCGAGGTCGGCGACATCGTCGGCGTGCGTGGCCCGTTCGGCACCGATTGGGGCCTCGAGAGCCTCGACGCCGTCAACGTCGTCGTCGTCGTCGGCGGGATCGGCCTCGCGCCGCTGCGCGGTGCGATGCGCTACCTCGCCGAGAACCCCTCGCCGGGGCGCCGGGTCGCCCTGCGCGTCGGCGCCCGCCTGCCGGACCAGATCGTGTTCCCCGAGGAGATCGCCCGCTGGGGCGAAATGGGGATCGACACCGAAATCACCGTCGACGTCGCCGACGCCGGATGGACCGGGCACGTCGGTGTCGTGACCCAGATCCTGGGCGAGCTCCCCTTCGACGGCTCGACGGCGGTCGGGCTCGTCTGCGGCCCGGAGATCATGATGCGCTTCAGCGCCCGCTCGCTCGGCGACCTCGGCATCGCGCCGGAGAACATCCGGGTCTCGCTCGAGCGCAACATGCAGTGCGGGATCGGCCTGTGCGGGCACTGCCAGCTCGGGCCGTACCTGCTCTGTCGGGACGGACCCGTCGTGCCCTACGCGCCCTTGGCGGCGGAGCTCATCACCCAGGCCGAACGATGACGAGCCGACCGACCCTCGCCGTCTGGAAGTTCGCCTCCTGTGACGGCTGCCAGCTCGGCATCCTCGACTGCGAGGACGAACTGCTCCAGCTCGTCGGGGCGGTGCAGATCGCGAGCTTCACCGAGATGACGAGCGCGGTCATCGACGGGCCCTACGACGTCTCGCTCGTCGAAGGCTCGATCACGACACCCGACGACGCCGAGCGGATCCTTACCGTGCGCGCCGCGTCCGGCTTGCTCGTCACGATCGGCGCCTGCGCCACCGCGGGCGGCATCCAGGCGCTCCGCAACTACGCGAGCGTCGCTGAATACACGTCGACGGTCTACGCCCACCCGGAGTACATCTCGACCCTCGCCGAGAGCAGCCCGATCTCGGCCTATGTGAAGGTCGATTTCGAGCTGCGCGGCTGCCCGATCAACCGTGTCCAGCTCATTGAGGTCGTGACGGCGCTGCTCGCCGGGCGGCGGCCGGTCATCCCCGCCTACAGCGTCTGCGAGGAGTGCAAGATCCGGGGCAACCTCTGCGTCCTCGTCGCCCACGGCACGCCCTGCCTCGGGCCGGTGACCCGCGCCGGGTGCGGCGCCCTCTGCCCGGCGGTCGACCGCGGCTGCTACGGCTGTTTCGGCCCGGCGAACACGACGAACACCGCTTCGCTCGCGAAACGGCTCGTCGCCGACGGGATGTCCGAGCGGGACCTGGTGCGGATCTTCCGGACGTTCAACTCCGCCGCAGCCGAGTTCTCAAAGGAGAGTCTCGATCATGACGCCTAGCGGAGCGGCGGCGAACCGCACGGTCGACGTCCACGGGCTCGCTCGCGTCGAGGGAGAGGGATCGCTCCACGTCGCGGTGCGCGACGGGGTCCTCGAACGGGTCGAGCTCGAGATCTTCGAGCCGCCGCGCTTTTTCGAGGCGTTCCTCGTCGGCAGGGGCTACGAGGAGCCGCCGGACATCACCGCCCGCATCTGCGGCATCTGCCCCGTCGCCTACCAGATGTCTGCCTGCGCCGCGATCGAAGACGCCTGCCACACGGGCGTCGACGACCGCATCGGCAAGCTCCGGCGCCTGCTGTACTGCGGCGAGTGGATCCAGAGCCATGCGCTCCACATCTACCTGCTCCACGCCCCCGACTTCTTCGGCTGCCGGGACGCCGTCGAGCTCGCCGCCCTCGACGCGGCTGCCGTCGAGCGCGGTTTGCGGCTGAAAAAGGTCGGGAACCACCTCATGGAGGTCGTCGGCGGCCGGGCGATCCACCCGGTCAACGTCCGGGTCGGGGGTTTTTACCGCGCGCCGACGGCCGACGAGATCGCCTCCTTGATCGAGCCGTTGCGGCGCGCTCGCGCCGAGTCGCTCGAGACCGTCGCCTGGGTCGCCGGTTTCGAGTTCCCCGACCTCGAGGCGGACTACCGCTTCGTCGCCCTGTCCCATCCCGACCACTACGCGATCGAGGCGGGCCGCGTCCACTCGTCCGACGGGATCGACGCGACGCCGGCGGAGTTCGCCGCCCTCGCCGTCGAGGAGCACGTCGCCCGGTCGTCGGCTCTCCAGTCCCGCCTGCGCGGGCGTGACCCCTACCTCACCGGACCGCTCGCCCGCTATGCCTTGAACGAGGCGAAGCTGCCGAAGATCGCCCGCGACGCCGCCGCCGCCGCCGGTCTCGGCCCCGTCTGCCGGAACCCGTTCAAGAGCGTGATCGTGCGCGCCGTCGAGCTCGTCTTCGCCTGCGACGAGGCCCTCCGGCTCGCCACCGATTACGAACCGCCCGAGCCGCCGGCGGTCGTGGTTCGACCCGCGGCCGGCTCCGGCGCCGGGGCGACCGAGGCACCGCGCGGCATGCTCCTGCAGCGCTACGAGCTCGCCGCCGACGGGACGATCGAGTCGGCACGCATCATGCCCCCCACCGCGCAGAACCAGCTCACGATCGAGTCCGACGTCCGCCAGGTCGTCGAAGCGGGCCTCGAACTGACAGACGCCGAGCTGACGGCGCGCTGCGAGCTCGCGATCCGCAACCACGACCCGTGCATCTCCTGCGCCGCCCACTTTCTTACGCTCTCGATCGACCGTTTATGACGGCACACGTCGTCGTCGCCGGGATCGGCAACGACTTCCGCCACGACGACGGGGCGGGCCCGGCGGTCGCCCGTCTCGTCGCCGCCTCGACGCCGGCGCTCGACATCGGCCCCATCGCCGAACCCCTCGACCTCCTCGGCCGCTGGGAGGCTGCCAGCTTCGCCGTCCTTGTCGACGCGACCCGCTCCGGCTCCCCACCGGGGACGGTGAAGGTCGTCGACCTCGGCTCCACGAATCGGCGATCGAGCGCGAGCACCCACGCCGTCGGTCTCGACCGCGTCGTGCGGCTCGCCCAGGTGCTGGGGACGGCACCGGACCGTGTCGTCGTCGTCGGCATCGAGGGCGAGGACTTCTCCGACGGGATGGGGCTCTCCCCGGCCGTTGCGCGTGCCGTCGGCGTCGCCGCCGCCCGCATTGCCGATCTTTTCGCCGAGGCGTCATGATCGGTCACCACAGATGTGCGTGAGCCGGCTCCACCGGGTCGTAGCCCTCGCCGACGACCATGCCGTCGAGGCCGAGGACATCGACGGGGCGTCCCACCGCTTGTCGCTTCTCGCCTACGAGGGTGATGCGCCCCGGCCCGGTGACTGGGTCGTCGCCCACAGCGGCTACGCCCTCGGCCCCGCCGACCGGGACGAGGCCGAGGCGGTTCTCGCCGAGTTCCGCGCCGGGATGGCGCAAGATTCGCAGCACGGTCCGAACTAGGAGGCGAAATGGCCATTTCGACGACGACATACGGAAAGACCCGCCTTCCCGGACTCGCCGTCGCCGGGGCGACGGCGATCATCAGCGGCGTCTCCGTCTTCGTCAACAGCTACGGCGTGAAGAGCTTTTCCTCGGCGGCCGTCTACACGACAGCGAAGAACCTCGTCGCGACGGTCGTCATCGCCCTATTCGTCGCCGTCGCCTGGCTGGCGTCCCGCCGGGCGACCCCCGTCGACCCAGCGGCGAAAGCCCGCGCCGCCGCCGCCGGTGAGCTGCACGGGCTGGCGCGGCTCGCCGGACTCGCCTACGTCGCCGCTATCGGCGGCGGGGCCGCCTTCATCTTCTTCTTCGACGGCCTCGCCCGCACCTCGGCGGTGCCGGCCGTCTTCCTCCACGACACGCTCGTGATCTGGGTCGCCCTCGCCGCCCTCCCGCTCCTCGGCGAGCGCGCCGGACGCTGGAACCTCGTCGCGATCGCGCTCTTGGTCGCCGGCGTGACCGCGGCTTCCGGTGGCGTCGGCCACCTCGAGTTCAACTCCGGCAACGCCCTCGTGCTCGGCGCGACCGTGCTCTGGGCGATTGAGACGGTCATCGCCAAGCGCCTCCTTACCGGTCTCGCGCCGTCGACGCTGGCGCTCGTGCGGATGGGCGGCGGCGGCGTCGTGCTCCTCGGCTACCTCGGCGCGACGGGTCAGTTCGCCAACCTCGCCAGCCTGGGCTCAGCCGGTCTGCGCTGGGCGTTCCTCACCGGCTGCCTGCTCGGGGGCTACGTCGCGACCTGGATGACGGCGCTTTCCAGGGCACGGGCGATCGACGTCGCCTCGGTCCTCGTCGCGAGCGCGGCGGTGACGCTTGTCCTCGACGCCATCGTCCACCACGTCGGCCTTCGTCCCGACGCCGTCGGGTTCGCCCTGCTCGCCCTCGGCGTGCTGGCGGTTGTCCGGGCATGGCCGCGCGTCGCCCGGGCGTGACGAAAGGGCCCGCCCTCTTCGCCAGGTACGCCTACCCGCCGAACGCCCTCGGCTACTGCGGGCCCACTGATCACGCGGCCCTGCTCGGCGCGTCGAGCGGCGAAGGCGACCTTGGCGAGCTCGCCCACCTCGCCACGCGCTTCGAAGGTGCCTGGCCCTATCTCGAGCTGATCGCCGGTTGCAACGGCATCGCCGATCCGCTCGACGCCCGCGTCGTCGGGGCCTACTGGGTCGGCAACGCCCTGCTCGACGGCGTTCCCGCCGAGGCGCTCGCCGCCTCGCTCGACCAGCGCTTCGCCCGGCGCGCGGCGCGCAATTCCCCGGAGATCGTCGCCGCGATCGGCAACGGCGGCGTCGCGCACCACAGCTTCCACGTCTTCGCCGTCTACCCCTGGCTCGGCCTGCTCCGCTCCGGGATGGAAGGACCGGCCCTCCGGGTCCTCGACCGCTGTCGGATCCGCTGGGGCCGCGTCGAGGCGGTCGGCGACGACACGGTCGCCGTGACGAACCGCACGCTCACCTTCCATGGCGACCGGCTCGTCCTCGGCGCGGCGCGGCTCGAGGGAGCACGACGCGCCCTCGACGGCGTCGGGATCCTCGCTGACCTGGCGGTCGGCGACGTCGTCTCGCTGCACTGGGATTGGGTCTGCGAGCGCCTGTCGCCGGCGCGTCTCGCGGCGCTGCGCCGCACGACGGCGCGCAATCTCGCCGCGGTGAACGCCTCCCCGCGGCCCGGCCCGCTCGTCGCCGCCAACACCTGGGGCGGCTAGACCGCCGCTTTTCTCTTCGCCTCTCGCCCGCCGGGGGGAGCCGGCGCCAAGCGACCGGCAGGCGGGATCGCAGCCGGTCCGAGGGCCGCCGTCCGCCGTCGTCGAGGCGAAAAGGGTCGCCGCGGCCGGGGCGGGATCGCGCCGGGGGTGGGCGGGCGCGACCGAGCGCGAGGCGGCACAATGCCCGGGTGCGGCGCCTCGTTGCAACCGTCGGACTCGGCATCGCGCTGGCGATCACGGCGAGCTTCACGACGGCCTTCTCGACCGGTGCCGAGGTCGTCACCGCGCTCGCCATCGCTGCCTTCGTCGCCGGCATCGCCGCCTCCCGGAGGTCGGCCCCGAGGCGCGCCCGACGGCCCGGCGAAGCGACGGCGGGCAAGACCCGTGGCGTCGCCGTCTGGGGAGTGGTCGCCGCCGCGGCGCTCGCCTTCGAGCTCGGCAACTACTTCTGCGCGCCAAGGAGCGCCCACCCGACCGTCAGCTACTTCCTTTCCGCAGTCGCCGGCCAACCGTGGTCCCGCGGCATCGCCTTCGCGGCGTGGCTCGCCCTCGGGGACTATCTCGTCCGCCGATGAGCGACCGGGCCGTGACGATCGCCGTCTGGATCGCCCTCCTGGCGCTCGTCGCGGCGCTCGAGGTCGTTGCCACGCTCACGCGCCGGCTGCCGGGGGCGGGCGAGGCGGTCGGCCGTCTGTTCGGCCTTCCCGGCGCCCGCCTCGTCGTCGCCCTGGCGTGGATGTGGCTCGGCTGGCACGTCTTCGCCCGCTAGAAAGGCGCCGCCGAGCTCAGCGGCGAGCGCCTGTTCGACCTCGACCGCCGGGCGGCCGACGACGGCGGTCTCGGCGGCGAGCGCCCGGCCGAGGGCGGCGCGCTCGGCGCGGCCCGCGGCAAGCAGCGGCGCGAGCTGCCGTTGCTCCGGGCCGATCAGCGCCATCGTGAAGAACCAGGCGCCACTGCGGTCGCGCCGCTGGGACACTCCGGTCAGCTTGGCGCCGTGGCGCGTCACCTCCCCCTGCCCGACGCCGGAAAAACAGATCCGTCGCGACCACGCCGTTCTCCTGAGGTTTCCCTCGTGGACCACGAGGGTCCCGCTGATCCCGCAGGCGGCAAGCGCCCGCCGCCACAGCGCCCCGACCCACGACGACGCCCGCACGACGTCGGGGTCGTAGAGCGGATCTGCGACGGGCAGAAACAAATCCAGCCAGACCTGCGCTCCCGGCACGATGAGGACCGCGCCGCCGCCGGAGGGGCGACGGACGAGGGAAAGCCCCTCGGCGGCACACAGGCCGGCGTCGAAGTCCGCCTCTTGCTGCGCGCTCCCGAGTACGACCGAAGCCGTCGTCGGATGGACGAGGCAGGCCAGGCGTCGGCCACAGGGATCGGGCGGGACGACGAGCACCTCGGGTGGGCCGCGCCGGCCGACCAGCCGCCAGCCGCCGCGCCAGGGTGGCGCCGGCTCCGCCACGCCGTCTTGTCTAGCCGGCGGCGCGCTCGGAGAGCGGCGCCACGTAGAGCTCCCACTCGGCGCGCAGTTCGCCGCCCGAGGCGAGCAGCCAGACGCGCGAGCGCGGGGCGTGCGGCGCTCGCCGCAGCGTCAGCCCCGTCTCTTCTAGGAGTCGGTCCTCTTTCAGGGCGTTGCAGCGGTGACACGCCGCGACGACGTTCTCCCAGATATGCGCCCCGCCGCGGCTGCGCGGCGTGACATGGTCGATGTTCTCGGCCTGACCGCCGCAGTACTGACAGCGGTGGCCGTCGCGGGCGAACACGGCGCGGCGGCTGATGGCGATCCGCGCCTGGTGCGGCACCCGCACGTAGTGGGCCAGGCGGACGACCGACGGCTCGGGGAAGGCGACCCGTTCGGCGTGATAGTACCGACCGGTCGCGTGGACGAGCTCGGCCTTCCCCTCGATCACGAGGACGAGCGCCCGGCGCGACGACACGACGCAGATCGGCTCGTACGTCGCGTTGAGCACGAGCGATCTGCCGTTCATCTCGGGCCCGGGGGTGCGCAAGTAGCGTGAATTCCCGCCATCCCCGGCGAGGCTAGCGCGGCACCTGCCGCCGACGGCGTCACTTTCCTTGCAGGGTATGCATCTCGCGGGCCCAGGCGAGGTAGTCGGCGAGGTCCTCGCCGGAAGGGATCGCGCCCTTCTCGCCGTAGGCGACTTCCTGGCGGAAAGCGAGCCAGTTCCGGTCCGGTAAGGGCAGGAATGGGCGGTGGCGCCACCAACGTCTCGGCACGAGGCCCAGCCCGACTCGCACGGCGGTCGGCACGAGCCACGGCCGACGGACGAGGACCGAGTACGCCGAGAAGACCATCCGCGCCACGGCTTTGCCCGCGACGCGGTCCACTTCCCTCAGCGCTCGCGGCCGAACCGTGAGCGCAGGCGCCGGCCGATCATCGAGAGCTCGTCGGAAAGCGGCCGACCCCGGGCCGGGCGGCGTGACGACCCGGTGTCGCCACGCCCGAAGGCCTGGCGCGCGCTGCGCTCGAAGAGCAACGCCGCGACGAGCATGACGAGGAACCCGAAGGTGCCGATCAGCGTGGACGAGCGGAACGAGACGAGGAGCACGACGAACCCCATCACGAAGATGACCGTCGCCCAACGCATCGAACGTCCAGCGAGCGAACGTGGCGCCTTCGGCCGAACCCGGCTCGCGAAGCCGCGGTCGTGGTCGTAGAGCTTCTGTTCCATCTCGCGGAGAATGCGCTGCTCGTCCTCGGAAAGCGGCACCTTCTCCCCCTTTTTCACCGACCGCGCCGATCGCGCCAGCACGCCGTCGTCGATCCCTAACGCTAATCCGTTGCGCCTCGGTCCCGCGCGCGCTCCCGAGACGATCGCCGCTCGGCCGCCGCCACCGAGGTGATGGCGTTCGGCCCGAAGCGGCGGCGGATCTCGTCCGTCGCCAGCTCCACCTCGGCTGCTCCCGCCACCCCGGGTGCCGGGGCGCCGTCGGCCGGCGCGAACAGGTCAAGCTGGACCGTCTCGTCGGACGCCCGCTCGGCGAGATGCGACACCGACACGCCGAGCAGACGCACGCCGCGGGAAGAGTCGATGGTCGCGAGCAGCGACCGGGCGATCCTGTCGATCTCCCCCGCCGAGCCGACCGGACGGTCGAACGAACAGGAGCGCAGAATCGTCTCGAAGTCGGCAAAACGCACCTTGAGCGAGATCGTGCGCGCCGTAATGCCCCGGGCCCGGCAGCGCGCCGCCACCGAGAAGGCGAGCTCGCGGACCTCTCTCGACAGCGAAGCGAGGTCATGGTCGTCGACGTCGAAAGTCCGCTCGCGGCCGATCGAGCGGACGACGCGCTCGGTCACCACCCGGCGGTCGTCGCGCCCCGAGGCGAGGTCGAAAAGCGCCCCGCCGTGCGATGCACCGAAGATCTCGACGAGCCATCGCCGTCCGACGAGCCCGAGGTCGCCGACGGTCGTCACGCCGATCCGCCGCAGTCGTTCCGCGGTCGCCGGCCCGACCCCCGGGATCGCCCTCACAGGATGGGCGCGGAGGAAATCGAGTTCGGAGGCGGGGGCGACGAGGACGATCCCGGCTCCCGCGTCGAACCCGCCCCAATGGACGCGGGGCTTCGCCGCCTTGGAGGCGAGCTTGGCGACGAGCTTCGTCCTGCCGACGCCGATCGCACAGCTGAGACCGAGCTCTTCTTGGACGCGTTGGCGCAGCCGCGTCGCGATCGTCCAGCTGTCGCCGAAGAGCTGGTGGGCGCCGGACACGTCGAGGAAGGCCTCGTCGATCGAGATCGGCTCGACGATCGGCGTGACGTCGCGGCAGATCCGCAGGAGGCGCTCGCTCACGCTCTCGTACTCGCCGTGTCGCCCGGCGACGACGACGAGCCCGGGACAGCGGCGGCGCGCCTCGCCGATCGGCATCGCCGAAGCGACGCCGAACACCCGCGCTTCGTAGGAGGCGGAGGCGACGACGGCGCGCCGACCCGCTCCGCCGACGACAACCGGTCGGCCGGCGAGCGAGGGGTCGTCGCGGACCTCGACTGCGGCGAAAAAACAGTCCATGTCGAGATGGAGCACGTCGGTCGCGTCGACCGTCGGCCCAGGCCGGACCGCCGGGGCGCCGTGGATGCGGGCGTTGTCCATCTCCGTCCGGCCCTTTTTAGGGCCCGAGCCAGACCCGGCGAAACGCCTCGGCGTAGCCGACACCGGCCACCCGTCCCGCCTCGGCGGCGCGCCCTTCGAGCACCTGCCGGAAGGACTCGCCGCCAGCGCCGAGCTGGCTCACGTGGCAGCACACCGCGTCCGCCTTGCGGCCGACGGTCGCCGTGACCTCCACGTAGACGTTGGGCTCGAGCGAGCCGGTCAACAGGGCGTAGCTGACGACGTGGGGCGGCCCCGCGTCAGGGAAGTACAACGGCGATGCGGCCGCAGGCGCGGCGGCGTCGAGCGCGGCATAGCCGACGACGCGGTGGTCCCGATGGTTGTAGTAGTGCTCGCCGAAGAACACCGCGCTCGGGTCCGGGCAGACGAGCACCTCCGGACGGAGCTCGCGCAGCAGGCAGACGAGCTCCCGGCGCAGCGCCGCATCGTTCTCGAACTCCCCGTCGGCATGACCGAGCCGGTGCACACCGGAGAGCCGGAGGACACGCGCCGCCGCTTCGATCTCCGCGGCACGTGAGGTGACGAGCGACTCGGCGTGGGTCGCGGGATCTCGCGTGCCCTTGTCACCGGCCGCGCAGACGATGAGGTCGACGCTCGCCCCGGCGTCTGCCCAGCGCGCCAACGTCCCACCGCACGAGACGTCGGAGTCGTCGGGATGGGCGTAGATCGCGACCGCGCGCTGGGGTGCCTCAGTGAGCAGCTCGACGGGCACCGTCGCTCACCCCGGCGCCCGGCGGCCAGGGCGCGATGCCGGCGGCACCTTCGTCGTCCGGTGCTGCTTCGGCGCCGTCGCCTTCGTCAACAGGCCGGCCTCGCGCTCGAAATCCCCGAGGTTCTCGAAACCCTTGTAGACGCTGGCGAAGCGGATGTACGCCACCTCGTCGAGCTCTCGCAGCCGGTCGAGCACGGCGACGCCGATCTCCACCGTCGTCACGTCGCGTCCCGCCTGGGCGAACTCGTTCGCGACGGCGGCGGCAAGCGCCTCGATCGCATCGTCGTCGACCGGCCGGTTCTTGCAGGCCGCCCGCACCCCGGCGGCAATCTTGTCGCGGCGGAACGGCTCCCGTTCGGCGGACCTTTTCACGACGAAGGTCACGGCGCCACCGAGCCGCTCGAACGTCGTGAAGCGGTGACCGCACTGGCGGCACTCCCGTCGCCGCCGGATCGACACCCCGCCGTCGACCTCGCGCGAGTCGACGACGCGGTCGTCGCGGGCCGAACACCGCGGGCAGCGCACCGCGGGAGAGTAGCGCTCCGCAGGGCCGACCCCGGAAGCGCCGAGCGGTCGATCAGGGAACGGTGAGGACCGCGCCGGGTCGCAACGGGGCCCCGTGCAGCTCGGCCGCGAGGGTGGCGACGACCTCGACCGGGTCGCCCGCCGGGTCGAGCCGCGCCGCGATCGCCCACAAGGTGTCGCCCGGGCGGGCGACGTAGACAACCCCCTCGCCACCCCCCGGCGCGGCGCCCTCCGTGGAGCGGAGCGCACCGGCGCCGACCCAGAGGCCGGCGAGGGCGAGGAACGTCGCCAGCGCCGTGGCGGGGCGACGCCGCCTTCCGGCACGGCGACCTGCCGGTGCCGGGAGAGGCGACCCGCAATCGGAAGCACCGCCGACGAGCCGCAACGACCCCGAGTTGCCACGGGCCGCCGAGCGGCCCGCCGACCCGCCGGCTGATCCGACCAGCGCCGCCATGCCCACCTCCCGAGAATCCAGCTCCGGGCGATCCTCGTACGTATGTTCGATCGTCCGGCGGCCATCGTCGCACGAACGTCCGTTCGCTGTCAACGACCGGGCGAACACGTGTTCCACGAACGGATGTTTGCATTCGGCTCTGACAGGGAGCTAACTTCGACCCCAGGACGTGGCCGCAGGCCGTTCGCGAAAGGCGGGGCAGATGGCCGATATCCAGCTCTCGGGCAAGCGTCGTCAGATTCTCGAGTTCATCGAACGGCAGGTTCGCGAGCGCGGTTACCCGCCGTCGGTGCGCGAGATCGGCGAGGCCGTCGGGCTGACCTCCTCCTCGACCGTCCACGCCCACCTCCAGATCCTCCAGCGCCAGGGCTACCTGCGTCGCGACCCGACCAAGCCGCGCGCCATCGAGGTCTCCTTCGAACCCTCGACGGGTGTCGCGATCGGCGTCCGGCCGGTCGCGCACGTCCCGCTGCTCGGCGACGTGGCCGCCGGTGTCGGCGTCCTCGCCGGCGAGAACGTAGAAGAGGTCCTGCCGGTGCCGGAGGACCTCACCGGCTCCGGTGAGCTTTTCATGCTGAGGGTGCGCGGCGATTCGATGATCGACGCCGGCATCCTCGACGGCGATCTCGTCGTCGTGCGCCACCAGCCCGACGCCGAGCCCGGCGACGTTGTCGTCGCGGGCATCCCCGACGGCGAGGCGACGGTGAAGACCTTCCGCCGCCGCCGGGGACGCGTCGTGCTCGTCCCGTCGAATCCCCGCTTCGCCGAGATCGAGCTTCCCCCCGACGAGGTGACGATCTACGGCAAAGTCGTGACCGTCCTGCGCCGCCTGTAGTCAGCGCCGTTCGAGCAGCCCGCGGAGCGTTCGGAATACCGTCTCGAGCTCGCCGCGGCTGACGTGCTCGTCGGCGTGGTGGCAAAGGTCGGGGTCACCCGGGCCGAAGTTCGTGGCCGGCAGACCCTTGCCGGCGAAGTGTGAGACGTCGGTCCAGCCGAGCTTGGCGCGCGGCGCGGCGCCGCTCGCCGCGACGAGCGCGGCGAAAAGCGGGTGGTCGAGACGCGGCGGCGCCGGCGCGTCGACCTCCTCGACCTCGATCGAATCGCCGGCCGCGGTGTCGAGCGCCGGGCCGATCAGCGCCGAGATCGCCTCGAGGGCCTGGTCGGCGTCACGGTCGGGCGCGAAGCGGTGGGACAGGAGCGCGCTCGCCCGGTCGGGAACGACGTTCGCCCTCGTCCGGGACCCGCCCTCGGCCCACACCGTCTGCAGCGACTCGTGGTACTCACAGCCGTCTATGACCGGGCGGCGGTCGCTGAATTCGCTCGCCCGCACGAGGACTGCGCCGAGTCGGTCGATGGCGTTCTCGCCCATCCACGGCCGCGCGACGTGGGCCGCGGTGCCCCGCGTCGTGACGACGAGCCGCATCACCCCCTGGCAGCCGGCCTCGACAATCGACCCCGTCGGCTCGAGCACGAGGGCGACCTCGCCCTCGAGCAGGTCGGGGCGCGCTTCATCGACGGCGGCGAGCCCCGAGTACTGCCGCTCGACCTCCTCGCAGGCGTACAGGACGTAGGTGAGGTCGCAGACCGGCTCGATGAGATCTCTCGCCAACGCGATCAGGACAGCGACGCCGCCTTTCATGTCGACGCTCCCCACCCCGTAGCAGGTGTCACCCTCGACGCGGGCCCGTCCGTTGCCGACCGGCGGAACGGTGTCGAGGTGCCCGGCGAGCACGACCCGGCGGGCACGGCCGAGCGCGGTGCGGGCGACGACGTTGTCGGAAAGACGCGTCACTTCGAGGCGATCGGCGCGGCGCAGCTCGGACTCGACGAACCCGGCGATCGCCGCCTCGTCGTGGCTCACCGAGGGGATGTCGACGAGCTCGGCGGCCAGTGCCAGCAGATCGGTCACGGCGCCACCGTCAGGCGATCACGCCGGTGTCGCGGAGAATCGCGTTGAGCTGGGCCTTGTCATGGCGCTGTCCCACCTCGAGGTGCCGGAGCACGAGCACGCACGGCAGGTAGAAGTCCCCGCCCGCGAATTCCCGCCGGCGGGAGGCGCCGACGGCGACGCTCCAAGCCGGAACCCGGCCGCGGCTGACCTCTTCGCCGCTCGCGGCCTCGATGACCGGCATCGAGCCGGTGAGGATCGAGCCGGCGCCGAGCACAGCTCCGGCGCCGACCCTGGCACCCTCCGTGAGGATCGAGCGGCTGCCGATCAGCGCGTCGTCTTCGACGACGACCGGAACGGCGTTCGGTGGTTCCAGCACGCCGCCGATACCGACCCCACCGGAGAGGTGGACCCGCGCCCCGATCTGGGCGCAGGATCCGACGGTCGCCCAGGTGTCGACGAGCGTCCCGGCACCGACCCGGGCTCCGATGTTCACGTAGCTCGGCATGAGGATCACGCCACGGTCGAGGAACGCCCCCCAGCGCGCCGACGCGCCGGGGACAACCCGCACGCCTCGGGCGGCGTAGTCGCCCTTCAACGGGATCTTGTCGGCGAACTCGAACGGCCCGAGTTGGACCGTCGTGATCTCGGAGAGCACAAACCAAAGCAGGATCGCCTCACGCAGCCACTCGTGGACGACCACCTCGCCATCCGCGTCGACCTCGGCGACCCGGGCCGCGCCGGCATCGAGGAGGTCGATCGCGGCATGGACCGTCGCGGCAGCGTCCGTGTCGGCAGCCGACAGTGCCTGCCGGCGCTGCCACAGCTCGTGGATCGACGACTCGAGAGCCTCCATGACGCCTCCCGACGAGGCTAACGCGCCGTCACGCACCGGCTTGTGGGGCTCGCCGGCACCTCTCGTCACGGCGAACGGTCCCCGTCGACGGCGGGGGCCGCGGCGACGGCGAACTGCGAGAAGCGGCGCCGCCCCGCCTCGTCGAGCCGGACCCGCACGGCGAGTCCGGATCCCGAGTCGCGCTGGTCGAGGACCTCGCCGGCCCGGTGCAGCGCGGCGAGGACGTCGCCCCGGTCGTAGGGAACGGAGAGCTCAACCGTGCGGTCGTGCAGCCGCAGCGCGTCGCCGATGGCCCGCAGGACGTCGTCAAGGCCCTGCCCGGTCGCGGCCGAGCAGACGACCGAATCCGGGTGCCAAGAGTGGAGCCGGCCGGCCGGCGCGGCGGCGAGGTCGGCCTTGTTGAAAGCGAAGATCTCCGGCACCGAGTCCGCCCCGATCTCGGCGAGCACGGCGCGCACCGCGGCGATCTGACCTTCGGGGTCCGCGGTCGAGGCGTCGACGACGTGGACGAGCAGGTCGGAGCCGGCGACCGTCTCGAGCGTCGAGTGGAAGGCGGTGACGAGCTGGTGCGGCAGCTTGCGCACGAAGCCGACGGTGTCCGAGCAGAGCACGGTTTCGCCGCCGGGCAGCTCGAGACGACGCGTCCGCGGGTCGAGCGTCGCGAAGAGGCGGTTCTCGACGAGCACGTCGGCGTCGGTCAGCGCGTTGAGGAGCGTCGACTTGCCGGTGTTCGTGTACCCGACGAGCGAGACCAACCGGTGCGGGCCCCGCCGCCGGCGACGCCGCTGGGTTTGCCGCGTCGACTCGAGGTTCGCGAGCACGACCTCGAGCCGCTGGATGCGCCGCGTGATCCGCCGCCGGTCGACCTCGAGCTGGGTCTCGCCGGGACCCCGGGTCCCGATGCCGCCGGCCTGCTGGGAAAGGGCCATCCCCCTGCCCCGCAGGCGGGGCAGCCGGTAGCGAAGGAGTGCCAGCTCGACCTGGGCACGGCCCTCCTCGCTGCGGGCGTTCTGGGCGAAGATGTCGAGGATCACCGCCGTGCGGTCGATCGCCGTGCGGCCGAGGATCCGCTCGAGGTTGCGCTGCTGCGCCGGCGTGAGCTCGTCGTCGAAGACGACGGTGTCGGCGTCGACCGATTCGCACAACGAGTGGAGTTCTCCGGCCTTGCCCCGCCCGATGTAGGTCGCCGGGTCGATCGCCTCCCGCGCCTGGACGACACGGGCCACCTCGTCGGCGCCGGCGGTGTCGATCAAAAGGCTCAGCTCCCCGAGGCTCGCTTCGACCTCGTCGAGGGCGCGGGGACGGCTGACCACGCCGACGAGGACGATCCGCTCTCGAAAGCGGCGCTCGATGAGCGTCACGTCGCCCGCACCCTCCCGCCCGCCAAGGACTCCCGATCGACGACGATCCTCCCGACGCGACGCGCCGACCCGACGAGCGTGGCCTCGACCCCGTCGCCGGCGGTGGTGAGCTCGACGACGAGGTCGCCGCCGGGGTTGTGGACGATGACGTCGAGGCCGACGAGGCCGGCCGCGTGGGCAGCCGCCGCCGCCGCGGCGCTGCCGGATCCACAGGCCAGGGTTTGGCCGGCTCCCCGCTCCCAGGCGACGAGGTCGAGCTCGTCGGCTCCGCCGCCGGGGGCGACGAACTCGACGTTCTGGCCGCCGGGCACCCGGCAGGAGAGCTCGGGACCAAGAGAGGCGACGTCGGCCTCGCCGAGCGCCGCCCCGAGCAGAACGAGGTGCGGGTTGCCGACGTCGACGGAGTACGCCCGCCAGCCCTCGACGGGCGGGGGCGCGACCGGCACGACCCGGACCGCCCCCATCGCCACCCGGATGACCGGTTTCCCGCCGGCTCGGCCGTCGAGCGAGGCGGCGACGTCACCCGCCTGTGTCTCCACGACGAGGCGGTCCGAGCTGACAATGCCGAGATCGTGCGCGCAAAGCACGGCGCAGCGCAGGCCGTTGCCGCTCGTCAGGGCGCGCGAGCCGTCGGCGTTGTAAAGGTCGATCCGCAGCGCGCCGCGGCGGTCCGGCGCCGAGAGCCGCAGCCACCCGTCGGCCCCGATACCACGGTGGCGGTCGCAGAGCGCCACGGCGAGTTCGGCGTCGAAACGGCCCGCTCGCTCCCAGTCGACGAGGATCAAAAAGTCATTCCCCAGGGCCTCGTACTTGGCGAGTTCGAGCTCGGCCACGACTTCAGTCTCGCGCCGAGGTCTTTTCCCGGCCCGCCGCACCGACAACGGAATCGAGGGCGCCGTCGAGATCGCCTCTTGCAGCGTCGAGCCAGATGATCCGCGGGTCGCGCCGAAACCAGGACTCCTGGCGGCGGGCGAAAGCGCGCGTCCGGCGGAGGATCTCGGCGCGGGCGGCGGCGAGCGAGGTGCGTCCCTCGAGGTATCCGATGAGCTCCCGATAGCCGAGCGCCTGGCGGGCGGTGCGGGACAGCCCCGGTTGAGCTGTGAGGAGCGCGGCCACCTCGGCGACGAACCCCGCGGCGAGCTGCGCCTCGAGCCGGGCGGCGATCCGCCGGTCGAGCTCGTCGCGCTGAAGCGTCAGCCCGACGAGTCTGAAGCGCGTCGGCCCGTAGTGGCCGAGCCCCGCCCCCGATGAGCTGAACGGCCGGCCCGAGCCGATGGCGACCTCGAGGGCTCGAACGATTCGGCGCCGATTCGTCGGCTCGATCCGCGCCGCCGCGGTCGGGTCGATCTCCCGCAACCGCCTATGGAGCGCCGCCAGCCCGTCCGGCCCGTCGGCCTCGCCTTCGAGGGCGCGGGCGACGTCCGGGTAGCGGCCGGGCAGGTCGAGCTCGTCGACTATGGCGCGCTGATAAAGACCCGTCCCGCCGACGAGGACGGCGTCGTGCCGCCGGCCCTCGATCTCGCCGAGGGCGGCACGCGCCGCAGCCTGGAAGCGGGCGACCGAGAACTCCTCATCCGGATCGCACACGTCGACGAGATGCCAAGCGAGTCCGAGCCGTTCGTCGGCCGTGGGTTTCGCCGTCCCGATGTCGAGCCCCCGGTACACGGCGATGGCGTCGACCGAGACGAGCTCCACCCGCCCATGGCGGCGGGCGTAGCGGACGGCGGCCGCGGTCTTGCCGGTCGCCGTCGCGCCGACGAGCGACACGTGGCGCACTTCACGGACCGGGGCGGCCTGCCGGCGCAGCCGAGAGCGGCTGACCTGGTCTTTGCCCCCACACTCGCCCGCCGAGGAGGTGACGTCCCACCTGGCGGCGGTCGGCCGGAACCGACCCGGCGCCACTTCGAACGGCACGCTTCGCTCCTTCTCCACGCGGCGCCGGGTGGCGCGGCGTGGGCGGGGCTTACTTCTAAGCCGCACCATGCTCAGCAACCACGGGTTGCCTTACGTGGGTCGTTTTGCCTGCGGCTGGCATCGACTTTCAACCACAGACCCGCTCCCGGCCTGGCCGGAGTCTAGGGCCGCGTCAGGTCCCCGCGGTCCACGAGCGGAGGTAGACGCGCTGGGCCTCGGTGAGCTCGTCGACCCGCACACCTATCGAGTCGAGCTTCAAGCGGGCGACTGTCTCGTCGATCTCGGCCGGCACGTCGTAGACGCGCCGTTCGAGTTCGCCGCCGTGGCGGAGCGCCCACTCGACGGCGAGGGACTGGTTAGCAAAGGACATGTCCATCACCGCCGCCGGGTGTCCTTCCGCTCCCCCGAGGTTGACGAGCCGACCCTCGGCGAGGACGAGGAGGCGCTTCGTCCCGCCCCGGGCGTCGGGGATGACGAACTCCTCGACATTCGGCCGGACCTGGCGACGCCGCCCGTCGGCGAGCTTGGCAAGGGCCACAAGATCGATCTCTACGTCGAAATGGCCGGAATTCGCCAGGATCGCGCCGTCGGGCATCACCGCGAAGTGCTCGGCGCGCAGCACGTCCCGGTTGCCGGTCACCGTGACGAAGATCTTGCCCTCGGCCGCCGCGACCTCCATCGGTGCGACGAGGAAACCGTCCATCACCGCCTCGAGGGCGCGCAGCGGGTTGATCTCGGTGACCGTGACGATGGCGCCAAGCCCCCGCGCCCGCGAGGCGACACCTTTGCCGCAGAAGCCGTAACCGGCGACGACGACACGCGCCCCGGCGAAGAGCACGTTCGTCGAGCGGATGATCCCGTCGAGCGTCGACTGGCCGGTGCCGTAGCGGTTGTCGAACAGGTGCTTGGTGTCGGCGTCGTTCACGGCGATGATCGGGTAGCCGAGCGCTCCGTCCCGTTCCATCGCCCGCAGCCGGATCACGCCGGTCGTCGTCTCCTCAGTCCCGGCGAGCACCTCCCCGACCTGTTCGGGGCGGGCCTGGTGCAGACGGGACACGAGGTCGCACCCGTCGTCCATCGTCACTGCCGGATGCGAGTCGAGCGCGGCGTCGATGTGGGCGTAGTAGCGGTCGGCGTCCTCGCCATGCACGGCATAGGTCGCGATCCCGTCGTCGAGGACGAGCGAAGCCGCGACGTCGTCCTGGGTCGACAGCGGGTTCGATGCGCAGGCGACGACCGTGGCCCCACCGGCCTGCAGTGTCCGCAGCAGGTTCGCCGTCTCCGTCGTGATGTGCAGGCAGGCGGCGATCGTCACCCCGGCGAGCGGCCTGTCGGTGGCGAAGCGCTCGCGGATCGACCCGAGGACGGGCATGTTCGAGCCAGCCCAGGCGATCCGCTGACGCCCGAGCTCGGCGAGCGCGGCGTCGGCGAAGTCACCGGCGGCGCCCTGTGGAGTCGTCGTGTCCTCGCCCACCTTGCTCCCCTTCCTCGTCAGGTCCCAGGGTCGGGCGCGGTCCCGCCAGACGCCGGCACCCGTCGTGTGCCGACCATGCTCGCCGATCGGAGCGACGCTGTCACCTCCGCCGCCGGCGATGCGACCCCGGGACGACCCGGCCGGATCACCCGCGGGCCGGACGGCCGGGCGTCGCCGGGCCATCGGGCCCCGTGCCGGTGACGACGGCCGCCGAGGCGCGCGCCTCGAGCCGTGCCGCCTCGGCGGCGTCGAGGTTCTCGGACTCGGCGACGAGGAGCACCGGGATGCCGTCGCGCACGGCGTAGCGGCGCCGCAGCCGCGGGTTGTAAAGCGTCGCCTCTTCGGCGAAGTACCAGAGCGGTCCCTTGTCCTCCGGGTCGACGAGGAGCGACACGAGGAACGGGTCGAGGTCGATCGCGCCCTCGAGAGTGCCGCGATCGGCCCGCCGGATCAGCGTCTCGAGCTCGTCAACGTGGCGAGCACAGGAGGCTTGGTCGGTGGCTTCGACGTTGAGCCGCAGCAATGGCTCAGTGTTCGAGGGTCGCACGTTGCACCACCAGTCGCCGAAGTCGACCGTCAGCCCGTCGAGGGTGTCAACGGAGGGACCCTTCTTCGCGAAGTGCCGCGCCAGGGCGGCAACGACCGCCGTGGTGTCGCCGACGTGGCTGTTGCGCTCGCCGGAATCGGCGTAGCGCTCGAAAGGCCGGCGCAGCTGAGACAGGGTCACCTTGGCGCGGGAGAGCGCCTCGAGCACGACGACGGCGGCGATGATCCCCGAGTCCGCCCCGAAGTTCTCCCGGAAGTAGTAGTGGCCGGAGTGCTCACCGGCGAAGACAGCGTCGGTCTCGGCCATCCGGGCCTTGATGAAGGAGTGACCCACCCGGGTGCGCACCCCCACCCCGCCGTTCTCGGCGATGACCTCGGGAACGGTCTTCGAACAGATCACGTTGTAAAGGACCGTCGCACCCGGGTGCTTTTCCAGCATCGCCCGGGCGACGATCGCCGTCGTCGTCGACCCCGAGAGCGGCTCGCCGAGCTCGTCGACGAGGAACACCCGATCGGCGTCGCCGTCGAAAGCCAGCCCCAAATCCGCCCCGCTCTCGAGGATCCGGGCGCGCAGATCCTCCAGGTTCTCCCATTCGAGCGGGTTCGCCGGATGATTGGGGAACGTCCCGTCGAGCTCGCCGTAGAGCATCTCGAGGGCGCAGGGCAGCCCCTCGAAGACGGCAGGCGCGATCAGACCGCCCATCCCGTTCGCCGCGTCGGCGACGACCCGCAACGGCGCCAGGCACGACAGATCGACGAACGAGCGGACGTGGCGCGCGAACTCGCCGAGCCAGTCGCGTCCGTCGAGCGTCGCTCGCGGCGCCGGGAGCTCGGCACCGAGGGTCGCGAGCACCTCCTGCGCGCCGCGGCGGATTTCGGCGAGCCCGCTGTCCTCCCCAACGGGCTTCGCGCCCGACAGGCAGAACTTGATCCCGTTGTACTCGGGGGGATTGTGCGAAGCCGTGAGCATCGCCCCGGGCGCGGCGAGCACCCCGGAGGCGTAGTAGAGCAGGTCGGTCGAGGCCAGCCCGATGAGCACGACCTCGGTCCCCGCTGACTCGGCACCGGCGATGAACGACCCCGCGAGCTCGACACCCGAGATCCGCATGTCGTGGGCGACGGCGAGGCGGGAGGCGTCCGCCGCTAATCGGGCGAAACGGGCGAATCCTGCTCCGATGGCGAAGCTGCGCCGGCAATCGAGCTCGCTCGGCACGACCCCACGGACGTCGTAGGCCTTGAAGATCGCACCGAGCTCACCGTCTTTCGCCATCACCGCCGACATTACCCGGAGCGACCGCGGCGCCTCCGAAGCCGCCTCAGTGGAGCGCGGCGATCGAGACGAACGCCGCCGCGTTGAAAGCGGCGTGGGCGCAAATCCCCGTCCCCAGCCGGCCGGTTCGCGTCACGATCGCGCCGACGAGGACGCCGAAGCCGGCGAGCGCCGTGAACTGCAGCCCCTCGAAGTGCGCCAGTCCGAAGACGAGGCCGTCGACGACGACCGCCACCGGCACCGCGGCCCGCCCCAGGCCCAGGTCGGCCGCGCAGATGCCAAGCAGCGACCGCAGCAGCAACCCCCGGAAGAACAGCTCCTCGACGAGCGGGGCGAGAACGCAGAGGAACACGCCGAGCACGACGAGCCCGGGACCGTTGACGTGGGCGACGAGAGCATGCGCCGGCGCGCTGATCCGGTGGGACAGGTGCGGGACGAACGGCACGAGCGGCAGCTCCAGCAAAGGCGCGAGGAGATACTGGGCCGCGACGCCGCAGGCGAGCCCGACGGGTACATCGGGCCAGAGCCGGATGGAAAAGCCGTACTCCCGGGGCAGTGCCGACCGGAGGTGGAAACGAGCCTGCCGCGGCTGGGACCACGCCGCGGCGACGGCCGCGCCGAAAAGGCCGATCCACAGCCCGACGAGGCGGGCGAGCTCATCGCCGAGGCTGCCGGCGACGTGGGCGTGCCCGCTCGCCGCGGCGTAGAGGGGGTCGGCGATCCCCGCCAGCCCGTAGCCGACGGCGAGGCCGACGACCGCCCAGCCGAGCCCGTAGCGATTCGCCCCGGCGAGGCCGCGCCGCGCGACCTCGCGGCCTGGGCCCGAGGACAAGTCCACTCCCCGAGCGTCGCCTGCCCGGAGCGGTCGGTCAACCCTTTCCGGCCGCGTCGACCGCCGTTCCGGGCCGCAAGCCTACGATGTTCTCATGGGAAGAGTCCCTGACGACATGCGCCAACCGGGAGGCTCGGGCCCCGGCGCGCCGAGCGGCGGCGGGGAGACGAGCTGGCGATGGCTGGCCGCCGGCCTCGTCGTCTTGCTCGCGCTCATCCTCCTCGGGTCGTCGTTGATCTCCCATTCGAGCTCGCTGACCATCGGCTGGAGCAGCTTCCAGCACGATCTCACGAGTCACGAACTGAAGACGGTGACGGTCAACAACACCTCCGGGGCGATCACCGGCCAGTTCAAGGCCGCCTTCCATGGCGGCACCGACTACACGACGACCGGCCCGCTCGCGCTGTCGGCCGCGGAGATCGCCAAGCTCGGCGCCTCAGGGGCGACGGTGAAGTTCGAGACCCCGAGCTCGAGCATCCTCCCGACCCTCATTATCTACCTCGTGCCGATCGCGCTGATCGCCGTGCTTTTCATCTGGCTGCAGCGGCGCGCCCAGGGCCAGATGACCGGGATCATGTCAATCGGTCGCTCGCGCGCCAAGGTGTATTCGACCGAGCGGCCGCGCACGACCTTCGCCGACGTCGCCGGCTACACCGGCGTCAAGCAGGAGATCAGCGAGATCGTCGACTTCCTGAAGTCGCCGGGGCGCTTCCGGGAGATCGGCGCCCGCATTCCCAAAGGCGTCCTGCTCGTCGGTCCTCCGGGCACGGGAAAGACGCTCCTCGCCCGGGCGGTGGCCGGCGAGGCGGGTGTGCCGTTTTTGTCGGTGAGCGGTTCGGACTTCATGGAGATGTTCGTCGGCGTCGGCGCGAGCCGGGTGCGCGACCTGTTCATGACCGCCCGCAAGCAGGCGCCGGCGATCATCTTCGTCGACGAGATCGATTCGATCGGCCGCAAACGCGGCGCCGGGCTCGGCGGCGGCCACGACGAGCGCGAGCAGACGCTCAATCAGATGCTGAACGAGATGGACGGCTTCGACGCCGCCGAGGGTGTCGTCATGATGGCGGCGACGAACCGGCCGGACATCCTCGACCCGGCGCTCTTGCGGCCCGGAAGGTTCGACCGGGAGATCGTCGTCCCTTTGCCCGACCTGTCAGAACGCGTGCCGATCCTTAAGGTGCACTGCCGCGACAAGAGGATCGGACCCGACGTCGACCTCGACGTCGTGGCACGCGGCACGCCGGGGATGAGCGGCGCCGACCTCGCCAACCTCGTGAACGAGGCCGCGCTCCACGCCGTCCGACGCAACAGCCAGGCGGTCGAGATGCAGGACTTCGACGCGGCGCGCGACCGCGTCTTGATGGGCCAGCAGCGCGACTCGCTCGTGCTCTCCGACGCCGAGAAGTCCCGCGTCGCCTACCACGAAACCGGGCACGCGATCCTCTCCTACGTCCTGCCCTTCGCCGACCCGCTTCTCAAGGTGAGCATCATCCCGACGGGCCTCGCCCTCGGCGTCACGTGGCAGCTCCCCGTCGACGAGAAGCACATCTACCGGCGGGAGTACATCGAGGACTCGCTGTGCGTGCGGATGGGCGGTCGCGTCGCCGAACTCATCGTCTACGGCGACCTGTCGACGGGCGCGAGCGACGACCTCCAGCGCAACACCGAGCTCGCCCGCAAGATGGTCCGGGAATGGGGGATGTCCGACCGCGTCGGTCCGATGGCCTGGGGCTCACAGGGGACGGTCTTTTTGGGTGAGGATCTCATGCACACCCGGGACTACTCCGAGGACACGAGCCGCGTCGTCGACGAGGAGATCGCCCGCATCCTGCGTGACCAGGAGGACCGGGCGCGACGCATCCTCGAGGAGCACCGCTCCGGCCTCGAGGCCGTCGCCAAGGCCCTCCTCGAGCGCGAGTCGATCGACGGGGCCGAGGTCGCCCGCCTCATCGACAGCGCCTACGGCCGGCCCGTCCATGGCGAAGAACCCGACGCCGTCCATATCGTCGGCGGCATCTCGGGACCGCCGCCCGAGCCCGTTCCCGCCGCCACCGGGGCCGGGGCGAACGGCGAGTCCGGCGGGAGCGCTCAGCCGACCCCAAACGCCGCCGGGGCGGTCAAGCCGGCCGAGGCGACCGAGCCCCTGACGTAGAGCTCTCCGCCGGCGACGACGGCCCGGTCGCTCGTCACCCGCAGTGACAGCCGGCCCCAGGCCGCCGGCAGGTCGGCGAGGTCGACGACGATCGATGAGTCGGCGGCGACCGTCGACGGGATAAGACCGGCGAACGAGCCCCGCATCGGGCGGATCCAGACCTTGGCGGGCCCCGAAGCGGGATTCGTCACGGTCACGAACTCCGAGATCCGCGCGTCGCTCTGACCGCCTGGGAGCAGCCAGAGGCTCGCCGGCGCCGTCACCCCCGAGGTGATCGTGAACCCCGCCGGGAGCGACGGCAGCTGGAACAGGGCGGCACGACGGCGCGCCGCGGCGCTCCTGCCGGGGACCCGCACTTTGATGGCGGAGGCGACAAGCAACTCGCGGGCGGCGACGATCGGCACGCCGTTCGTCGAGGTGACGGCCGCCCAGCGCTCCCCCGCCGGCGAGACCTCCGGGGCGGGCGCGTAGCGCGTCGTCGCCCCGGCGGCGAGCGACAGCGTGATCTCGCCGACCCCGCCCGGGCCGCCGAGACGCAGCTCGACCTCGGCCGGGCGGCGCCCGGGGTTAAAAAGGTCGAACGTCTGTTGGGCCGAAGCCCCCGCCGGGGCGGCCGGGAAGAGCCACTGCGCCGCAGGCTGGGCGACGGGGCTTTCCAGCGCCTGGAACGAGACGCCGCGGTTCACGACGCTGTCGAGCGCGCCGGCGACGATTCCACCCCCCGACGAGCTGATCCGCACGGCGAGATAGCGCTGGAACGGCAGCGCGTGGGCGACGTCGAGGACGACGACGTGGCCGGCGGGGACGAGCACGCCTTGCAGCGCCGGGGGCGACTGCGGCCCGCCCGGCGTGGCGAAGGACACGGCCGCGACGGCGGGGGTCGCCCCGGGGTCGTAGAGCGCCAGGGCGACGTCGTTGCGCGCCCGCGTGCTCCCGGCCGCGAGGTACTGGGTCGCCGCCACCTGGCGGACGCACGGCGCGGCGTCAGGCCCCATGCGGCCGTGGACGAGCTCGACGACCTCGGCGGTCGTGCCGTCGACGACGACCCGTGCCGCGGCGGCGGTCGTCGCGTGGACCCGGACGAACCCGACGGCCGATTCGGCCTCCCCGGGGACCGAGATCCCCTTGCTCAGCGATCCGCCGCTCGCGAGGGCGACGGTCACGGTGGCGGCGACGGCGACGGCGCCGTCGTTCACGATGGCGAGCGACGGCGCCTCGTGCGGTGTGCCGACGGGCAACGGGCCCGCACAGAACCACGCCGTCGAGCTCGCCCCCGGCAAATCCTGCACCGTCGCCGCGAACGACTCGGAAGGTGGGTGCGCCCTCGTCGGGTGGATGGCGACGCTCGCCACGCCGGCAAGAGCGAGTGCGGCGAGGACGGCCGCGACGACCGCCCGACGGCGGCGTTCGCCGAGGTTCCCCGCGATCGCCGCGCCGCTCACCGCTGCCCGCCAATCGCCCCTGGCGGGGGAGGCACGAGGCCGCGGGCCCCGTACGGGCCGGTTCGCCGGGGACGGCGGGTCCGGCGACGCCGGCTCACGGCGAGGCCGGCGGCGCCGAGCCAGGCAGCGAGCGCGGCGACGACGCCGAGGGCGCGCCACGGCGCCGGGGTCGCCCCGCCCGGCACCGCCGGCACGAGCGTCGCCGACCCCTGCCAGTCGACGTTCTGGAAGAAGTACACGCCCCCTTCGCTCGGCAGCTCCCGCAGGTCGAGCTGGCTTCCGAGGACTGCGAGGAGGTCTTTCGGCGGCGGTGCCGCCGGCGCGGTCTGGACACCGGCGAGCACCGGCGCGAAGGCCGTCGGGACGACGATCAGCGAGACCCCGCCCGGCGCGAGGAGCCGGCCGAGCTCGACGGTGCGCCCGAGCTCGGCGTCGCTGACCGCCGCGCCAAGCGGCGCCGCGGTGCCGGGGTTGGCGTTCAACCAGAGCGCCGTGGCGTCCGGCAGCCCGGTGGGCGTCAGGGCTTCGGCGAAGCCCGGCCGGATCTGCCACCCCGCCAGCGGCAAGGCGAGCGGCGCACCGAGCCAGAGCTCGCGCCCCGACGGGCCGGTGCTTGCCGTCCCGGCCGGCAGGACCGACTCGTAGCCGATCTCCGGCAGCCCCCAGCGGCCGCCCCAGGCCTCGGCGGCGACGGGCAGCAGGCCGACAAGGCCGACGGTGGCGAACCCGGCCGTCGCGACCTGCCGCCAGCCGAGTCGCGCAACCGAGACCTCGCGCGCCATCGAGGCCACCCCCAGCCCGACGAGCACGGCGAGGCACACCCCCGCCGGGGTGTCGAACTCGCGGGCCGCGCCGCCTCCCGCGCCGAGCCAACCCTCACCCGCGGCCCAGGCGACGGCGAGAGACGCCGCGAAGGCGCCCCACCAGCGCACGCCCCAGGCGAACCGCTCGGCCTTCCCGACGACGAGGACGAAGAGCGCCGCGGCGACAAAGGCGTAGCTCAGCGGACCGCGCCCGATCGGCCCGACGTTGAAACGCAGGAGCGTGGCGAGATTCGGAACCCCCGACCCGGTCGCCGCGACGCCTGCGACCGCGCTCCAACGCGCCCCCGGCTGGAGAAACGTCAGCGACCACGGGAAACAGAGCACGAAGGCGACGACGACCGAGCCACCGGCGACGACGAGCCCGCGCAGCGACTGCATCCCCCGAGCCGCGCCCCGGACCGCGAACGTCGCGGCAACCATCGCTGCCGCCGCGACGACGAGACCGATGACCGCCGCCGGCGCGAAGGCGGCGACGACGGCGACGATCACCCCGAGGCTGACGCACTCCTCGGCGGTGGCGCGCCCTGCGACCGGCAGGGACTCGTCGCCGTAGGGCGGGAGGGCGGTCGCCCGGGCGACGCGGCCGAGCATCCAGGGCATTCCCCCGTAGACGACGAGCGCCTGGAGATCCCCCCGGGCGAGGTCGTTCCAGGCGAGCGGGAGGAACAGGTAGGTGATCCCCGCGGCGAGCGAGGCCGGACTCCCCCCGAGCGGGCGGACGAGGCGCACGACGCCGAACACCCCGGCCACGACGGCGAGGACCATCCCAACTTTCAAGACCACCCCCATCGACCCGGCGGCGACGAGCCCGGCGAGCCCGAGGATCGCGAACGCCGGCGAGGCCGGGCCCGTCGGCTGGGTCCCCCGGTCTGTCGTCCCGCCGAGGTAGGTCGCGATCAGGTGGAAAGGCTCCGGAATCGGGAGGTAGCCCCCGACGAGTGGCAGGTGGCCGCAAAGCAGCAGGCGCGATCCGGCGACGGCGACGAAGCCGGCGGCTACGGCGCAGATCGTCATCCAGCGCGGGCGGCGCTGTCCGTGGACAGCTTCCCCGACGCCTTGCGAGCTCGCCTTGCGCCGGCCGGTCCAGCGCAGCACCAACCCTTCGACCCGCGGGCGCGCCGCCCGCACAAGGCGCGACGAGTGGCGCGCGATGAGATGGAGCGCCACCCGGTCGGGCACCTGGCGGGTCGCGGCGACGGCGGCCCGGGCGCCAGCGAGGTCCCGCGCCGGAGCGAGGTTCCAGACCCAGGCGTCGATCACCTCACGGGCCCGCCGGCGTCGGCCGACGAGCGTGAAGTACACGACCTCGATGGCGCTCATCACGACGAGCTCGGCGACGACGGGCGTCCGCCGGGTCGGCCCGTAGTTCTTCAGCACGGCGCGCAGCATGTGGCGCCACTGCAGGGCGCGGGCCTCCGGCAGCGGCCGGCGCCGCGCCGCCGTCGCCTCGAGGTGACGGACGGTCGCGAGCGGCGTGACGACGACCCGGGCGCCGGCGATGCGGGCCCGCCAGGACAGGTCGATGTCCTCGCCGAGCATCGAGATCTCCGGGTCGAATCCCCCGACGGCGGCGAACAGGTCGGCCCGCACGAGCATGTATCCGCCCGGGATGGCGAACACCTCGCGGGGTTCGTCGTGCTGGGACTGGTCGAACTCGCGGTGCGCCACCCGGCGCACCGGCGCCCCGAACCGATCCATGTCCAGTCCGAGCTGGAGGATGCGGTCCGGTTCGGCCTCGTCGACGAGCTTCGGACCGACGATCCCGGCGTTCGAACGGACCGCTTCTTCGACCATCACCCGGACGGCATCGGGATCGGCGACGACGTCGTCGTGGCAGAACAGGTAGTACGCCGCGCCCTGGACGACGTCGAGGACGGCGTTGGCGCTCGGGCCAAATCCGGCGTTGTACTCGAGGCGGGTGAGGTAGAACTCCGGCGCGACCGCCGCGACGCGGGGCGCGAGCGGTTCGCTGCTGGCCGCGTCGACGACGAGCGTCGTCAGGTCCAAGTAGTCCTGCGCCTCAAGCGCGGCGAGGCACCTCTCGAACCACGGTCCAGAATCGGAGGCTACGACGACGGCGACGACCGGTGGCGCGTGCTCCTCCGGCATCGGACTGACGCTAGCCGGGGCGGTCCCGCGCCGCTCGTGGCCGCAAATCGCGGCCGCTAGGCGCCCGCCCGGGTGGCACGGAGCACGTCGACGAGGGTCTGGCGCAGCGGGATCTCGGGTTTCCAGCCGGTGAGGGCCGCGAGCCGGCTGCCGTCGCCGACGAGGACCGGCAGGTCGACCGGCCGCATGAGCTGCGGATCCTCAACCGGCGCGAGCGGCCGGTCGGCGAGGGCGACGATCTCGGCGAACACCTTGGAGATCGGCACCGCCACGCCGGAACAGACGTTGTAGACCTCGCCGCCGGCACCGAGCTCGGCGAGGAGTCGGTAGGCCCGGACGACATCGCGAACGTCGGTGAAGTCCCGCGCCGGGGTGAGGTCGCCGACGCGCACCTCGCCCGATCCGGCGCGTTCGGCCTCGACGACCCGTCGGGCGAGGGCGGAGACGACGAAGGAATCTCCCTGGCCGGGTCCGACATGGTTGAAGGGCCGGACCCGGACGACCTCGAGGCCCCGACCGAGGAAGGCCTGCAACCCGACGTATTCCGCCGCGGCCTTGCTCGCGGCGTACGGCGTCACCGGTCGCAGCGGCGTGTCCTCGCCGAGCGGGACGGCAGCGGCGTTGCCGTAAACCTCTGCCGAGCTCACGAGGATGACCCGGGGGCGCGGCACGAGCTTGCGCGCCACCTCGAGCAGGACGAGGGTGCCGAGGGCGTTCACCCGGAAGGTCTCCGCCGGGGCTTCCCACGAGCGCCCGACGTGGGTCAGGCCGGCGAGGTGGTAGATGACGTCCGGCGCGGCGCGGGCGCCCTCGCGCCCGACCGCCTGCTCGTCGGCGATGTCGAACTCGTCCCGCAGCGGGAAGACCTCGTCGCCGCACGCCTCGAGATGGCGGGTAAGCCACGTCCCGACGAAGCCCGATGCTCCGGTGACGAACGTTCGCACCGCGTCTCCTTTTCCCGCGGTCACGCTAATGGCTGGCAGCCGCCTCAGCGGTTCCCGAGGACGGAGCGGAACACCTCGAGGTGGCCGGCGGCCGAGCGTTCCCAGGTGAACCCGGCGGCGCGGGCGAACCCCTCGGCGCGACGTCGCAGGCCCTCGGACCCGCCACCGAGTGCCACCTCGAGCGCGGCGACGAGCGACGCCGGATCGGCTGGGTCGACGGTGAGCGCCGCAGAACCGGCGAGTTCCGCCATCACCGTCCCTGCCGAGGTGACGAGGGGCGCGCCGCAGGCGAGCGCCTCCAGGGCCGGCAGGCCGAAGCCCTCCTCCCAAGACGGGTACGCCACGGCCCGAGCATGTCGGAGAAGCGCCGGGACCTGGTCCCCGCCGACGTAGCCGAGACGGACGACGCGAGCGGCGTGGCGCGCACCCCCGATCGCGGCCTCGAGGTCGTCGCTCCCCCAGCCCGGCGGCCCGGCGAGGACGAGCTGCAACCCGGGATGACCGCCCGCCACGGCGTCGAACGCCGCGACGAGGGCGGGCACGTTCTTGCGCGGTTCGATCGTCCCGAGGTGGAGCACGTACGGTTCGACGACGCCGAGCCGGCCGAGCACGGCCGCATCGGCGCCCGGCGCCGGCTCGGCGGGGGCGAAGGCGGCGTGGTCGATGCCGTGCGGCACGACGTGGACGGCGCCGTGCGGGTCGTAAAGGGCGGCAAAGCGGCGGGCGGTCGTCTCGCTGACGCAGATCACCGCGGCGGCCGCCGTCGCGGCACGCCGCAACGCCCGGCGGAAGAAGATGACCCTGGCCCGCTCGTGCCACTCCGGATGGTCGATCATCGTCAGGTCGTGGACGGTGACGACGGCGGGCACCGCCAGCCCCGGCGGCATCGAGTAGTGCGGCCCGAAGAACACCGACGCCCCCCCACAGCTCCTCCGCAGGGTCGCGCCCAGTCCCAGCTCGCCGTAGACGACGCGCAGCGGGCGCCGGTCGGGAGCCGAATTGACGACGGCGCACCCTGGTGCGATCGACCGCCAGCGTGCCCCGTCCGACCGCCGCGAGACGAGCACCAAGCCGACGTCACCACGGCGGGCGAGCGCGCCGACGACCTCGACCGTGTACCGGCCGGCGCCAACGGGATCGCGGGGCACGGCCGAGACGTCGACGGCGACGGCGATCCCGGGGACCGCGCCGTCGCTCGTCACGAGCCGCCGCCGACGACCCGTCGCCACAGCGCGAGGTGGTTCTCGGCCGCGGCCCGCCAGGTGAGCGGGGCGACCCGGGCGCGGCCCGCGGCGACGAGCCGCGCCCGGGTCGCCTCGTCCCCGCCGACGGCGGTGAGCCCCTCGGCGATCGACTCGACGTCGCAGGGATCGACCTCGTAGGCCGCGCCGCCGGCGGCGGGGACCCGGCTCGCGACGACGGGCACGCCGGCGCGCATCGCCTCGACGACGGGAAGGCCGAACCCCTCGAGGAGCGGCACGTAGGCGACGAGGCGCGCCCGGGCGTACAAAGCCGAGAGCACCGGCTCGGCGACGTGACCGGCGAAGACGACCCCTTCGCACGCCGCGACCGACTTCCCCCACCCCGCCGGCCCGACGACGACGAGCGGCAGCCGCTCGGCCTGTTGGCGCCGGCTGATCGCGTAGGCCGCGAAGAGACGCGCGAGGTTCTTCCTCGGCTCGAGGGTCCCCACCGCCAACAGGTAGTCGCCCGCGACGCCGAGGCGGGCGAGTAGTTCACCGAGCGCCGAAAAGTCGGCCGGCGGAAGATGATCCGCCCCCGCCTCGACGACGGCAATGCGGTCCTCGCCGAGGCCGACTCCTGCCTCACAAAGCGCCCGGGCGGTCGCCTCCGACGGGACGACGGCGCAGGCCGCCTGCCCCGCCACCCGGCGGAGCGCCCGCTCGTGGAAGCGGCGACCTCGCGCCGAGAAGGCATCCGGGACACTCCGCCAGGCGAGGTCGTAGACGGAGACGGTCAGCGGCGCCGCAGCCGGCGGGAAGGCGAACGAGAAGGCGTGCACGAGCGAGGCGTCGTACCCGATGCGTCCAAACCCGGCGCTCCAGGCGCGCACGAGCGCCGCACCCGGCCAGCCTGAGGTGAGGACCGGGAACCCGAGGCCCTCGAGCGGATCCGGGTCGGCGCCGGCGCGGGAGGCGTAGAGACGACAGCGCGGCCGCTCAGCGCCGGCGAGGGAGGCCAGGCCGCCGATGACGGCGCGGGCGTACCTGCCGATGCCGCCCGGCACGGCGCGACGGAGCTGCTCGACTACCAGGACGACTCCCCAGTCGAGCCCGGCGTTCGGGCCGTCGCCTCCGGGCACGCTCAACGGAACAGGTCCTCGCCGTGCGGGCGCACGACCTCGTCCGCAACCGAGGACTCCCGCAGCCAGGCGGCGTCGACCCCCCGCACGATCGCCGCCGGCACGTGGGCAGCCTTGCCCATGACGAGCTCGGCCGCGGCGGCGATCTCGTCGGCGACGCACATCTCCGTCGCGGCGAGCACCCGTCCGCTCCCGTCGGCTGAGCCGCGCAGGTCGACGATGGCGGCGATCCCCGCGCAGCCGATCGCGACGTCGACGAGGCCGCGGCGCCAGGCACGCCCGAAGGTGTCCGAGATGATCACGCCGATTTCGAAGCCGCACAGGGCACGGACGGCGTCACGGATGCCACGCGCCGAGCGGTCGGGGTCGATCGGTAGCAGTGCGGCGAAGCCCTCTGCCACGTTGGACAGGTCGACCCCGGAGTTCGCGCAGACGAACCCCTGGCGCGTCTCGGTGATAACGAGCTCGCCCCGGCGCCGCAGGATCCTTCTCGCCTCGGACTCGGCGAGCCGGCGCTTGGCCTCGGGGTCGGCGGCGTCGACCGGCACGAGGCGGCCCTCGGCTTTGGAGACGATCTTCTGGGTGACGACGACGACGTCGCCGGGGGCGAGCGGCGCCCGCGCCGCGAGGATCGCGCCGACGCTCGTGCCCGGGACGATCTCCGGGAGCCCCTCGACGCCGATCACCGAGAGCGTCGCCGCCGTCACGGCCGGTCCTCGAGGACCGATGCGAGCGCCGTGCGGGCAAGCGCCGCGGCGACCTCGGGGGTGCGCATCACCGTGTCGGCGACGACGGCGCGCACGCCGGTCTCGCCGACTCTCGCGCTCTGATCGGCGTCGAGGGTGTCGATGACGAGGCATCGCGCATAGCGGTGCACCAGGCGGGCCACGCCGACCGCCGATGATTCGTGGCCGAGTTCGGCGAGGAGGTGGTCGGCGGGGCCTCTCAGCGCCCGCCCGCCGACGATCGGCGAGATGGCGACGACCCGCTCCCGCCGCCCGGCGATCGCCTCGGCGATCCCGGGGACGGCGAGGATGGGACCGATCGACAGCAGCGGGTTCGAGGGCGCGATCACGATCGCCTCGGCGAGATTGAGGGCGCTGAGGACGCCGGGTGCGGGCCGTGCCGAGCCGGCCCCGCGATAGCTGATCGACGCCACGGCGACAGCGTGGCATAGCCGGACGAAGTACTCCTGAAAGTCGACCTCGGCGCCGTCAATCAGCCGCAGCCGGGTGCGCACCGTGTCGTCGCTCATCGGCAGCACCTTGCAGCCGATTCCCCACGCCCTGGCGATCTCGGCGGTGACCTCGCTCAGCGCGGCGCCCTCACCAAGGCGTGCGGTGCGAAACAGATGCGTCGCGAGGTCGAGGTCCCCGAGCCGGAACCACGTCGGCGCGCCGTAGCGGTCCAACGCCTCCATCGTCCGGAAGGAATCTTCGGCGAGGCCCCAGCCCTGCTCGGGGTGCACCGCTCCGGCGAGCGTGTAGGTCACCGTGTCGAGGTCCGGACTGACATACAGACCGTGGAGGACGGCGTCGTCGCCGGTGTTGCCGATCACCGTGATCTCCGGCTCGGCGACGAGCTTGACGAGCCCACGCAAAAAGCGCGCCGCTCCGACCCCGCCGGCGAGGACGACGATCATCGCCGCGGCCGGCCGCGGGCTTGGCGGGCGACGAAGGCGAGCGTCGCCGCGATGCCGTCTTCGAGCGAGGTCCACGGCGCCCAGCCGAGGTGGAGTCGTGCCCGCCCCGGATCGAGCGCGTTCGCCCGCAGGTCACCGGGGCGTTCCGGGCCGTGGCGCGGCACGAGCTGCGAACCCGCCTGCGCCGCCATCGTCACGTAGAGCCGGGCGATCGACGTCTCGACCCCCGTGCCGACGTTGATGACCAGGCCACCGCCACGCTCGACGGCGCGGCAGAAGGCGTCGACGACGTCGTCGACGAAGACGAAGTCACGGGTCTGGCGACCGTCACCGTCGATCGTCGACGGCCTGCCGGCGACGAGCTCGGCCGCGAAGCGCGCCACGACGCCGGCCTCGCCGCGCCAGTCCTGGCGCGGTCCGTAGACGTTGGCGAGCGCGAGGGCGCTGAATTCCAGGCCGTAGAGGTCGCGGAACACGGCGAGGTACTCGATCGCGACCTTCTTCGAGACCCCGTACGGCGAGGTCGGGTGGTACGGGCGCGACTCGTCTGCCGGGAGCTCGCGTGGCGCAAGCGCGCCGTAGAGCGTGCCGCCGCTCGCGGCGTAGACGACCTTGCGCAGCCCGACGCGGCGCGCGCCCTCTGCGACCCGGGCGGTCCCGACGACGTTCACCGCGGCGTCGAGACCGGGATCCCGCAGCGACGCCGAGACGCTCGGCTGGCCAGCGAGATGAAAGACGACCTCCGGGCGACGGCGCTCGATCAGCGCCACGACCCCGGGGTCGGTCACGTCGACCTGGTGGAAGCGGAACTCACCGCCCATCGCCCGGGCTTGGGTGAGATTGGCGAGCGACCCGGTCGACAGGTCGTCAACGACGTCGACGGCGTGCCCTTCGGCGAGGAGGCGATCGACGAGGTTCGACCCGATGAACCCCGCCCCGCCGGTGACGAGCGCGCGCACGTGACGGTCAGTCGGGACGGCGGCAGCCGACGAGCGTCTCGCCGTCGCCGACGACGGACCCCGCACCGATGACCGTCCACGAGGAGAGCCGCGCCCCCCGGCCGACCACGGCCTGGGCGCCGACGATCGAGCAGTCGATCGTGGCTTTCTCGCCGACGCGCGCCCCGGCAAGGACGACCGAATTGGCCACGGTCGCCCCCGAGGCGACCCGCGCCGACGAACCGAGGACCGCGTCGACAACGAGCGCCCCCGCCTCGACGACGGCTCCCGCGCCGAGGAACGCACAGCCCTGCACCTCGCCGTCGAGCACGGCCCCCGCCGCGGCGAACACCCCCGGGGCGCGGGTTTCCGACTCCGGCAGGATCACGTTCGGGCGGAGGCCGCCGAGCACGTCGAGCTGTGCCTGCACGTACCGTTCGGGGGTCCCGGTGTCGATCCAGTAGGCATCGGAGGAGTAGGCGTAGACCTCGGACCGGCCGACGAAGGCGGGCAGGATCTCGCGTTCCACCGAGACGGTGCGGCCGGGCGCAATCGAGGCGAGCACCCGGGGTTCGAAGAC